>ERZ773014.1859-NODE-1859-length-12849-cov-8.984602_pt1 | contig 12849 bp, 15 predicted proteins | sample MGYA00580841_ERZ773014 | MGnify/ENA primary metagenome ERZ773014 (study PRJEB29015, sample SAMEA2737989) | human oral metagenome | biome: human oral; feature: human-associated habitat; material: dental | place: China | collected 2067 ...
GAAGACCAGCAAATGATTATGTAAAGAATAAGTTAGGAGAAGATAATAACAGTAATATATCATTAACAACAGATGGAATAGATTTAACTAATGTTGATGTTGGTGAAAAAGTTGGGGATAGTGATTTTGTCCTTGAAACAGTAGCAGCAACTGGGACAGGAATGGTAACAGGGATAAGTGCTCCAGTAGTAGCAGGGGTAGCAGTAGTAGGAGGTATTGTATATTATAATATCTTTATGCCAGAAGAAGAGAAAGAACAATTAAAAAGAGAAATTTCTCAAATATATGAAAATGCAAAAGAAGGATTTAGTAGTATATTAGATAAAGAAGACTTTAAAGATCTTGTAATTGCTGTAATTAAATCTAAATTAAAAGAAAGAGGGATAGAAGCAGATGTAAAAATAGATAAAGATGGAAATATTATGTATACTTTATCTCCATTACCAGAAGATATGAAAAAACCTAAAATTCCACCATTTCCATTACCAGATAAAAAAATTTTTCAAATTCCTCCAATGATTCCTCCAAAACAAGAAACGCAAAAGGAAAGATGGGAAAGAGAGGAAAGAGCTAAAAGAGAAGAACAAGAATTTTTTAATGAATTACAAAAACTAAATGGAATTCCATTGCAACAAGAAAAACCTGTTACTGTGTATTATACTGAAAAAACAAAAAAAGAGAGAGGAAAAGTAAAAACTAAAGCTGAAATATTAGAGGAGATAGGAAAGGCAGATCAGAAGTTAGATAAGCAAGAGGGAGTAGAAAAAAAAATAGGAGAAAATGCAAAAGGTAGAAGAATTTATAAAACAAAGGAAGGTTATACTATATATGCAGACGACTTTCATTCAAAAGTAGAATATGAAGTTTTTAATAGAAAAGGAAAACATGTAGGGACAATTCCTGCTGAAACTATTATAAAAAATGGTTTTCATAAAGAAGATATAGATACAAGTAAGAAAGATCCAAAGAAAAGAATAGACAAATAAAAATAGGAGTTAAAAATGAGTGAATTACAAACAGTTAGAAAAAAAATACATGGTGATTTTTTCTTAGAAAAAAGTTATAAAAACGGGAAATTATTTTATGAGGTCTTAAGATATAAAGATGATTATATAGGTATTAATTATGGTTATTTAGAAGATAAACTAAGTGAAGAAACATACATAAATGACAATAGAATTGGAATGCTTATAAGTAATGAAAAAGATAAAATATATATTTGTACTCTAGATGAGAAAAGGCGTGAAGTAGGGATAACTGTTGCATATCATAATAAGAGTGGAAGATTAGCTTATGAAATAGATTATTTAGATGATATTTGTATGGCTACTAATAGGATATATAAAGATGATTTTATCAAAAATGTTCCTTTAATAAAAGATTTGCAAAAAAGGAAAAATATAGATAAAAAATACTATAAAAAGTATTATGAATTTAAGTATAAAAAAAATATATTAAGAGTAGAGAAAATATATTGTAAAAAAACAGGAAAAAGAGTAGACTTCAAAGCTTATAAAAATAATAAATTGTATGGTTTTAGAGAAGTAAGAGATGATAATGGTAATATTATATTGAGAGGAAGTTATTTAAATAGTGAACTACTCACGACTAAAGTCGAGAGCTTCATAAGATAACTGAAAAAGTAAGTTATCTTCTAAGAAGTTTGGTTTTAAAACCCTTATTCTTTTTGGCTAGTCCACAATAGCCACTACTGGATAAGACTTGCGTCTACACCGCTACTTTTATCTGTATATTATATTTAAAAAGAACAACTATACAGAACAGTGAATATTTTACAAGGCTACTGTTTACTAGCCTTAACTCCATATATTCAGTTGCTAATGTTCTAAATATATTATACATTAAAATTAGTAAAATTGCAAATTTTAGTGCAACATTTTCAATGTTGGTGTTATTCATCTCACGGCTAAAGCCACGAGTGTTCTAACACATTTAATAAATATCATTCATTTCAATTTCATATAACCCACCAAAATTACATAAAATTTCTAAAATATTTCTTAATTTTAAATCAAAATCACTGATAGCTTCTATAAGTGCTAAAACCATTTCTGAATTAGAAGAATGGATATTATATTCATTATAAGAAAAATTATATAATATGTAATTTATATTATCTAGTGTTACTTGTTTTTTGTATTCTGAAAAAAATGCTATCATTTTATTTTCTGAAATAGTATTCTTTTGAATGCCATTTTCATAAAGATAATTTAGAAATTGTACTAAACTTATCACTATTTCAGTCATTTTTATAATCTTATCATTTTTAGTTCCATCTTTTAAGTTATAAAAATCAACTATTTTTTCTATAAGTTTCATTTTTAAATAAACAACATCTTTAAGATTTTTATTTGCTTTTGTTTTATCTAATATTTTTTGCAATTCCATTATTTCTGTAAATTTTTCAGGAATTTTATATTCCATAATAACCTCACTTTATTTTACAATTTCAACTTTTTCACATTTAAAAGTTTCACATTCTAAACTACCTTGAAATATTTCTTCTTTTAAAGTGTCCTTTAAAATCTTTACAGATTTAGTATTTTCGTCAACATCTACTTCTACTAATTCAATTTTATTTCCTGAAAATCCTAACAAAATATATGTTTTTTTATCCATTTTTGTCAAAACTAACAAATCTTTTTGCAAAGGAAAATTCAAAGTGATGAATTTATGAGTTACAGTAGCAATTTCTGTTGAATAATATGATAGCAAGAATAAAAATATAGTTAGAAGAACAGAAATCTTAGTGTAACTTTTTTTATTTTTTTTCCCTTTATAAAATAAATATATTTGAAAAATTAAAACTATAACTCCTATCAACATATAAAAAATCATAAAAACTGTTGAAAAATTCATAACATTCACTTCCTTTTTAAACAATTTCTAAATTATATTCTTCTACTAAATTGGGATTTTCAAAAATATTTCCAATAATTTCATAACCTATCTCTAAAAAATAAATAGGTCTTTTAACTTTTGAAATTCCTTTTTTAAACTTATTTAACATTTTGATACAGTAGCACTTGAAATAATCATCATATTTTATAATAGAATATTCAGTTTCATTGCCATTAGTCCATTTGATTATATCTCCCTCATAAGTAGGTGTTCCTGTTTTATCTTTTCTTGATATATTATTAAGAACAATATATCTATCTTTTGTTAATTCTTTTAAAATATCTTCTCTAAAATTAAAGTTATATAACTTACCATTCATATTTAGAAAATAAGCATTTTCATTATCATTTTCTATAAATTTTCTTGTTTTATTATCCCAAATTTTGAATTGTTTTTCCATTTTTTACCTCTTTCTTATTATTTATTGTATTCTTTTAAATTTTCTTTTAAATTCTTCTTCAGTGTAAAACTCAAATTTATGTTTATTACCTATTTCCGAAAATTTAACTATATATGAATTTACTTTTACTATAATAACATCTTGATTACTATAAGGATTTTCTTTGTACCAAATTTCTTCTAATTCATCATTCCCATTAACTATGTAATTAAATGATTTTTCATCATTAATTTCTAACATTCTTATAATATCAGATATGTTTTCTTTTGTTACTTGAATAGCTTCTACTAAATTTTCTTGTTTATAACCATAACCTAAATTTTTATTTATCATATTTCTAATATTTTTCCAAGTTTCAGTCCATAATGTTTCTTTAACTTCTTCTGCTTCTTTATAGCTTCCAAAAAAGTTTCCTAATTTATGCCTTTTTTCGTCTAAATTAGTTCCTTTATTAACTTCTCTTAATATGTTTCCATTGGAGAAATCAAGACAATAATATTGGTTATTTAATCTCCATTTTATATTATTTGTATATTTTTCTTTTGCTCCTTTATATCTGTTTTGGTAAATATCAGAATTTAAAACTTGATTAGCTATTTCTTGTGTTGTGAAATAATTACCTATTTTAAATCTTTCATTATCTATACTATCATAATTTTCTATCACTGAAATTATATTTTCTTCAAATAAGAAATAATAAGTTTCTCCTTTATTTAATCTTATTTTATTTGAAAAACTATTTTCAGCTAAATAATATAAATTATCTTTAAAAAGATTTTTATATTTATTTTCTAATTTAATAGCTTTTTTATTTAATTTTTCTTCTTCCTTATTAGTTTCTGCCATTTCATTATTTATTTTATCTATTTCTTCTATAAATTTTTTATCATCATCTGAAATTTCTTTTTTTAAATCATATCCTCTTATAGCATATCCTTTTTCTTTCATTAAATTATTAGTGAAATCTTTTATTCTTTTTATAGAATTATGATAATGAACTTTTAAAAACTCTATTGCTTCTCTTTTTGTATTAAAATAATTGCTTACTTCAAAATCAAAATTTGAAGTAGAACGAGCATTTAATTCTGTGCTTATAGTTGGTTTCCCAAGACTAAAACTAATAGTATAATAAACATCACTTCTTCTTATATTTTTATTTTTTCTATAATCCCAAAATCTATTCTTCCATATATCTGAATTAAGAATTTGTTTAGCAATTTCTAATGTTTTAAAATAATTTCCTGTATAATAATCTTCATCACTATAACATTCATCATTAGCTTTTACAAAATTACAATCAATAGTAAAGTATACCCTATCTTTTTCTGCTCTCCAATAACTATTATTATATGTTTTATTATATGTTTTATCATAATTTTCTTCATTTATAATATTTTCATTTTGATATTCATTTTCATTTAAAATAAAATCTTCATCAGTTATATTTTTAACGAAGTTTTTAATTTCATTTTGAGAATTTTCTAAATGATTTTTAAAAAAGTCTATAACTTCATCAAACTCATTAAAATAATTACCCTCATTATAATTTTTATTATCATATTTATCATAAAAATCCCCATAAACTGAATATGGCAAATATGGATTATGCAAATTAATAGTAAAGTATGCACCATTTTGTACTCTTTTTATATCTTTTCTATATTTTTTAAATCTATTTTTCCATACATCTGAATTTAAAACCTGTTTAGCAATCTCTAATGTTTTAAAATAATTTCCTGAATTATAATTATTAACATCAGAAGCCTTATTTTCTTCTATTCTATCTTCTATTTTATCTTCATAAGAAATTACATCAAGTTTTATACAATAATATTTTTCTCCTTTATTTGCTCTCCACAAGTCTGTATTTTCATTTGTATTATTAATTTTCATTTTTTCAAATCTTTTAGCAGTGTTCTCAAAAATTCTTTTTCCTGTTTCTCCACCATACAATTCATCATAACTTATTTTATTTTTACTATTCAAAAATAAACTTCCATCTTCATCTTCTTCTTCATCTCTATGAAAAAATATACTCACAAAATCACTTCCTTTCAACCTATATTTATAGGAAAATCATTTTTACTTCTTAAATATGATAAAACTTCTTCATCAGTAGCTTTCGCAAATTCTTCTTCTGCTTTTAAAAACTCTATATCTGAATTTTGCATTTTTATTTTATATTTTTTTAATAAATAACTTTTTATTTTTTCTTTTATTGTAAAAATATCTAATGAAATATAAGTCATCTTATCACCATTACTTAGTTCTAAAATAAACCAACTTTCCTTAGCATTTATATTATAATCTACTTTATATTCTTTTTGTAATTCATTTAATCCGTTTAAAATTTCTCCTAAAACAAAATAATAAACTTTTCTTTTTCTTTTTTTATCTAAAACTTTTTCCATTTCAACCTTATCCTTATCCTTTTATTTTTAATACATTATCATCTATATCTCTTATCCACATTTTAACATATTCATTAAAAACTTTTGTTATATCAGTTATCATTGATTTTAAAATTACCCCTAACATTTTCTTTTTGTGAGTAATTGCAGTGTCAAATAATAACATAGAAAAAAACATTGTTTTTACTAATTCTAAATCAATGCCTGTTAAGTTATATTCAAAGTTAGAAAATTCTTTTTCTAACACCTTTTCTACTTCTGTTCCAACTACATAATTTATATCTTTTTCATATTTATTTATTAAAAGTTCAGTTGTTTTTAGAGTTTTTGTAAGTATACCTTTGTAATATCTATTTAAAACATATTCTTCTTTATCAGTTTCCCATAAGTCTTTATGTTTTTTTAATTGAATATAAAACATATAAATCATAGTTATTCCTGTTTTATCTCCGTCTTTATGTTGCATTCTCACTTTATTCATAGCAATCACTCTTTTTTATTTTTAAATTTCCAATATTTATAATTTCAACATAATTATTATTAATAACTCTAAAAAACATATTCTGATTTTTACTTTTTGTATTTTCTATGATTTTAGCTTTTGAAATTTCATTTCTTTCCAATTTTTTATTATATTTTAATTTAATATCCATTTTTTATAACACCCCATTTTTATTTATATTCAATCACTTTTTTAATTTAATTTAATATCGCTTCTAAAGATTTCATTTTCTTCACTATATTCAATTCCATTTAAAATTTCTTGAATATAAAGCAATTTTATTCCTTTTATAACCCCATAACTTTCTTGTTTATAAATTCTGTAATTTAATATTCCAAATTCATTAACTATTTCATTTATTTCAGAACTATCTAATTCAACATAATCTTTAAATTTGTCTTCTTCAAGTAAAGTCAAACTTATACTTTTCACTTCAATTTTTTTATCATTTAAAACAGATATTTCTTTTTCTACAAATATTGAATAATTTTTATAATAACCTGCAAACAAAGTTACAAAACCAAATAAATCTAATTCTTTCATTTTTTTAAAATTTTCATCATCTTTCTTGAAATTACTTTTAAAGTTTTCCATTATTTCTAACACCCCATTTATTAAAAATTTTAATCACTTTTTATTTTATATTATACCATAAAATATATAAAATTTCAAGTTATAGATATAAAAAAAGGACAATTAAGTCCTTTTTATTCTTTTATAATTTTCAAAAACTTTGTTATTAGCTTTTTAGTTGCTATTATATCTCCTAAACTATTATGTGCATTTATCTTAATATTAAAGTGATTGCACCAAGTTTCTAATCTATTATTTTCCAGTATAGGTAATTTTCCAACCATTTGTAACATTCTTATAGAATGAAAAGGGTCAAGAGGATAAGCATTAAAATAACTGTATAAGAAATAATTTCTGTTCCTTTTAAAGAAATTTTCTAAAACTTCTAAATCAAAAGCTACATTATATCCTGCAACAACAAATTTATCCTTTTTATCAAATTTATTTACATAGGTATCTAAAAATTTAATAAATTCTTCAAAAACCTCTTTTTCATCATAACAGTTAATATTTTCAAAATCTTCAAACTTTCTTCCTTGAACTGCTAAGGCTTCTAATGAAAATGAAGCATTTTTAAAAGGTTTTACATAAGCATTAAACATTGCTTTTGTTTCTTTATCAATAACTACTATTGCCGATAATTGTGTTAATGCACAAGTATTGGTATCAAGTCCACCTGTTTCAACATCAATAAATATAATTTTGTTCACACAATCACTTCCTTTTTAATGTTTTCTCTTAATAAAGATTATAACATACTATATATGGTATGTCAAGATAAAAAAAGATAAATAGCCTTTATTTATAACATTCAAACTATTCATCTTTTTATTATTGGTTTTATTTATTTGATTTTATAAATATATTTAAAAGAATAATTTTACAAGCATTGAAAAATCAAAATCTTTCTTATTATTTAATAAAACATATTTTAGATATTCTTCTACACTTCCCTCAACAATATATTCATATACTGTAACTTTCTTTTCTTGTCCGTGTCTGTATGCTCTTCCTAATGATTGAAAGTAATCTTGATATGCCCAAGTAGGAGAAAAATAAACAACATCAGTACAATATTGCAATTCAATTCCTGCCCCACCTGCTTGTATTTGAACTAATGTAATTGTATTTTTTAAATCTTTATAGTCGTCAAAGTCAGGTAATTTAGTTACGCCACCTCTTACCTCATAGATAGCTTTGTTTTCTAATTCAGGGTTTTCCTTTATTGCTTTCATTATATTTTCAAATTCTATATTAAAGTTATAAAAAATCAAAACATTATTGTCTGTACTTTCTAAAAATTCCATTAAATACTCTGTTTTATCCAAAATATTTGCATACTGTCTTGACAATGTAAATACTTTTGCAACATTATCTAATTCATCATCTAATTTTTGATAAAATTTCATTTTAAATTCACTTACATTTTTCTTGGCTTCTTCTTTTTCTTTTCTTACTTTAACCTTAGTCCTATAATCACTAGGTCTATAAGTTGAAACTTGTTTTACTAACTTTTGTAAAAAATCGTCGTGTATCTCTTTTATTTTTTTATCAAAATTATTTTTTTCTTCTGATTTTAATTCTAAAAATTCCGAAAATTTAGAAAGAAAAGTCCCAAAAATTGCTTCTAACTCAATATATTCAGACGATTTTGGAAATAGATTAGTTACTTTTACAAGTTCAGGTAAATCTAAACATTCTTCTTTTTTCAAAGGTTTAGAAGATATTTGTTTAAATTCATTATCTATTTTCTGTCTATTTTGCCAATATTCATCTTCTCTTTTTGGTACTCTTGCGTCTTTAAATTTTAAAAGTTTTTCATCATAAGTAGCATTTTTTAGTTCATACTCATACGGACTTTCATAAAAACCTGCAATAGCAAGGTATACTCCTAAATCTATATATCCGTTTGGATAAGGTGTTGCAGATAACAGACACCAACCCTCACTTCCTCTCAAACTATGAAAAAGTGCCTTACTTCTTTTAGAAGTTCTGTTTTTCATATAATGGCATTCATCTACTATAAAAAAGGTTTCATTAAATAATTCTGAAAACATTTTATTTCTTATTTCACCTATACCTTTTTTTGTTTTCATATCTAAAATATGTTTAGTCCTTTTCACTATTTCGGCATAAGTTATAACTTCATAATTTGAAATAGTAACATTTTCTGAAAATTCTACATTTTTTATTTCTCTTTCCCAACCTTTTTCTTTAACCTTTTGTGCAGGTGCAACTATAATAAGTTTAGTATCTCCATTCTTTCTATACTTTAAATAATGGTGTATAGACACCAAAGATTTTCCTGTTCCTGTATCAGTTATATACATATAATTTTTTTTAGAATTATCAATCAAATCTTTCTGATAATTAAATAAGTTTCTTAATTTTGGAATATATTGCTTTTCTTTTTTTTTGCTTTTTGCCATTTCTTTCTCCTTTATTTTTTTATATATTAAGAAAAATGCTAATTAAAAAAACTAGCATTTTTTATTTATATTTTGTTTTATTTTTATGAAATTAATTGATTTTTCCATTTCTTTTGTATAATAGAAAATTTATTTCATCTATTATCTTTAAGAATGTTATATGTCTTTCGTCAATCCATAGTTTTTCTTTGTTTTCATTTCCAAAAGAAAATACCCAACTTCTTAATCTCATTTCTAATCTTAAATTTCCATTTTGTATTATATCTCTTACTAAATATAATTTTTCTACTTTTCTGTTTAAAGGATTTAAGAAATGTATATCAAATAATGCTCTTGTATTTATATCATTAGCAAAGATATTCATTTCTATATATCTTTCTTCTAAGGATTTTAAATCATTTCTATAATCCATTACTTCTGCAAAGAATTTTTTTATAAGTTCTCTAAATAATTTTAATTCATTATCTTTTAATTTTTCTAATCCTACTAATTTAGCAGAATAGTTTTCTTTATATAACTCATTTACAAGTCTTGGAGTTACTTCTTTTTTTTCTTCAAATATTCCACTTCTTTCTTCTATTGTTCTTACATACATATTAAACACCTTGTCCTTTTAATCATTGTTAGGTAACATTCCTAATCCACCTAATTTAAAACCTAATCTTTTGATTTCTTCTTTTTGTTCTTCTACTTTATTTTGTGCAAGTTCTTCTGTACTTTCTTCTAATCCTACTTCCTCATTTTCATTTTCTTCGTTACTTTTTGCAACCTCTTGTACTTCTTTTTCTTGTTCTTCTCCAAATTCAAATTTTATTTTACCTTTTATTTTCTTTTCTACAACTTGTTTTATTACTTCCAATTCTCTTTCTTTGTCTACTTTAATATTGTATTTTAATTTTTCTAATTCTTGTTTAACTTTTGCTACATAAAATCTTGTTTCAGGTATATTTTTGTAGCTAGTTGATTTTATTCTTCCTATTCCTGCGTTATAAGACGCTATGGCATTATCTGTTTTACCAAAAGCTTTAATGCTATCATTTAGGTGCAAAAAACCAATTTCTATATTTTCATCTAAATTTTTTCTATTCTTGTTATAATGTTCAGAAGTTATAGGCATTATTTGCATTATTCCATAAGCCCCTGCACCACTTTCGGCAGTTTCTCTAAATTTACTTTCTACATTCGCAATCGCTAATGCAAGTTCCACATCTATTTTATACATATCTGAATACTTTTTAAATTTTTTATATAAATTTTCTGCTTGTTCTTTCTTTAAATTTGTATTGGAACTCATTATATAATTAATGTGTTTTGTATTAGCAAATACGAAACTACTTAATACCATTGTTAATATCATCACTTTTAAAAAAGTCTTCATTTTTTATACTCCTTTTGATTGCTCGTTTTCTATTTCGCTTGTATTATACCATTAAAAACTTCAAATGTCAAATTAAATAGACAACATTGTCTTATTAACAACATCTACAAATAGAGTTAAAACTATATTTGTAACGCCAAAATAAATATGTTATAATATTAATATATTTTTCGATACTTTTTTTACATTTTTTTTATACGATTTTTTTTAAAAACTTCGTATCACTTCTTTTTTATATTTTTATAAATTCAATAAAAAAAGGCACATATAATTTTGTGCCTTTTTACTTTATTATTTATTTTTTGTTTGGATAATCAAGAATATAAGAAATCTGCTTTGTATAAACATCTTCATCAAATGGTCTTAATAATTTCATAATTTCTGATTTTTTATTAAATTCTTCTACATATTCTTCCAATTCTTTTAATTCTTTTTCATCTTTGTAAACAAAAGTAAGTGAATAACCTTTTTGTTCTTTAGATTTAGCGAATGTTTCAAAAATTAATTCTTTATATTCAGGATTAAAACAAGTTATACCATTAATTTTTTGTGAATATTTTTCATTTGTATAAAATTCATCAATTAATTTTTCAATATCAATATTTTCATCTCCTGTTTTTGCTACTATATTTTCAGAAGTTATTTCTACTTCTTTTTCTTTTCCACAACCTACCAATAATATTCCCAATATTAATACCATTAATAATAATCCTTTTTTCATATTTATCTCTCCTTTTTATGAAAAAAGTTATAATCTATTATCAATCTTGATTTCAATTCTTATTTTCGATATTATTATAGCATTTAAAGAGAAAAATGTCAATCAAATTAGACAATAATGTCTTTGTATATTAATTCAAAAAGGACTTATAAGTCCTTTTTGAAAATCTTAAATATTTTATTGTTGAATTGTGTTTTCTTGACTTTTTTGTAAATTTTCATTTTGTTTTATTATTTCATTTTCAAAGTTTTCTTCTTCTTTCAATTTATCAACTTCTGCTTTAATATTAGCCATATTTCCAAAAAAAATCATCAATGATAGATAATGTTCTAATGAATACTTTAAAAAAGACGGACTTTCTAACATAACTTCTAATGATTTTGTTCTTTCGTAAAACTTTTCATTCACGCCATAAAAATTACATATTTCTCCTGCAAGTTCAGGAGTGAAATTTTCATCAGGAATAGAATATATTTCATTTTTAAATTCTATAACAGGCGTAATAAATAAACTTCTTTCTTCAAATTCTTCTTTTGATAATGTATTATCACTTATATCAAATTCTTCAAAAACTTCTTCTTCTACCATTAATGCCCTTAATCTAAAATTATTTAATGTGTCTATTTCAGAAAATCTTATATCATCTACTTCTATATTTTCAAACTCAAAAGGTATACTAGCTTTTGTAAAAGTAGAATATATTTTTTCATCTAAATCATTTTCATCATAATGTGGATTACGAGTTTTAAAATTTTCCAAATCTCTATAAAGTATTGAATATGAATTTCCATACTTCTTTACTTCTGCTTCTTCAAAATGTGAATTTGCTAAATTTATCACGATTTCTACTATATGCTTTTTATAAAAACTTTCAAAGAAATCTTCTATAAAATCTAAATTTGTCCCCCTATAAATAGTATTTGAAAACTTTCTTCTTATACCATTTAAAACTGTTGACATTCCATCATATAATATTTCGTTATCTACATAACTAAAATCTATTGACTTTAATGTTGCATTTTTTAAATAACTTGAATGAAAAGCACCACTAACATTTAATTTTTTTGACTTATATCCTAAATCCTTTAATTTCAAAATAGCTTCATCAATACCATCCATACTTCCTGTAATTACAATCTGTTTAGGACTGTTATAATTTGCTATCTCTACATTTTTTATATCTTTAATTACATCTTCTATTACTTTTGCCTCACAACTAAAAATCGCAGCCATACCAGTATTTTTAGGAACAGCATTAGACATTATTTCACTACGTTTTCTAACTAGTTCTATTACAGAAATAGCTTCGCTATATGCTAAAGCTGTATATTCTCCTAAACTTAAACCCGCTGCATATTCACAGTCAATTCCATGACTTTTTAAAACTTTAGCTATTCCTAAAGATACTGCGACTAAACAAGGTTGGGCATTTAAAGTATTATTTAAGTCTTCTGCAGGACCTTCAAAACAAATTTTTTGTAAATTTGAAGGTAAATATTCAAATACTTCTTTA
>ERZ773014.1860-NODE-1860-length-12844-cov-14.832200_pt1 | contig 12844 bp, 10 predicted proteins | sample MGYA00580841_ERZ773014 | MGnify/ENA primary metagenome ERZ773014 (study PRJEB29015, sample SAMEA2737989) | human oral metagenome | biome: human oral; feature: human-associated habitat; material: dental | place: China | collected 2067 ...
AGCACACGCTGTCCGTCCTGGTGGAGAACAAGCCCGGCGTGCTCACGCGCGTCTCGGCGCTGTTCACCCGCCGCGGCTTCAATATTCACTCCCTGGCAGTAGGGCCCACCGAGCACGAGGACGTCTCGCGTATCACGGTGATTGCTGATGCCGAGGGACCTGCCATGGAGCAGGTGACCAAGCAACTCAATAAACTAGTCAATGTGCTCAAGATCGTCGAGCTCGATCCGGCCACGTCCGTGGGCCGCGAGCTCTTCCTCATCAAGGTGCGCGCCGATGATTCCAATCGCACCGCAGTGCTGCAGATCGTCGATCTCTTCCGTGCTCACGTTGTCGACGTGTCCCCGACCTCGGTGATCATCGAGACAGTCGGTTCGGAGTCGAAGGTCAGGGCACTGCTGGAATCTCTTGGTCCCTACGGGGTCAAGGAGATTGTCCAGTCCGGTGCCGTCGCCATTACGCGCGGGCCGCGATCCATCACAGATCAACTCAAGGAGAAGTGACAATCCATCATGGCAGCTGAGAAGTTTTACGACGATGATGCCGATCTGGCCGTCATCCAGTCCAAGAAGGTCGCCGTCATCGGTTACGGTTCCCAGGGGCATGCTCACGCTTTGAACCTGCGCGACTCCGGTGTGGAGGTTGTCGTCGGCCTGCGTGAGGGCTCTTCCTCCGTGGCGAAGGCGGAGGAGGCCGGCCTGTCCGTCAAGCCGATCGCCGAGGCGGTCGCCTGGGCCGACGTCGTGACGGTCCTGGCCCCCGACCAGGTTCAGGCCGAGCTCTACAAAGCGGAGATCGAGCCGAACATCAAGCCCGGATCGGCCCTGCTGTTCTCCCACGGGTTCAATGTTCACTTCGGTTACATCAAGCCGGCAGCGGATATCGACGTCGTCATGGTCGCCCCCAAGGGCCCCGGGCACACCGTGCGTCGCGAATTCGAGGCGGGGCGCGGGGTGCCAGTTCTCGTGTGCGTCGAGCAGGACTCCTCGGGGGAGGCCTGGCCGTTGGTGCTGTCCTATGCCAAGGCCATTGGCGGTACGCGCGCCGGTGCCATCAAGACCACCTTCCGCGAGGAGACCGAGACCGATCTCTTCGGCGAGCAGGACGTTCTGTGCGGTGGCCTGTCCAAGCTCATCCAATACGGCTACGAAGTGCTCGTGGAGGCCGGATACCAGCCCGAGATGGCGTACTTCGAGGTCTGCCACGAGATGAAGCTCATCGTGGACCTCATTAACGAGGGGGGCATTTCCAAGCAGCGCTGGTCCTGCTCCGACACCGCCGAGTACGGCGACTACGTGTCCGGTCCGCGCGTGATCACCCCCGACGTCAAGGAGCACATGAAAGAGGTTCTGGCCGACATCCAGAACGGCTCCTTCGCCAAGCGCTTCATGGATGATCAGGCCGCCGGCGCGCCTGAGTTCAAGCGTCTGCGCGCCGAGGGCGAGACTCACCCGATCGAGAAGACCGGCCGGGAGGTCCGCGCCATGTTCTCCTGGCGATCCGAGATCGACACCGACTACACCGAGGGCTCCGTTTCCCGCTGAGAGACCGGGGTTCATCGCAATCCCATCGGTCTGAGCGCACAGCGTTGACCGCATACGACGTCCCCGGCAGCATTCCCGCTGCCGGGGACGCCCATTAATCACATAGACCGGGCCTGACCCGGGGCGGTGAGAACGCCGCCATTACTGACATCACTGACAGTACTGACATCACTGAGAGATTCGCCAGTATGCGGACCCCTCGTCTCGCGATCTGGTTCGCTTCCGTACCCTGTGAGCATGACGCACAAGCAGATCATCAAGCTCGCAGTGATCCCAGGTGACGGTATCGGCAAGGAAGTCGTGCCCGAGGGGCTCAAGGTTCTGGACGCCGCCCTGGAGGGAACGGATACCGAGATCGTCGCGACCGCTTTCGACCTTGGTGCCGACCGTTGGCACCGCACTGGAGACACGCTCACCGACGCCGATCTTGAGGCGATCAAAGACCAGGATGTCATCCTCCTGGGTGCTGTCGGCGACCCCTCGGTCCCCTCCGGCATACTCGAGCGCGGTCTACTGCTGCGTCTGCGTTTCGCCCTAGATCACTACGTCAATCTGCGTCCATCCAAGTACTACCCGGGTGTGCCCACACCGCTGGCCGCTCCCGGTGATATTGATTTCCTGGTCGTGCGTGAGGGTACAGAGGGCCTCTATTGCGGCAACGGGGGAGCGGTCCGCGCGGGCACCCCGCAAGAGATCGCCACCGAGGTGAGCGTCAACACGGCCTACGGGGTGGAGCGCCTTGTGCGTTACGCCTTCGAGCAGGCTCAGAAGCGTCCTGCCAGGCATCTGACGCTAGTCCACAAGCACAACGTCCTCGTCAATGCCGGCCACCTGTGGCGCCGTACCGTTGAGGCCGTGGGAGCCGAGTACCCCGAGGTGTCCGTGGACTACAACCACGTTGATGCCGCCACCATCTATCTGGTCACTGATCCCGGCCGCTTCGACGTCATCGTGACTGACAACCTCTTCGGCGACATTCTCACCGACGAGGCCGGCGCCGTCACCGGCGGCATCGGCCTGTCCGCTTCAGGCAACATCAATCCCGACCGGGCCTTCCCCTCCATGTTCGAGCCCGTTCACGGCTCCGCACCGGACATCGCCGGGCAGGGCAAGGCCGATCCAACTGCTACCATCAGCGCAGTCGCCATGCTGCTGGAGCACATCGGGCAGCCCGGTCCCGCTGCTCGCGTACATGCCGCCGTCGATGCCGACATGGCTGCACGAGCGGCGGCCAACGCGGCTGGAACACCGCTGGTCCGTTCCACGAGCGAGATCGGTGATGCGATCACCGCAGGACTTCGGGCCTGAATCGGTTCCTTCCCGCTTTTGGAGGTCGTCCGGTGGGCGCAGGCTCGGACTCGCGCCTGTTATCCGATCCATAGTTCACGCCGGAATCCGGTGGTCGGTCCCGATCAGGGCGCTCGGGAACGGTCAGTATGCGAGAAGAGCCATTTGACGCCGTGAGCACGGCGGTAGGCTGCCGCCATGCCTGAAACCGCGGCCGCTGCAACCACCTCCAGCTCTCTCGAGACGCCGTTGGCCCACGCCGCTGCTGTCGCCGTCCCCGACGCCAATGACCTTGCCGGACGCTTCCTCCTGGCTCCCAATCCCGAGGCCGCCAGTGAGGCTGAACGTGTGCGGGCCCTGACCGACCTCCACTTCGGGAGCGTCTTCACTGATCACATGGCGCACGCCCGTTGGACGCGCGGTGTGGGGTGGACCGACCATGCGATCACGGCCTACGGAGACCTCACGCTGTCGCCGGCTGCGGCCGTTCTGCACTACGGGCAGGAGATCTTCGAGGGCATCAAGGCCTATCGTCATGCAGATGGCAGCATTTGGACCTTCCGGCCTCGCTACAACGCGGCTCGGCTCAATATCTCGGCCCGCCGGATGGCGCTGCCCGAGCTGCCGGAGGAGGACTTCATCGCCTCGCTGGTGGATCTCGTGCGCGCCGATGGCCAATGGGTGCCCTCCGGTGAGGGCGAGTCCCTCTATCTGCGTCCCTTCGCCTTCGCTTCGGCGGCTTTCCTCGGTGTGCGTGCTGCCGACGTGGTGGACTACTACGTCATCGCCTCGCCTTCTGGCGCGTACTTCACCGGTGGTCTGAAGCCCATTAGCATCTGGGTTTCGCAGAATTTCCACCGTGCGGGTCGAGGCGGCACGGGCTTCGCCAAGACCGGGGGCAACTACGCCTCCTCGCTATTGCCCCAGCAGGAGGCTGCCGCCAAGGGCTGCGATCAGGTCTGCTTCCTGGATGATGTCACTGAGCGCAACCTTGAGGAGCTCGGCGGCATGAACATCATGGTCGTCGATCATGATGGAACGGTACGCACCCCCCATCTGACCGGGACGATTCTGGAGGGCAGCACTCGTTCGGCGATCATTCGTCTGCTCATCGACTCCGGTCGGCACGTCGTGGAGGACACCATCAGCTTGGAAGGCCTGCTGAGCGACATCGAGTCGGGGCGAGTTCGAGAGGTCTTCGCCTGCGGAACCGCTGCCGTGGTTGTGCCTCTGGGACGACTCAAGGGGGAGGGGTTCGACGTGACCATTGAGGGCAGTGCCGTCACGAGTGAGATTCATGACCGCCTCACCGGCATCCAGTACGGCACGTATGAAGACCCGCACAACTGGATGTACCGGCTCGCATGAGCCGTGCGACCACAGCGCTGAGCTGGGTTTCCAGCAGCGCGGGCAGCAGCACGTAACCCGAATGAATCGCTCCGACATGCGAGCCTGCTTCCTGGAGGCCGCTAACAGGTGATTGCATAGGGGCATGACTGACACCTCCCCGCGTCATCCCTCCCCGTCGTCGGCGGCCACACCTCCGGAACCCGCAGAACCCACGGAACCCGCATCATCCCCCACTGATACCGCTTCTCCGCGTCGGTTCAGTCGTGGATGGAAGATCGCCCTGTTCTCGGTGCTGGGGCTGATTCTGTTCCTGGTTGTGGGAACCGCTGCTGCCGGCCTGTGGGTCAGGCATGCGTTGGGCAGCAATGTGGAGACCTTCGCCGATCCTTTCGCAGGCCTGACCACGCGCGCCCCGCAGCAGGCGGTTCAGAAGGGGCAGGAGCCCGCCACGAACTTCCTGGTGCTCGGGACGGATTCGCGTATCAGTGCGGGTGATCCCTCGCAATGGGAGATCGGCGCCCAGCGTACCGATGCGATCATGATCGTGCAGGTCAGTGGGGATCGGAAGAGCGTGTCCGTGATGTCCATACCGCGTGATTCCTGGGTGGATATTCCCGGTCATGGGCAGGCCAAGATCAACGCGGCATATTCGTACGGCGGGCCGACTCTGACGATCCAGACCGTTGAGCAGCTCACGGGTATTCGCATCGACCACTTCATAGTGGCCGACTTCGAGTCTTTCAAGACTTTGACTGACGAGATCGGTGGTGTGACGATCAATCTGAAGACTTCGCAGAACCTGGCAGGAACAGATTTCAATGCCGGCGCGCAAGTGCTTAATGGCGAGCAGGCCCTGGCCTATACGCGTGAACGTAAGACACTGCCCAATGGAGATTTCGACAGAGTCAACAGGCAACAGGCGTGGATGCGGGCCATCGTGGCCCAGGTCCTGAACAACGGAACTCTCTCTGATCCGAAGAAGCTGTACTCCTTCCTCCATGCAGTCACCGGGACGATGGCGGTCGATGAGGGTTTCACGATCGATGAGATGCAGAGTCTGGCACTGGGAATGCGAGGAGTGCGCTCCAAGAACATCAAGTTCATGACTGTGCCCGCCATAGGGGCCAGCGCGTCCGAAGATGGCCAGTCTATCGTCGAACTCGACCCAGATAGGGACGGGCCGCTCTTCGAGGCCTTCAGGACAGATACCGTCGAGGATTATTTGGAGGCCAATCCCGATGCTGCCGAGCTTTTGCCGGCGACGGTGAACTGATGTGAGTCTCGTCTTCCTCCACCCCCTCGAGGCGGATTAGTAACGACGTATCGCGCTGATAGCCGAGAATGCGGCGAGGCGGTCGGCTGTCGGCAACAGCTCCGTCCTGTTTGTTGCCGTTCCACAACGATGCATGCGCCATGCGCAGTCAGTTATTCCTGCATCCGTGGGTGAGGCGTAGGTTGCCGTAAGGAGTGAGCGGGTGATTTGCGCCCATCTCGTGACTTACAACACTTGCGGAGGAAGAATGGCCGAGAATGGCCCGAGTCGTGTGGGCGAAGCAAATCGGTTGCGGCATGTGGCTCTGTTGACCGTGCACAACTCTGGAAACTACGGCTCGGTGCTGCAGAGTCTCGCGACTCAGAAACTGATTGAGGGCGCCGGTGCGCGCTGCACCGTGGTCGACTTTCGCCGTGAGAGGGTCAGGGGAGATGAATCAAGGTACTTTTCGAGAAATCCGCATTCGCATGCTCCTTTAGCCTCGCAAATGTACTCCATGATGCGGAGGCGTGGGGCGAGAGAAAAAACATCGGTGTTTCGCGACTTCCTTGCGAGAAGGGTGAGGATATCCGATGAGCATTATAATTATTTCGAGGACCTTTATCGTTTGGGTGTCCAAGGTTATGATGCTTACTGTGTGGGATCCGATAGGGTGTGGGATATTGAGGGGGGTCGAGGCGGTCAACCATTCTACTTATCGTTTCTGCCGGATGATGCTCGACGCTTCTCATTCTCCTCGTTTATTGGAATGAGGGCGCTCCCGCAGGATGAGGAGCGCCGTGTGCGTGAAGGGTTGTCTCGTTTCGACGGCTTATCCGTCAGGGAGGCTCGAACACAGGAGTATCTCATGTCTCTCGGTCTCGAGGCTGAGCGGCACGTGGATCCCACGCTCGCCATTCCCTCCCAGTACTGGCGCAGGATATCCTCCGCCCCGCTCGTCAGCGGTCCTTACATTGCCGTTTACCAACTCCATCGTAACCCACTACTGGTAAACGCGGCTTCCCGCATGGCGAAAATAACCGGATTGCCCCTGGTAAGGATTGATTATTGGAGGACGATGCGCATGCCCGGCGCAAAAGCTTTCGTCACTCCTTCGGTGGAGGAGTTCCTCGGTCTCGTTAAGAATGCGTCATTCGTTGTCACTGATTCATATCACGGTGTTGCTTTTTCGCACATATTCGAGACGCAGTTCGCTGCTGTACCGCCCCCTCATTGCAGTATACCTCTTCTAGCTATTTTAAATCGTCTGGGGACTGATCATAATCTTATCCGCGCGGTCGAGCAGGTTGATGCAATCGCTCTTCGGTGGGGGGCGCTGACCTTCAACCATGAACGTCTTGACCGTGAGCGTCAACGTGCTTCCGACTATATTCGCTCGCAGGTATTGGGTGCTTGAGTATTTTTTCGACGGTCCTCTGTTCTTCTTTGTCGGGTTTGTCGGGCGCCGTAAGCTATTCCGTGCTCTCGCGTTGTGTGTGGGGACCTCCGGTTGAGGTCGCTGTCGAGAGCTGGTCGTATCCGGCTCGTTACTTTAAGTGTATGGACGTCTCGATTCTGCATAGATTCTTGCCGTAGTGCATTTCTTGGGGAAGCAAGTAATTGGTTGACGCTAAAGTCTGATGCGCGGTTGCCTCTGCGTGGCAAGGACTCTTCTGGCTCCCGCTGACCGGATTCTGCGCCCGTGACCGTCCTGAAGGCGCCTGATTAACCAAGGCTCCGAGGGCCTGTAGAGAACGTGAGGACTTTCTGGAGGACAATATGCCGACATGCATCGGCGTGGGCATTCCAGCCTGTACCGGCCCGTTTTCGGCTGCTGCACCGCGGCGCATTCTGAGGTCCTCCCTGAGGGTGCTGGGGCGCCGGGCGCTGATGGTGCGTCCATGAGCGATGTGAGTTCCTCGGGCGACTCGCGTCACCGGCGGCCCGCTCTCAGCGTCGTCATACCGGTTGGCGGTTCTCCGACTCGCCCGACTGCACTCGAGGGGGCCGCTCCCAGAGCGCACATTCCCAGTGCCGAGGGCATCGAACGATCGATCTGTTCTGTTATTAATCAGTCATTGCAAGAACTCGAGGTGATCATTGTTGCTCGAGTGCCCGGGGCCGGTGATAACAACGCTAGTTCAGATCACGCAGTTTCCGCCGCGGTGTCCGTGGCTCAGCGGTTATCCGAGCAGGACTGCCGGATACGAGTCATGGCTGAGGCTGATATCGCCACCGGCGTGGAGACCGCCGAGGCCCCACTGCTGACCGTCCTGGACCCCCACGACACTGTGGCTGCCGGAGCCTACGAGATCATGACCTCGCAGCTGTCGAACTCTGGCTCCCAGGCCGTCATCGGCGCGATGTGTCCTTCGAGAAGTCTCAATCCGTCGCGGCTGCGCCGAAGGCGTGCACGGCTAGTCGACGTGCTCGATGCCCTGGAGGATCCCCTGATGGGCCGCCTACTGGCCCGCACGGAACTCTGGCGCGCCGCCGTCTGTCCGGACGAGCCGGTCATTGAGGCGATAGTGATCAAGGTGCTGATGGCGGCCTGCATGATCGACGCCATCGACTACTGCGTCTTGCAGCGCTCTTCTTGCCGGGACACTCAGGACACTGATGATGGGGCTCTGGAAGACGGCATTGCGCGTGCGCAGGCCATAGTGAGAACTGCGGCGAGCACTCCGGCCCTTCTCAGTCGTCTACTGGGAGCGTGGATGCGCGACGAGGTGGTTGATCTGGCTATACGCGCTGTGGAGGCCCTCCCTTACGAATCCGGTCGGCGTCTACGCGACGATGTGGGTGGTCTGCTGCCTGCGGTCAGTGACAAGGCGTGGTCGCTGCTGCCCCTGCTCGATCGCGCGTTGGTATGGGTCCTGGCATACGGCACGCGCACAGATCTGGAGGAGCTGATCGGCTCGCGCATTGAGGACACCACTGCGTGCCCGATCCAGCTGGTAGAGGATCCCCGAGCTCCTTTGCACGCCATTCCGCCGGTATTGGATCGAATCGCCGCCTTGCCCGCTGAGCTGCTTACAGTGCACGCCTCGGACCTGCGGCTGATTGCAACGGGCTCGCCGCAGTGGAGGACGCCGTACTGTCTGGAAGTCAGAGGCCTGGCATATGTGCGTGGCCTTTCCTGCGATGATTCGGGGAGCCTGTTCATCGAGGCGTTCGACGACGATGGGGCTCTCGTCGCGAAAGGGCGCGCCAGTCGAAAGCGCGCACTGAATGCCGACGTCGAAGCCGATGACCCGTGGCACAGCCATATCAGTGAGGGCTACACCGCTGCTCTTTGGATGGCGGGGGAGCGAGCGGACGGGAAACGGGTGCGACTGCGTGCTGTGCTGACTATTGCCGACAGAACCACTGCGGCCTGGCTGCCCGACCTGCCGGAAGTACCCGATGGGCCAGCCGAAGGACACGGCGCAGGTGGGGGCGTGCACGAAGCGGGCTCAGCGCGACCAGTGGAGGTCACCCTCGACGCCGCCTGTATCGAGGACGGCATTCTGACCCTGGAGGGCCGTGCGTCCCAGACGCTTGACCCCATGATCATCAGGGCTCACTCACAGCGGGGGGACTATGAACTGACCGCGCATCGCGTCAGGACCGACGGCTGGAGAGTCGTCGCGGATCTGTACGACACGGCCCTTGCCTCCGGAGAGCATGTGCTGACCTGGAACTCGGGTTCGGAGCACTCCGGCCCGTGTCTGGCCGGCGTCTTCATCAGCGCTACTCCTGTCGAGCTGGCCGGGCACATACGCTCCGTACGGCTGTGCGCGGGGGCCGACCGGCAGGTCGCCCTGACTGTGATGCCCCCTTTGACTGCTTTCGAGCGCTCGAGCTTCGGGCGTGCTCAACTCGTCTCCCGGGCCCCTGGGTCCTTGAAGCGCAGCCTCGTCTTCGAATCCTTCGATGGCCGTTCCACCGGTGAGCCCCCGGCCGCCATCCTTGCGGATCTGCTCGCCCATGGTCTGGACGCGCCGGTGTGGTGGACGGTTGCGGACGGTGCGACGAACGCTCCGCAGGGCTCGACGCCTGTGGTTCGCGGATCAAGGGCGTGGTTTGAGGCACTGCGCACTGCTCGCATCATCATCGCCGACGATCACCTGCCTGAGTGGTTCTATAAACGACCCGGTCAGCGCATCATTCGGATTTGGCGCAGCATGCCGAACAATGAGCGCGTCCCAGACGCCCCGAGCCGAACGGCTCGGCTGTCCTACCGGCGGCTGATGGCTCGTCAGGTGCCGCAATGGGACCTTCTTCTGCCCCAGACGGATGCTGCAGCCCGCGACTTGCGCGCCTCGACGGGGTACACCGGTCGAACTCTAGTTGTCGAGCAGCCTCGTAGTGATGGCTTGAATGTCGGCCTGCTGGTAGGTGATGAGTGCAAACGACAAGTGCGCGCCTGGATCTTGGATGTCCTGGCCGGCGAGTCGTGAAATCGTTCGGAGCTGCCGCCGGTCAAGCGTCGCGCTGGACGACCTCGAAGCCCAGCAGTTCGACGCTCATACCGCGCCGCTCGTCATCCGCATGATTGCCGGCCGGCCGGGCGGCGGACCACGCCTCGTAGTGCTCGCGGGTGTCCCAGCGAGTTACGACGAAATACCGCTTCTCGCCGACGACGGGGCGCAGAAGCTCGAACTCCAGGAAACCCTCGGCAGTGTCCACCATCTTCTTCCGGGCTGCGAAACGGCGCTCTATCTCAGCATCGGCGCCTTCGGGGAAGGTCAGTGCGGTGATGTTGACGTAGGTCATGGAGCCTCCTCATTCGGCGATCCGGGCAGGTTCGAAGTACCTGCTCCACGGTTCGGCAGTTACGGCAAGGCGAGCCTACGTTGAACGTGCCGAAGCAGGTACGCACTCTCAAATATGGCGGTTGTGCTCAGGGCCGAAATAGATGTCATCAAGAGTGGCGGTCAGCAGGCTGCGCTCTCTCAGGATATCGATGATCTGCCCGTACAGATGGGTCACCGTGGGGAAGTTGGCATGGCCGATCACGATATGCTGCGCCAGTAGCCACTGCCGAGCCGCATCAAGCAGAGTGCCCTCGTCCAGCAGCCCCGAGTCGCCGAACGAGCCGTACCACATGGTTGATGTCGTGTACCCCAGTGAGGCGCACACAGAGTCGGTCCGGTCATTGCGATAGCCGTAGGGCGGTCGGATGAAGGGAGTGCCGGTGACACCGTAGTTGTTATTCAGGAACTCCTCGCACTGGGTCAGTTCTGAGACGATCCCCGACTCGTCCAACGATGTCAGTCCCGAGTGAGACCACGTGTGGTTGCCCAGTTGCACTTGTCCGGACTCCACCAGCGGCGCCATCTTGTCCCTGCAGTCCGTCCAGCCGGGATAGGAGGCTGTGACGAAGAAGGTCAGACGCACTCCCGATTCCTTGGCGAAGTCGAGGTAGGCGTCCACCACTGATGAGTCGGCGCCGTCGTCGACGGTGATCGCTACCGTGTCGCCGACATCGTCGGGCAGGCCTGTGATGACGGTATCGATCTCGGCGGGTGCTGGCAGCCTCGGCGGCCCGTCCTGGAGCCACAGGGGGCTGCGTGATGGGGTGGGTGAGGGCGTCGGGCTCGGGGTCGGTGAAGGTGCCTCCGCTGACGCGGCTGGCGAGGAGGAGGATTGGCCTGCTGCCGTATCGTGCGCGGTCGAGCAGGAGGCGAGGGCTGCGGCTGTGCCGGCAGCGAGCATGAGCATGAAGTCGCGTCGTTGCATCAGGAGCATCCTGAAGTCATCAGTGTATGGATAGGGGGCGCCCGTGCCGGATTGGGGTATTGGGATACTGAGCGGTGCGGGCGCTGCGGCGGTGCCCTGCGCCGACTTCTACAGGGGACGCCCGGGCGCCAACGCGGCACCGGACGAGGGCGGGGTGGCTGACGGGGTTTGAACCCGCGACCTCCTGGACCACAACCAGGCGCTCTGCCGACTGAGCTACAGCCACCATTGTTGCGAGCGATCCGCAACGAGTCGGTACTTTATCCGCTTGCTCGTGCCCGTACCAACCCGGGTTCCGTGTACTGCATCACGTGTGCAGGCGGCACCGGCACTGGGCCTGCAGGTCTACAGCAGTGATGATGTCGGATGCGTCGAGACCTTCTCGGCCACGGCCTTGCACTCCTCGCTCGTGGGGCCCTCGCCTGCGGGGAAGAGAACCTCGCGGTAATAGCGCAGCTCGTCTATCGACTCCAGAATGTCGGCCAGGGCGCGGTGTCCGCCGTGCTTCTCCGGGGAGTGGAAGAAGGTGCGCGGATACCAGCGCTTGGCGAGCTCCTTGATCGAGGACACATCCACGACCCGGTAATGCAGATAGTCGACGAGCTCGGGCATGTCGCGCACGAGGAAGGCCTTGTCGGTGCCCACCGAGTTCCCGGCCAGCTGAGCTGTGCGAGGTTGAGGCACCAACGACCTGACATAGTCCAATACCGCGTGCTGAGCCTCGGCCATAGTGAGGCCGTTCCCGAGCTCGTCGAGCAGGCCGGAGGAGGTGTGCATGTCCCGCACGAAGTCGCCCATCTGCTCCAGCGCCGCCGCCGGGGGCCTGATGAGCACGTCAATCCCTTTTCCGAGGGGCTTGAGGTCGTAATCGGTGACGACGGCCGCCACCTCGATGAGCGCATCCGCGCTCAGGTCGAGGCCAGTCATTTCGCAGTCGATCCACACCAAGGGGTCAGCAGTAGTCATCTGTCGGCTCACGCTGGCCGAGTGTAGCCCCAGGCCGCCCATGGCCGACCCCAGCCAGCCCCGGGATCACGATTGTCGTGATCCCGGGGCGCCGTGCCCCCGACAGGATTCGAACCTGCAACCATCGGATTAGAAGGCCGGTGCTCTATCCATTGAGCTACGGAGGCGAGTGGCCTGCCTGGGCTCAGATTAGAGTACGGCATGGATGGCTTTGAGTAGGGCACGCAGGGCACTTATCCCCATCGCCGGTGCGTCATCGAGTCCCACCTGAGCTTTCGGCGCCGGTATCGTTGAGTCAGGCCCCGGGCCTCCACACGCCCAATGTCATCCTGAAAGGACCCCCGTGTCCCCCACTGCGCTAGCCGTGCGTCTGTCCGCGGCCCCCGCCTATGTCCAGCCGCAGATCTTCACCACGCCTTTCGTTGTCGGGCGTCTGCCGGAGTGCGAGTTCGTGATCTCCAACTCCTCAATAGTCTCCCGCCGTCACCTGCGAGTCTCGCCCACGCCTCAGGGGTGGCTCGTGGAGAGCCTGTCCGAGAACGGGATGGTGGTCAACGGCCGGAAGATTCCGCAGGTGCTCGTCACGTCTCCGACTCGGATTCACCTCGCCGACGGATCGGGCCCCGGCCTGGACCTCGTTCCGACTCAGGCCCCTGTCGGCGGGCCCCCGTCTGCGCCGATGCCCGCTGCGGCCCCGCATCAGCAGGCCGTTCCGGGGCCT
>ERZ773014.1863-NODE-1863-length-12830-cov-3.781292_pt1 | contig 12830 bp, 12 predicted proteins | sample MGYA00580841_ERZ773014 | MGnify/ENA primary metagenome ERZ773014 (study PRJEB29015, sample SAMEA2737989) | human oral metagenome | biome: human oral; feature: human-associated habitat; material: dental | place: China | collected 2067 ...
GGTAGAAGATTCGCTTTCCTTGATGGCGATAGACAGAGCACAAGTTATACTCTTCCATCTTCATCAAATTTTCATCTTGAAGCAGTAAATTCTTTCGCTCGTCCGATGATAATGGAGATAACGATGAGCCACAGTCATATACAGGCGCAGGCTTTATTCTACCTGCTGAATCTTCCAAGAGTCCCCAGTTATCCAGATGGCGATCTGGATTGCCAAGCAAGGCATCAACGACAAACATATTCCAAAAATGTTTTTTTATAGCGAATTTATTTACTGGAAAATCAAAGCGCTCGATAATTTCGTAAACATCTTCAATCGTTGTCGTATATGTTTTGTCGCTTCCTGTATCATGATGCCCAATCTTACTAAACTCTAAAAGACGACTGCCGTCCCGGCAAAAATCTTCACAAGCAACGACGATTTTTTCTTTGCCGGTGATGGGTTCACAATATTTTGCCAAGAATGTATTTTGTGCCGGAATCTGCAAAATTTGAAATATTTGGCAGCCGATATGCTCCGAAAACTGATTGCCTATATAGCTGACAGAAGTTCTCTTAGAACGTAGCGGTTCGGGAAATTTAACCATATAAATTTTTCCGTCAAAAAGAAGTGTCCTCTTTTTTTCAGATCCACCATAACGATTCGGACGCCACTTCGCATGTGTCAGATCAACCATCGATCAACCCTCCGAAATATGTCAGCATTTCCTCCCGTGTGCCTGATGAAATATCGCCTTCCTTCATGGCATATTTCGTTTCGGAATGAAGCCTCTGCATAGAAAGAACCATCTGGAGATGATTCTTTTCTTCATAAGCTCGATAAAATTCTTCCATATAGTCGCGAAGAAGTTCTTCGTAATCTTGCGGATTGTACTTATAGACTGCTTCCATGATGAATCCCTCGTTTCTTCGAACTGTCCTAGTGATTCGTATGCCATTCTATATAGAATATCAAGCATTCGGAATCAAATCGTCATAATAGAAAAGCATCTCATCACGGTCTTTGGGAGACAGCATTCCTTCCTTCATCGCCTGTTTCGTGTCGTTGTACATGCGCCGCCATGCGTGTTCCATGAGGAATACGTCTCCCGCCTGCATCGCTTCGGCGAAAAGCGTCATGCTTTCTTCCAGATAGTCGACGTAATCCTTCGGATTGTATTTGATTCGCTGCTCCATTTTGCCGCTCCTTTCTTCGCGTAGTTCTCTTTTTCTTATTATACCACAGACAACGACCAACAAAACAGCAGCATCATTTGAACGGCACGAATCCTTGCGGTTTTGGCCGCTCGTAGCCGGTGAGGGCTGCTGAAGCCTTGTCAAAGGGATCGGCGATGAGGATTTTCGCGTTCTGCATGGTCTTCTGGTGCTCGATTGCCTCGTCGAGTTCTTCCCTCTGCTTTGTGACGCCGAGGTTCAGCCATGCGGCATAGAGCGCTTTCGTCTGCGCCTTTTCCGCAGCTTCAAGCGCTTGGAGCTGCGTAACGATCTGCTTGAGTGCTGTCTCGCTCTCGGTGTTGGCCGCCGCTTCGACGAGCGCATTGACGGCGGCGTTCGTCTGTGCGCGATCGGCGAGCGCCTTCTGCGCTGCTGCAGCATAGCTCGCTGCGGCAGCGTCAATTTCCCGTCTCTGCTCCGCCTTGTTGCGAGGCGCTTCGTATTGCGCCTCGTTTTCTTCATAGTTGTGGAAGTACGGACTTGTGCGCAGATCGTTTCTTTCGATTGCCATCTGATAGATCGCATCGGTGTTCTGCTGCTTCTCGCCCATGACGGCACTGTTGTAGACGATGAGACTCGGAGGAAGCTGACGGCGGTTGTCCGTGTAGATGCCGAGCTGTTCGGCCACCAGCTTTAGGATGTCGAGGAAGTTGCCGCCGAAGAGGACGGACTTGATGTCTCGCGTGTAGTCATAGACGTTGCCGCCTTGCGCCGCCATATCACGCAGCGTGAACGGAGACGGCGCGGAATCCGGATAGGATATGCTCGTCAGACTGTAGTAGTTCGGCGAATCGAACGGTCGATCGACGCCCGGAATGATGTGCGCCCAACCGCCGCGCACGCTGCCCGCCAGAAGTCCGCCGGTTACAGCAAGAACGAGCGCGGCTTTTCCCCACAGGGGAAGTTTTGGCCTTTTCATCGAAATCTCTCCCTTCGTATCCATCAACCGTCTTTTGAGAGGCGGAAGCCTCCGCCGCCGAACTGCGTGAGGATGAACTTGCTCATGCGGTCGGCGAAGAACATGCAGAACAGCACGACGAGCGTCAGCTGCAAGAGCAGGGCGACGTTGGCGAACGACTGCGTGATCGAGTCGCCTCCTTGTCCCAATGCGCCCTTCATGCCTTGGATGTACTCTTCCAAAGGTGCGGTATAGTAATGCCCGTGACGCAAGGCGGCGGCGTATTCCTCCACCGTCTTTGCCTCGAAAAGCCCGTCCTCGGCGTATACCGCGAGCGTCCTTGCATAGTCCTGGGCAAATTCCTCATCGGTGTCGTAGTGCGTGTAGATGCTGCCGTTGTATCCCATACCTGCATAGTTATGGTCTTCGATTGCAAGCGGGCTTGTGAAATAGGAGGATTCATGCGCCATCTGCGCCCAGATCCAGTCCTAGCCTCTTGCGCGCAGGAGCGCCTGCACGCGACAGGCAAGCTCCGCCTTGGGCTTGCCTGTGAGATCGGCGCCCTGGCTTCCCGCCGATTCGGACACCGTGCCCGGCGGTTTGGCCGGTTCGGCGCTTGCCGTGCTCGTCGCCTTGATCGTGGTCGAGCCGGCGAGGTTGCCCTCGCCGCTTTTCCCTGCTGAGACGGTACAAAGAAGTTTCCTGCACTTCTCAAAGACGGCTGCGAGTCTGCTTGTAGGCGCTTCAACTTCTTTGATATACGCCTCGAGGCCTCGTGCGAATCGCTCATGACGCCATGCCTGCCTGAGGGACAGTTCCTCTTTGACGTCACCCTTGGCCTGCGCGGCCAAAATGGCAGCTTCATGTTCAGCAAACTCCTTTTCCCACGGCGTACCCCTGTATTCTTTGGCAGCGCCCTCATGCCACATCGCCCACGCCTCAACGACGGCAAAATCCTCCGATACTTCCGAATCGAGCGGCGCAAGGCGCTCCATATCGTCGTAAAATACATGCGCCATTTCATGCAGGAAGGTACTTTCATTGGCTGATTCAAATAGACTAATGAGACGGCGACCGTCTTCCAGAACGGAAAACTGACCTTGAAGACACTCATCGAAATTTTGCTGCAAGTTGGATTGTTCGTGCGATTTGTGCACTTTATTTTTTTCTATTTCTTGAAATCGCTTGACCACGATAGGTTGAGCCTGTATACTGGAAATGGAAAAGGGGTTGCTTGCGACACCACGGCTCAGTTCGTGTAACGCGTGAGAGCCTCTTTCTTTTAACCATACAGCAGATGCACTTTCTATTTTTGGCATAACAGTTCCTAAAATCACCCGTTGGTTTGGATACAAGAACATTATTGCTGCATAATCTGAAATATTACCGCCTATATGAGCGGCCACTGTAAGACAGTCTTGATTCTTCTGCCGCCGAGCGATGCTGGCGGCTTTTATATTGCATAAAATACGGATGCCGCTCTGGCAACAGACGCAAGCCTTTTTCCTTCTCTATCAACTCGGCCGTATCCTCCGTGCAGCAAATGTGTACAAGCTTCGCGGTGTCCCTGTTCTCAGCATATTCCTGCTGGCATTCCGCACGGTGTTCCAGCAACATTCCGTTTACACGCAGATGCATCTCCAAACCACCGCCATGCCTTTCGGCAAGGATACGTTTTACCGCTTCATGAACTCTTGCCGGATCACGCGATGACAGCGCATGTCTCCATCGTGTTCCCGCCTAAGAAGCCCCCAATAAACAAAGGCTTTCAGATGTATAGTTTCTCGCCGAAAGCCCTCTTTTTTATCCTCATTTTCAGTTTATCATTGACTTTGCCCGTGAAGATTTGAACCCTTATGAACCTTCGATACAAATCACGCCAAGTGATAATCAAAAGGTTTTCTTACACCTCACTGAATACTTTTGAGAAGATCATTTTGGTAAAAACATCGTCTATCTGTTTTGCAACCTGTTTTGATTCTATAAGTGTCCCAAGCTCAATGTTGCCCTGCTGTCCGTGGTAGGAAAGGTTCGCAGAAGTAATAAACGTATGCTGCCGGTCAACAGATATGACCTTTGCATGAAGTGCGGCCATCTTATCGTCTTCTGGACGGTAATTGTAGATTTTAAGAAAACGACCTTTATATCTAAGAACTTTATCAACCCCCGACTGCTTATCTATGTCGTTGACGAAGAATTTTACAAAAACTCCTCGTTGGCTCTTTTGAATAATAGTATCAACCAACTCCGAAAAATATGCGGACAAGGAGTAGCCCGTTATCAAAATATTCCTATCCGCTCCGTCAATCATCGAATGTACAACATTCTTAGTTGTCCTTGCGTTTATTGCGAACGATGGTGGAGCTGTAACAACAAGGGATACTTTGTCAGAATCGGACATTGTCATTGCACCAATAATTGATTCTATTATATCTTCACAGTGAGCATCTGATATTTCTGGACAAGTACGCTTGAGCATAGCTTTAGCATTTGATGTACCATTTGACGCATCACTCTTAACCGTATTCAAGAAAATTTCTTTGTTTAAATTTCCACCTGACATAACTCACTTACCAATTCTTTGAAATACGAACATTCCTCGCGCTCTGGAATCGGGACAACAAGGCCACGATCGAGCATTCTATTACCGTTCTCACACGCTGTTTCTGAAATCATACAACAAGAGTGGCAGGCAGCACCATTAGAATTCTTACCCGCAGGCAGATTACTCATGCACTCTGGGTCGTTTGTGCAGATCAGCGCCTCTTGGAAGGCATCCCTCATAAGATTTGTCATCTGGTCAATATTTCCAAGTTCCACCAATCCGCCGAGCGATCCTTCTTTATCCGAGCTACCTGTATATAAAAGGATTCCAGACATTTTATCGCCAAAATATATCCTTTCCCTTATAGCAGATGAAGAGTATCCTGATGACATAGACATTTGCTTTATCATTAGATGAGCAAATGTGTGCATAAGAACATATACTGCGTTCCTCACAACCGTGATTGTCCATCCCTTGGGTTCGCAAAATTCCCTATATGAATCAGAATATTTCTGAGATAGCCCTTTTACTGCAGAGGTGTTAATCCACGCAGCCAGCATTTCCTGGTTAAATTCTATAAAGATACCTTCCCCATTGACTTCTGCTGCCGGAAGCCAGCGTTCCTGTTTTCCTTTACTCAATGCGACTACATTCGGCTGCTCGTCAGCATCGGGATCAGGTGCATCCACTCTGGTAAATCCAAGAAGGACACGAACCTCTCTAAGCCTAGTTACTCGGATAATACGACTGAAATATTTCTGTAAGTATCCAGGTAAAGTGTCTTCCTCAGCTTTGAAATGTTTTTTATTAGATTCATACATAGGATCATTGTGATGAGTTATAGCATTGTACTCCATCCGCTTAATTTCAGTAAACTCTTTAATATTGTTCATTCGGCGTTCAAGAGCTTCATCAAATTCAATCCTCGTGTATGCGGAGAAGTACATCTCGTATATCTTTTTAACGCCTTCATCACCCATAAGCTGTTTTACAAGCTCAATATCGCGCAGATGTTCATCAATCAAGTTATAGAGCGGATTGATCCACGGAGGTATGGATATAGCACTTCTGCTCACCGCAAAATAAACATTAGAAGCACCTCTCTGCGACGGAATAACAGGCTTATTGCATCTTTGATTTTTTACACTAGGTCTGAATGGATGATGTCCAAGACAGGCTATTTCTTCGAAATTCTCTCGCTGTGTTGCTCCGCTCATGCTACGTTTTGCGCCGCAGGAACATTCTACCCACATATCAGCAAGAGTTGAGGTATTACCTGTCGAGTACATTTTCAATGTGCTGTTGCAATCCGAGCTACCTCTATGTACCCACCATTTCCAAGGGAAATCGGACATATGCCCGTCTTCACAAATTGTAATGAAACGGGATGGATACGCAGGACGATGGCACTCAGGGCAGGTGACACCAAATTTCAGATACTTATCCAAGTCAAAGTTTTTCCTTGCGTCAAAAAGCCTGCCACATTTCAAATTAGAGCATACATGCCAATATGGAAATGTTACTACAGGAACATCTCCAGAAAAACTTGTACGCGGCATATAGAAGCAATCAACGCCAAGATATGAGGCAAGTCTGCCGTCAATAATCTTCTGTCCTTTCTGTTTCCAGTAGGAAATATCAAGGATTATAACCGAATCCTTTACCGCATCAACAACAGATCCAGGACCGAATGTAGTTATAATCTGATTAGGGCGTAATTCTCCTAATTTTTTCTTAATAAAAACCATCTCATTCCTCCATGTAGTAGAACATATTCGCAGGGCTTTCAACCTCACGCATAGCGCGAAGAGTTGCCTTCTCGTTCTCATTGTGTGGCTGGTCATACGGATTCATCAATCTATTGTATCGCTCTGTACCAACAACGTAGTAGCGAAGAGGTTTTTTCTGTACCGCCTGGAATTTCCACCAGTCAATAAAGCGGTCTATTTCTTCCTCTGCATCTATTATCGCTGACGGCTTGATGATATTAAGACGGTCAATTATCAGTTTCTTCACAGAATCAAGCTGCTGATTGGTTAGTGATTCGATAGCTGCTGCATCCGGATTGTTGGCCATATTGGGAAAATTCAGCCGTATCGCAGATATTATCAGTGCGTGCATAACACGGTCTCTTGCTCTTGCAGAGAACGGAGTTGCTGTTGTTCCCTCGACAAAACGGTAAAGCTGCGAATGATATCCGGTAAAATTTTCGTAGTGCGACAAGTCACGAGGACGATACGCGTTATAGAGCGTAACCACAAGTCCTGGGAACGCACGACCGATACGGCTTGTCGCCTGAATATATTCTGAGTTCTGTTTCGGCTGACCTGCCACCACCATCAGGCCGAGGCGGTCAACGTCCATACCTACTGCAATCATATTGGTAGCGATAGCCGTGTCTAGACATTCTTTTGAAGCGCAGGTCGTTTCAAGTTGGTTCAATTTTTCAGGTATCTTGTACGAGGCCATACGAGATGTGATCTCAACCTTATGGTTCAGATACCTCTGTTTATCCAAACCATACTTATTCTTGATGCGATAAATTCTCTTCGGAATATCGTCTTGCAAAAGTCTGACGGCACCGCCAAGTTCTCGGATACTGTTGAAGTAGCCTACCAGAGAATAGTACGGATCAATCACATCCTTGCACTCCTCCTGCAGGGAGTAAGTATAAGCGGCCTGCAAAATAATGGCATAAACACGAAGCAAAACCGTTTTAGCAGACTGGCCTAGCGCACAGACACCCACATATTTTCGGAACGGATCATCATCTACGGAAATCTCTCTGATGAAGAAACTGTCCCCAATTTCAAGCCCATTCGGCGGGAACTGCGTCGTATTCTTTCTTGCGTAAAGGCATCTTATCTGCGCATCTGCATTTTTGATTGTTGCTGTCGAAACGACATACTTTGGCTTGATGCTATCATGGGTGCACATATCCTCAATAATCGTTTCGTATGCACCGTAAATCGTACCAAGTGGTCCCGTGATAAGGTGCAGCTCATCTTGGATAATCAATTCCGGTGGCAAGAACGGCCTGATGTTAACCATCGTTGATGCAGGCAATGAAGTCGTTTTATTGTGGCGACCATGTTTCACCCCAATTGCAACATATCCATCACGGCTGCACTTTCTGTCCACTCTGCCAAAAAGAGCATTCGTATTCACATCCCAAGGCAGGCGCGCAAACTTATCAACTGTCGACAAAATGATGGTCGGGCACTTTGCATATATTTCCTCATCAATAAGGTAAACTGGGATTGGCATCCTGTCATTTTTGTATCTGTAAAACTGACAAGCCCGATCAGAGCAGAAAATCTCGACGGACTTCTTGTCTGTGTCAATATTAAAGTTTTCTTCCTTGAGAGGCTTTCCGCAGAACGGACAGGTAAGTAGCTGCTTGTAAACACGGCTCCTTGCACTCCTTGCCGCTAGTGGATTATCTGCTTTTGCAATAAACTCCTCAAATTTGTTGGGAGTTACTCTGCCTCCTACCCAGAAACCTATGCTAATTGGCTCTTTGCCAAACAACGGATATGCCTGCCGCCTAATTATTTCGGCTGCAAGCACCATTTTTGTAATACGATCCCTTTGCTGCGTGGTTAGCAAGCGGAGCGTGTATCGAAGTATGACTGTCACGCCACCATCTCGATTATATTCATCTCTATCAGACGCTCTGAGTCGCCTATTGGCAATAACAAATGCCATAAGGCCAAGGTAAGCCTCCGTCTTACCGCCACCTGTAGGGAAGTAGAGCAGATCAACAACCTCACGGTCTTTATGATTCGGAACAACGATTCCTGCGAGATTCATCAGAATAAAAGCGATCTGGAACGGACGCCATCCGAAGTTGTTATCAGGATTCTTCGGATTAATGAAATCCTGGAAATTACACTCTGTTCCGGTTCCGTGTTTTTTTGAATATCCCTTGATGCTGTTTTGCAAGAAAATTACACGATTCATAAAGCAGAACGCCTCGAATGAAGTATCGTCATTTTCAATAATGCTGATACCTTCGCGTATACGCTTCAAAGCATCTTGACAGCGGTCGATGACCTTGTTACCAATTTTATCCTTGAAGTCCGGATTGTTCATCCTTGCATTTTCCAGCAGTGTGGAGTTAATCCACTTTTCATAGGATTCAGTCAGCATGTTAAGTTTTCCTATGGTTTCTGCCTTCTTCGATTTCACTGACATTATAAATGTCGAGAAGAAGTTTCTGTCAAAGCCATCCAAAGCAGCGCTGACACCTGGAAACTCGTATTCAGGTATAAACGCTGATTTTATATATGTTGTTCTTCCGTCAATCGGGGTATCCCATACTGCTGCGCAGCCACGTCCTCGTCCCATGATCGGTCGCTGTTCAAAATAAAACTCATCCGAAGCAAGTATCTCTCTGCAAATATGCTCAGCGATAAACGCAGCTGAACCGTCCTCCACATAAGCCTTGATTTCCACTTGGAACATAATTACTTCTGCACTAGTGACAGAATTTTTTCTCTTGTTAATGACATATGCTGTTACAAGAGAGTAGCCGCCTTTCAAAGGAATACGGGAGACATGTACATGGACATTAGAATCGCAAACAAGCTGGTAGTCTTTCGTTCGTATGAAATCCTTGAATTGAACATGAACAGTTTCCTCCATTGGCTGACGTGTATATACTGCACGACTATGTTCTTTTTCATCCTTGCCAGTATATTTTTCAGAAGATTTCACATAGTCTCCCCATGTCACATCCAGATTAATGCTCTCAGTATCGCGGTGAATGTAGAAACTGATGCCGATAGATGAGGGCAACTGGAAGTGTGTGGTCGATATAGGCTCATTATCATCATCCTCACCAGCCGTAAAATCTTCGCCATCCTCAAATGCCATGTCAGCATCAACTTCCTGTTCTCTGGCACCTGAGCAATTTTCGTAATCACTTTGAATATCCAGCATACCCATTAGATAAGCATAGCGTGGATTTTCCTCAATAACTTCTTCTTTGGCTATGGGACCAATTAGATCCGTCCTTATGGCATCAACAATTTTCTGCCTGACTTCTGAATACTTATATCTATCAGCCATTATTCCTCCTTTACGGCATGAGCCGTACCAAGTGTATACTTACAGGTATTACCAATATGAACATTATCATCGGAGATGAGTTTATATTCCCATTTCTTATGATCCGGATCAGCCGTAGTCGCAAACTGACACCACTTAATGTCTTCTCGAGCTTTGGATACGACCTCTTCCGAAGTCACTTCATTCAGAGCCTTAACTTCAACCATGAACTTTCCAGCAGTTGTCTCTACGAGGAAATCAGGATTATATTGCTGACCCGCTTTCCAGAATAAACCCAGCTGATTCAGCGGAGGTTTGATCCAGCGGATAACATCCGAATCCTCCTCGAAAATTATGGAAACCAAACGCTCGGTATCGCTATCAAAGGCATTCGCTGGATAATATGATTTTTTATAGCCTGTGAACAGATACTTCTTGATATTGCTCTTGTCTGAGAACAGCTTATCATATTTAACCTTCCCATTCTCTTTGACGTTCTTTACGAACTTGCGGAACGGTATAAGGTCTTTCTGAATGGTATGGACATCCTGCGTTTTCCTGTCCATATGAACATAAATCTGCTTACGGATATCAGACACAATTAAGGACGCATATCGACGAACGATTCTCCGTTTGTTTTCTTCGTCTCCCGGTATCTGACTGAGGTATTGCTCAACCACGTCAATAACAAAAGCCGCATCGTCATAAGACAACTCGCTAATGGAATCAAGAAGCGTCAACGAGTTTTGAAGCGGGGTAGAGGTCAATAAAACTTTTGGTATCCCTTTTGAAAGTTCATAAAGGTTCTTGGCGCGCTTGGTTCCATGAAATACATTCCTAAGATTGTGTGCCTCATCGATGATGACGAAGTCCCACTTCACTTCTGGGAATCGTTTCATCAGTTTTGATGAATAATCGTAAGAGGTAAGCACAATCCTGACAGACTTATTGTCCATGAGCTTTTTTCGCCAGTTAGAGCTTTCTTTCTCCACAATAATTCTATCGAGAATTACCGAATCCAAGCCAAATTTATCTTTGAGTTCCAATTCCCACTGTTTTCTCAAAGATGCTGGAAGCGCTATCAATACTCGTTTTGCTCCCGATTCAAGCGCATACTTCAGCACAAGACCTGCTTCTATGGTTTTCCCAAGACCAACCTCATCAGCCAATACGATGCCACCAGTTTTTAACGCTTGAATAGCAGCGCAGAACGCATTAATCTGATGCGGATTCAATTCTATGTTGGCATCCAAAAGGAAGTGGAACGGAGAAGCCTCCAGTTCCAACTTTTTATATCTGCTGAATTGTTCAAGCAGTAAGTTACCGTCCATCTGAATCTCCTTTATATAGCTGTGCAGAAATTCCTATAGCGATTCCTTTTGCCATCATGGGCGGGACAGCATTACCTATTTGTACGAACTGCGATGTCCGTGGTCCCTCAAAGAAATAGCTGTCAGGAAACGATTGTATTCTCGCCGCTTCACGAACGGTAATGGAGCGATTCTGTTCTATGTCGGGATGAATGAAGTAATGACCATCCTTTGAAAGGTGCGCCAAAATAGTGTGGCAGCACGATTCATCTCCCTCAACCACCTTAAACCTGTCAGTAAATGAATGTCTGTTCTTATGTGTCTTCAGTTCATCAGGAAGGTCGTTATAATTAAGGCGTTTGTGGCCATCGTTCCACAGTTCGACCGCACGCCTGTATATTTTGATGTCCCTGTCTATGTTAGGACGGCACTTATGAAGAGTCAGCACATCGTCCTTCGTGCGAATGCCCGCCTCAGTCACATAACCGCTTGCTTTTGCCTTTGCATACTTATCAAAACTCTCGCCGGGATGCAGCTTTGGCAAATCGGTAAAGAGGTCATTGACAACGGCCTCTGTCTTAAATTCAAAGAAGTCAGGATATTTCAGACCACTATGTTTCAACCATCCTACAATTATCATACGACGGCGGTTTTGGAGAACACCAAAGGTGTGAGCATTCTGCTCTCTGCACTCAATTTCATAACCGACTCGCTTCAAATATTTTTGAATGTTTTTCCACGTTGCTCCACCGTTAGCAGATTCGATGCCCTTAACATTCTCAAAAACAAACATGCGCGGTTGATACCGTTTAAGAAATCTTGCATATAGTTTATACAAGTAATTGCGCGGATCCTCTTCCATTGGAACTTCCATATGACTCCTTTGAGCTCTTCCCACAAGGGAATATGCCTGACATGGGGGACCGCCTACAATTACATCTATATTGGTAATACCTCGAATTTTCATTATTCCATCAATAGTCTTGAAAATTGACGGCAACGTTTCGTCAGACATCGTTTCATTGATTATAGTTTTTGTTATCGAAACAGGAATCTGCTTCATAAATTCATCGCGTGATATTATCCCAGAGAGATATTTTTTATATAAACCAAGATTATCTGTGCCTTCAAGGTAGTAGTAGGCACTTCTCGTTTCAAGAGTCTTAGCTGCAAATTTATCCATCTCCACATGGGCTACAGGCATATAACCAGCTTGAAGAAATCCTTCTGAAAGTCCCCCGGCTCCCGCAAAGAGATCAATAAAATTATAGTTGTATGGCGCGTCTATCTTCTTCATATAGTTTCCTCTTCATAAATAGCGATGCCGATTTGCACAAAATTGCGCGCCATAGGCATAGTACGATTAACTAACCACTCAAACCTCACAGATGAATAATCTGCTGTAACCCTTGAAATATCTATCCTCTTGACAACAACTAAAAAAGTCCAATAGAGACTCATGCTATGAACAGTATAACACAAAACCACCAAGACGAGGAACTGCCTTCCAAGAAAATGCAAGTCGTCAGCCATACGCCGCTCTCTACCGAGAATGCGAAGAATCGCCTCTATGAGGCATCACCGAAAGTAGGCGCTCGTTCCAACGGCGGCCAGCAGCGAAAACTCCCCCAGCAGACTGTTGTTGCAAAAACTACGAAAATGTTCATAGAGGGAGTATTTTCTGTGGCATAAAGTCAATGTTTCAAGGTCTGTAGAATGTTTTTGATGTGCGGAGATCCATACCTGCACCCCAACGGGGTCTTGAGAAATAAGTTGGGGATACAGGATGGGTATGAGTTCTTGGCTTATGA
>ERZ773014.1866-NODE-1866-length-12823-cov-5.268954_pt1 | contig 12823 bp, 6 predicted proteins | sample MGYA00580841_ERZ773014 | MGnify/ENA primary metagenome ERZ773014 (study PRJEB29015, sample SAMEA2737989) | human oral metagenome | biome: human oral; feature: human-associated habitat; material: dental | place: China | collected 2067 ...
CAAGATCTACATCAACGATGAAATGTGTCTGGTTCATCCGCAGGCGATCGAGGATCTGCTGACGATCTTTCAAGACGAAAGCATCGGTATGGTCGGCATCCTAGGGAGTCAGTCGCTTCCCGTTAACGGCGATCTCATGGATTCGCCGTATAAGCGCGGTGCTGTCTATATGCCCTCAAAAGAGAGCTTCTCTGAGCAGCGCTTTGAAGGCACGAGGGGAAAGGCCGAAGATGTTCGCGGAATTCTGCCCTTCTTCTTTGCGACGCAAAGAGATATTCCATGGGATGAATCCTATGAAAAGCAGTATTACGCCGTGCTCGATCATTGCCGCGCGATGGAGGAGGCCGGCATGCGCATCGTCGTTCCCTTGCCTGAAGACATCTGGTGCATCTGCCAGCTGGAAAGTATCTTTTTCGACAACTCCGATGTCGATCGCAAAAAGTTTTTTGGGAAATATCATGCATACATTGATCGCACAGACGCGCAGGAGCGCAGTACCCTCTATGCGTGCGGCGAGGGAAGCGAGGTTCCCTCGTGGCAGAGATTCTCCCGTCCTGAAGGAATCTCTATCGGTGTGGCGACACAGATCCATGAGACGGCGTTCCTGCGTCTCTCTATTCCAAATTTCGAAGGAAAGCCGCGCATTGTCATCGGCGATCATTGTGAGATCGGTGCAGGCAGCACGCTCACGGCAGTGCAGCGCATCGAATTTGGAAACAGTGTGAGTGTGGCAGAGAATGTTCACATCAAGGACTACGTCTACGATGACAGTGGAATCGGCCTCTTGCCCAAAGACTGCGCTATTGTCACGAAAGAAGGCGGCATCAAGATTGAGCGAGGCGTGCGCCTAGAAGAGAATGTGTCCATCAAGGGGGCTGTGCGTATCGGGCGCGGCAGCATTGTGAAAGCGGGAAGTACGGTTTGTACGGATATCCCTGCCTATTGCATCGCCGAGGGAAGCCCGGCTCGCATCACCTTCGCCTTTTCGCCAAAAGCGGGGGAGTGGCTGTCCACAGAAAGAACGGAGACGCTGCGGAAGGTGCTCGCAGAAAGGAGGCGGACGACGCCGCTTCTGACCATTGCCTTCATCACGTACAATCGCAGCAGATACTTGAAGAAGTCGCTGCGATGCGTACTGCAGCAGGTCGGCAACGATGATCTCGTGGAGATCCTCGTTTCAGACAATGCTTCGACGGACGATACGCGGGCTTTTGTCGAAGAGATGCAGCGGACGCACAAAAATCTGCGCTATCACTGCAACGAGAAGAACATCGGTGCGGAAGGAAATATCCATGAGGCCATCAAGGCGAGCCGTGGTGAGTATGTGCTCGTCATGGGCGATGATGATTACTTTGTCGATGGCGCCATCCATGTGCTTCTCAGTGGAATCGTCCGATATCGAGGCATCGCAATCTTCTGTTTGGGTCAACAATCGGAAGACTTGCGCTCTGTGTGTACGGGGACAGGTTGTTTGCGATATATCGAGGTTGTGAGCTACTTCATGGGGTGGATCAGCTGCATTGTCATGCGGCGCGAACTCTACGATCATATCCGTGAGCCGCATAAGTATGATGATTCGCGTATTCCGCAGGTGTATCTGCAGATGGAGATATTGAAACAGAATCCGGATTTTGCCGTGTTGATCGGTTCCTTCTTCATGGAAAGCGGCGGCGATCATAAGCCGAAGGGCTATAATTTTATCGAGGTCTTCGTTAAGAATTATTTCGATATATTAACGGCATCGGTGGAAATTCCTGCGGCACAGCTTTCTGCAGCAAAGAAGCACGTCTTGGAGCATTCGATTCTCCCCTGGTGCAAACGGATCAAAGAGGAGCAGATCGGCTTGTCTCTCGATGGCATCTTCGACATCATCGAAGAGTATTACGGGACCGAGCCGTACTATGCGCAGCTCGTCGAGTTGTTGGGGAAGATTTTGCAGGACTGACGGATTGTCGTTCGTGCAGATGATGCGTTGCGATGGATCATTCTGCTATATGCGGGCGAGGAGTGATGACCTCTTCCGCAGTGCTGGCAGCAAAGGAGATGAAGGTTTGAAGACAGTTCTTTTGGCGGGCGGGTTCGGCACGCGCATCACGGAGGAGTCGGAGAGGCGGCCTAAGCCCATGATAGAGATCGGCGGCATGCCGATCCTCTGGCACATCATGAAGGGGTACAGTCATTTCGGCTTCAATGAATTCATTATATGCGCGGGCTACAAGCAGCATATGATCAAGGAGTGGTTCGCTGACTACTTCCTTCATACGTCCGACATCACGTTTGACTTCACGCAGGAAAACCGCATGATCGTGCACAACCAGCATACGGAGCCGTGGAAGGTCACGATTGTCGATACGGGACTCGATACCTTGACGGGCGGGCGCATCCGCCGCATTCGCAAGTATGTGGGGGATGAGACGTTCATGATGACGTACGGCGACGGCGTGGCGGATGTCGATATCGGTGAACTTGTGCGCTTTCACAAGGCGCACGGCAAGGCAGCGACCTTGACGGCGATCATGCAAAAACAGCAGAAGGGCATCCTGGACATCGGCTTTGATAATTCCGTGCATGCCTTTCGTGAGAAGGCGATGGAGGACAGCGCGCCGATCAATGCGGGTTACATGGTGCTTGAGCCTTCCGTTTTCGAATTGATCAGGGATGATTCGACGGTGTTCGAACAGAGGCCGTTGGAGGAGTTGGCGAAGAAAAGCGAGCTCAAGTGCTACCTGCACAGCGGCTTCTGGCAGTGCATGGATACGCTGCGTGAAAAGATTTTGCTCGAGCGCTTGTGGCAAAGCGGCAAAGCGCCTTGGAAGCTCTGGTGACTTTCAGTGATGGATGTTTGCAGGAAGGGAATGATATGAAAAAAGAAAAGAAAGTTGCATTTTTCGTACGTAAGTCGGATGAGGCACTTTATAGCACCTGTTTGGAATCGCTGCAGGCGCTTCATCTGCCTGCGGGATATGAGGCGGAACTTTTTACGTTGACAGCGGGAAAGCCGTATGCTGTGCAGGCGAACAAAGCATTGGCTCTTTCCGATGCCAAATACAAGATCTATATCAATGATGATATGTGTCTTGTTCAGCCCCGGTTCTTTGGAGAATTGCTGGCAATCTTCAAGAACGCCGCCGTCGGTATGATTGGAGCATGGGGCAGTCAGTCCTTGCCTGTGGACGGCAATGTGCTGTCTTCTGTCTATAAGCGCGGCGCTGTCTATGTGCCGGCGGAAGATGGCTTCTCCGAGCTGCGCTTTGGAGATGCGACGGGAAAGGCCGCAGACGTTCGCTGCATTCTGCCGTCCTTCTTTGCGACACAATGGGACATCTCTTGGGATGAATCTTATGAAAAGCAGTATTACGCTGTGCTGGCACATTGCCGCGCCTTTGAGGAAGAGGGGGGCAGGATTGTCGTTCCTCTGACTAAGAATATCTGGTGCGCCTATCAAGTGAAGGACATCTCCTTCGATGGATCTGAAGCTGATCGGAAAAAGTTTTTTACGAGGTATCATTCCTATATCGACGGCACGGAGCTGAAGGGAATCAGCACACTCTATGCGTGCGGCGAGGGAAGCGAGATTCCTTCATGGAAGGAATTTTCCCATCCCGAGGGGATCGCCGTCGGCAGGGAGACGCACATCCACAAGACGGCTATGTGCCGCCTTGTCATGCCCAATTTCGTGGGAAAGCCCCGCATCATCGTTGGCGATCGTTGTGAGATTGGAACTGGCAGTACCCTTGCGGCGGTGAACCGCATCGTGTTGGAAAACACTGTGCGTGTAGCGGAGAATGTCCATATCAAGGATTATGTGTATGATGACAGAGACATAGGACTTTCATTCAAAGATCGTGCAATCATCGCGGCAGAGAGCGGCATCTAGATTGAGCGCGGTGTGCGCATCGAAGAGAACGTGCTGATCAGGGGCGCTGTGCACATCGGCCGTGGCAGCATCGTGCGCGCGGGAAGCACGGTAGAAGCAGACATTCCTGCCTATTGTATCGCCGAAGGGAGCCCTGCGCGCGTTGTCGCAGCCTTTTCTCCGAAGGCTGGGAAGTGGCTGCCTACAGCGGGGGAAAAGGCTCTGGAAAGGGTACGCGCAGAACGGAAGAAGACACCGCCGCTTCTTACCGTTGCCTTCATCACCTATAACCGCAGTAAATATTTGAAGAAGTCCCTGCGATGTGTTCTGCAGCAGATTGGCAACGACGAGCTGGCGGAAGTCCTCGTTTCGGACAATGTCTCGACGGATGACACAAAGGCGTTTGTCCAAAAGATGCAGAAAACGTACAGGAATTTGCGCTACCACTGCAACGAGGAGAATATCGGTGCGGAAGGGAACATCCATCGGGCGATTCAAGAAAGCAAGGGGGAATATGTACTCGTTGCGGGCGATGATGATTACTTTGCCGACGGCGCACTGCTTTTCCTGCTTAGCAACATTGTCCGAAGTTTGTTGTATTGTATGGAACCTTCATCCTCAAAGCGTCGGGGGATCGAGCGCCGGCCAGCGTAAACTTCGCCGAAGTGTTCATCAAGCATTACCTTGATATGCTACAGTTTGAGGCAAAAATCCCGCAGGAGTTGCTGTCTGCGGAAAAAAGCGCTTGATGGAGAACCATGTGTATCCGTGGCTCGCTAGAATAAGGGGAGAGCACATAGATGTCTCCCTCGACGGATTTTTTGATATTGTTGAGGCGTATTATAAGGATGAGCCGTACTATGAAGATGTTCTTGCGACGTTAAATGGAATCGTGCAGATCACCGGCAGTGAAATGTAGTTTTGGGGGCAGACCATATGAGGGAAAAGAAGATTGCGTTCTTTGTACGCAAGTCGGATGAAGTGTGCTATAGCGCCTGCTTGGAATCACTGCAGGCGCTTCATCTGCCCGCAGGATATGAGGCGGAACTTTTCATGCTGGCAGCGGAAAGTCCGTATGCTGCGCAGGCAAACCGCGCGTTGACGCTTTCGGATGCCAAGTACAAGATCTATATCAACGATGATGTGCGTCTTGTCCGATCGCAGTTGATCGAGGAATTGCTGACAGTTTTCAAGGATGCCTCCGTCGGTATGGTCGGAGTGTTGGGAAGTCAGTCCCTGCCTCGCGATGGCAATGTGCTGGAATCGGACTACAAGCGGGGCGTTGTCTATGTGCCGACGGGACGAGAACTGTCAGAGATGCGATTCGGAGAAGTTTCGGAAGAAGAGACAGCGGATGTCCGTTTCGTTCTGCCCTCATTCTTTGCGACGCAGATGGATTTGCCGTGGGATGAAGAGTATGAAACACAATATTATGCCTTGCTGGCACAGTGCCGAAGCTTTGAGGAAATCGGAAGTCGGATCGTGACGTCCTTGGCGAAGGAGGCTTGGTGCGCCTATCAGTCACGAGATATCTCCTTCGATGCCGAAGAAGCGGATCACGCGAAGTTTTTTGCAAGATATCATCCTTATCTGGATCGTGCGGAGACGGAGGGGACGCAGGCTGTTTTGTATGCGTGCGGCGAGGGAACGACGCTTCCCTCTTGGCGAGATTTTTCCCATCCTGAGGGCATCGTTGTCGGACGCGATACACATGTGCATCGGACGGCGGGCTGCGGTCTTGCTCTGTCGAATTTCGCCGGTCGCCCCAAGCTCCTTCTTGGTGATCATTGTACAATTGGTGCTGGCAGCACGATCACGGCGCTCTATGGCATCCGATTGGAAAACAATGTGACGGTGGCGGAGAATGTCCACATCAAGGACTATGCTTACGATGAGACGGTGATAGGCCTTTCCCTCGAAGCACAGATGGATTCGAGCGAGGGAGGCGGCATTCAGATCGAAAGCGGCGTTCGGATCGAGGAAGGCGTTCGGATCGAGGGCGCCGTGCAGATCGGACGCGGCAGTTTCATACGGGCGGGCAGCACCGTGTGCGGGAATATCCCTGCTTACTGCATAGCAGCGGGGAGTCCTGCGCGCGTCGTCAAAGCATTTTCCCTGAAAGAACGGAAATGGCTTCCTGTGGCGAATGAACAGGTATTGGCACGATTGCTTGCAGAGCGCAAGGTAGCAGCGCCGCTTCTTACGTTTGCCATCATTACGTACAACCGCTGTGAATACTTGCGGAAATCTCTGGACTGTGTTTTACGACAGTTGGGAAACGATGATCTGGCGGAAATCCTTGTTTCGGACAATGCATCGACAGATGATACGAAAGATTTTGTCGAAGAGATGCAAAAGACGTACAGGAATCTGCGTTACCATCGCAACGAAATGAATGTCGGTGCGGAAGCAAATATTCACGTGGCTATCGGAAAGAGCCGCGGCGAGTATGTGCTTGTTGCAGGAGATGACGATTATTTCACCGATGGGGGTTTGCTTGCCGTGCTCGGAAGGCTTCTCCAACACCGAGGGAGAGCGATCTTTCATCTGAGAAGGGCGCATGAGCCGTATCGCGTGTATACAGGAAGCGGAATCGCGGAGTACGTTCATATGGTTGGCTATCATATGACGTGGATTACGAGCACCATCATGCGGCGAGACATTTATGCGCGGATCAAAGAGCCGCAAAAGCATGATGCTACGCGCATCCCTCAGGTATACCTGCAAATGGAGATGCTGAAGCAGGAGCCGGACTTCGCTGTCATTGCGGCACCTTTCATGCGTTTGGGGTCAGGCGAGCATACGACGTCAGGGTTCAACTTTGTCGAAGTGTTCATCAAGAATTATTTTGATCTGCTCAAAACGGCGGGGGAGATTCCGCCGACGATTCTGTCAGAAGAAAAAAAGAGGCTGATGGAAGAATGCATATATTTTCAATGCGAAAGAATCAAGGCGCAGCAGCTGCAGATTTCCTTGGATGGACTTTTTGATATCGTTCGAGAGTATTATGGCAGCGAATCGTTCTATCCGCAAGTTGTTGAAAATCTCAGACGTATCCTGCAGAAATAAAAGGCCTGTTTTACATGGAGTTATGTGCTGCCGCTGCAACAGCCTTGCAGACAGGGTGTGCTTTTGGAACAAGAAACAGATGCAGAGCGAACGACGGCCTTGAGGGGAATCGCTGCAGGAATGTCCCTTAGGCATCGGCATGTGTTTGGAAGAAGATTCGGCGGGGAGGAGAAAACATGTGTCATAAGACGAGCATCATTATTTTGAGTTACAATACGTTGGAGATGCTGCAGCTTTGCATCGCGAGTATACGTGAGTATACGGAAGTTGGAACGTATGAGATCATCGTCGTCGAAAATGCCTCAAAGGACGGCTCGGCCGAGTGGCTCAAAGAGCAGGGGGATCTTCGATGCATCTACAACGAGGAGAATCAGGGCTTCCCCAGGGGCTGCAATCAAGGCTTGAAAATTGCGGAAGGAACGGAGCTCCTGCTCCTCAATAGCGACACCGTCGTCACGAAGGACTGGCTGTCGAATCTGCGCCGTGCGCTTTACAGTGATCCTGCGGTCGGCGCTGTGAGCTGTGTCACGAATTGCTGCTCCAATAATCAGCAGATTGATGTTTCTTACCAGGGCATGGAGGAAATGCAGGCATTTGCCGCGGACTACAACAAATCGAATCCCGCATCTTGGGAGAAGAAGACGACACTTGTGGGATTTTGCTATCTCTTCAAGCGGGAAGTGTTCGACAAGGTGGGGTTTCTTGATGAACAGTTCAGCCCCGGCAACTTCGAGGATGACGACTACTCTCTGCGCATCTTGCAGCAAGGATGGGATCTTCTCTTCTGCCATGATACATTTATTCATCATTTCGGGCATGCAAGCTTCTCGAAAGGATATGGCGACCAAGAGGCGGCGGAAAAAGCTCGGCGTTCCAATGCATTGATTGAACGAAACGCGGCCTTGTTCCTGAAAAAATGGCATGTGCCTGAGAGGTATAAGTTCATGGCGGTGGAGGAGGTTCGCCGTTTGCTGCAGAGCCGTGCAGGGGCAGACGGGGCGGTGCATGAGCATCGCCTGCCGCGTGAAAAGAAGATCGTGGTGCTCCTGCGGGACAGCCATATTTTCCAAGATGAGAGCATTGGCATGGTCGGTTTCCTTGGCAGTGCGTCGCTCCCCGTGAGCGGCAGTCTTATGGATTCTCCCTATAAATACGGCGCTGTTTATGTGCCGACAGAAGAAGATTTTTCCGAGATGCGCTTCGGCACGGCAGTGCAAGCAGCGGCTGATGTCCGTTATGATGTCCGTTATATCCTGACGTCCTTCTTTGCGACACAATGGGATATCCCTTGGGATGAATCTTATGAAAAGCAGTATTATGCCGTGCTGGCATATTGTCGAGCATTCGAGGAAGAAGGGTACAGGATTGTCGTTCCCTTGCCTGAGAACATCTGGTGCGCCTATCAGGTGAGAAATATTTCCTTTGATGCATCCGAAGCTGATCAGAAAAAGTTTTTCACCCGTTACCATACATATCTCGACGGTACGGTGTCGAAGGAAAGCAGCACGCTTTATGCGTGCGGCGAAGGGAGCACAATTCCCTCGTGGCAGGAATTTTCTTTTCCAGAAGGAATCTCTGTCGGCAGAGAGACGCACATTCGCAAGACGGCGCTCTGCCGACTCGTTCGGCCCAACTTCGCAGGAAAGCCGCGCATCATCGTCGGCGATTATTGTGAGATCGGCATCGGCAGCACGCTTGCGGCGATAAATTGCATCGAATTGGAAAATGCCGTAAGTGTGGCGGAGAATGTACATATCAAAGATTACGTCCTCGATGAAAGCGGTGTCGGAATATCCACTGCTGATCGTGAGATCCTCACGGAGAAAGGCGGCATTCATGTCGAGCGTGGCGTGCGCATCGAGGAGAACGTTCTCATCAGGGGAGCCGTGCGCATAGGCCGCGGCAGCATTGTGCGTGCGGGAAGCTGTGTGCAGCAGGATGTCCCTGCTTACTGCATCGCTGAGGGAAGCCCCGCGCACATCGTCAAGGCCTTTTCACCGCGAGCAGGGAAGTGGCTGCCCGTCACAGGTGACAAGGCACTGCGAAGGCTGCTTTCGGAAAGGGAAAAGACACCGCCTTTGCTGACATACGCTTTCATCACCTATAATCGCAGCCGGTATTTGAAAAGGTCGCTTCGATGCGTGCTGCAGCAGCTTGGCAACGACGAACTCGTGGAAATTCTTGTTTCAGACAATGCTTCGACGGATGATACGCGGGCATTTGTCCAAGAGATGCAAAAGACGTACAGGAATCTGCGCTACTGCTGCAACGAGAAAAATATCGGTATGGAAGCGAATATTCATACTGCCATGCGGGAGAGTCGAGGCGAATATGTGCTCGTCGCGGGTGATGACGATTATTTTGTCGATGGCGCTTTGCTCATCCTGCTCACGAAGCTCGTACAGCATCGCGGAGCGGCGTTGTTTTATCTGGGACAAGGAGAAGATGCCCTTCGCGTATATGAAGGGAATGGTCCATTGGAATATCTCAGACAAGTGAGCTTCTTCATGACATGGATCACCGCCGTTGTTATGCGTCGCGATCTGTATGCTCGTATATCGGACCCACAGAAGTATGATCATACACATATTCCTCAGGTATATGTGCAAATGGAGATATTGAAGCGAAGAGGGGAGTTTGTCGTACTTCATGGAAACTTCTTTGATGAAGGAACGGGAAACTGCCCGTTGGGTGGAACCAATCTTGGTGAGGTCTTTATTAAGAACTATTTTGATGTCTTGCAAGAGGTCGTGGATGTTCCCACCGCCCAGCTTTCGCAGGAGAAAAAATGGGTCATGGATCGATTGATCATTCCCCGGTGCAGAAAGGTCAAAGAAGAGCAGATCCATCTGTCGTTGGACAGGCTGCTTGATATCGTTCGAGACTATTATGGCGAGGAGCCGTACTATGAAGAGATCTGCAAGAAGCTTGAAGACGTCCTGAAGGAACGGCAGAGTTGAGTGCGGAAGCGGCGATGCTGCAGGTGATGCCGACTGAGAAATGGCGTTTGATGAGAGAAGAGATTCTTCCTGCATACGAGAAAATCTGACCGAAGGATCAAGCTTTATCTTTCCAAAAAAATCTCGATATTATTGAGGAGTATTATACGAAAAAGCTGTATGGTTCACAGATTGTCGAGAGGCTTTGGAAAATATCACAGGATGTCTTCGAATGAGACTGTCGGTGCGCATTTCAAGAAAGAAGGATGACGGATACGATGAAACTGGAAAAGCTCTATGATTTATACGAAGCGGGGAAGGTGTCAAAGCGCCTGTATTGGGAATTGGCGCGCGAGCGACTCGTGCCTTTGCTTGAGGTGCAGAAGATTATCAAGAAGAATCCTTATTGCAAAAGTGTCGAGATCAGAGAGGACGGCATCGTGCTCAAGACACAGGACATCGAACTTTTCTTTGATATGGAACAGAATATTTGCCGGGCGGAGACCATTTTGATCGGCACGGAGGGTGAGGAGATTTCTCTTATGAGCCGCTTCGTTCCGGCGGGTGCGACGATTTTCGATATCGGCGCGAATGTTGGGCGCGTGAGTCTTGGCTTGGCGAAGGCGCATGAGGACTCGACGATTTATGCTTTCGAACCTGTGGAAGATACCTTCCATGGCTTGGAGAAGAATCTTCAATTGAATGGTGAAGAGGCGCATATCAAGGCGTACCACATGGGGTTCTACAGCGAGAGCGGCGACCTGAAATTCTTTGTACCTGCGGCGAACGAGGCGGCATCTCTGCGTCCTGTTACCGATACGTACTACTTCAAAGAAGGCGATCAGGGCCAGGGCGAGCGCAAGGAACGTCTGGATGAGATCATCTGCCCCGTCGATACGCTCGATCACTTCGTGGAAGCGAACGGTGTTGCGCGTCTCGATTTCATCAAGTGCGATACCGAGGGCGCGGAGAAGATGGTCTTTGCAGGCGGTGCGCGTGTGTTCAGTGAGCTGCAGCCTGTTGTCTATACAGAGATGCTCAGAAAGCATGCGGCGCGTTTCGATTATCACCCGAACGAGATCATCGAGATGTTCAAAGGCTGGGGGTATAACTGCTATACGTCCGATGGCGAACGGCTGCTTCCTTTCGAGAAGATGGATGAGTCGACGCAGGAGACGAACTTCTTCTTCCTGCACGAGGAGAAGCATCGGGAGCTTTTGAAGCAGTATGGCAGCTGAGGATTTGTGTTTAAAGGCGTGCTTCAATATGTCGCGATGGAAGATGTGTTGATTTGAGGACTTTGCTTCACTAAAAGGATGGGAGGGATTGTTTTGGGAGAGCGACTGCTGCTGGATTGTACGCTGCGTGACGGCGGCTATGTAAACAATTGGGAGTTTGGCTACGATCAGATTGTAGAAATCTTTGAGCGTCTCGTAAGTTCGGGCGTGGAGTTCATTGAGGTGGGCTTCCTCGATGAAAAGAGCAGCTTCGACCGCGGGTGTACGGTCTTGCCCGACACGGCTTCCGTCAGCCGCATGTTCGAAGGAGTTTCCAAGGGGAACTCGCTCGTTCTCGGCATGATCGATTACGGTGCCTGCAGTATTGAGCGTTTGGAGCCGTGCGAAGAGACGTTCCTCGACGGCATCCGCGTGATCTTCAAGGAATCTAAGATGGAAGCTGCCTTGAAGTTCTGCGCCGAGGTCAAGAAGCTCGGCTACAAGGTCTTTGCACAAATGGTTTCCGTCACGACGTATACGGACGAGAAGCTCGCCGAGTATGCGAAGCTTGTCAACGAGGTCATGCCCTATGCGACGTCGATGGTCGACACCTACGGACTGCTCGACGAGGAGCATTTGTGCCATATATACGGCATCCTGGACGCGAATCTCGACCCGCAGATTCGTGTCGGTTACCACGCGCACAACAATTTCCAACTCGGCTATGCGAATGCGAAGCACTTTCTCTCGCTCGATTCGGAGCGCGGCCTCTTGGCGGACGGCACGCTCTACGGCATGGGAAAGAGCGCGGGCAATGCACCGCTGGAACTCTTGATGATGTTCCGCAACAAGAAGCAGGGTGCACGATATGATGTCAACCAGGTACTTGAAGCGATTGATAATGTTATCTTGGACATTTATCAGAAACAGTACTGGGGTTATAACCTCTTTTTCTATATCGCTTCTTCCATGCATTGCCATCCGAACTATGTAAAGAACCTGATGAACAAACGAACGTTGTCAGTCAAGCAGATTCGTGATATCTTGGGCAGTTTGGAAGTGTCGAAGAGCCTTCTTTATGATGAGGCGTATATCGAGAAACTTTATCGCGAGTATCAGAGTATCGAGTGCGATGATTCGGCAACGCTTCGTCTCTTGACGGAAAAACTTTCGAATCGCCCTCTGCTCATCCTAGGGCCAGGACGCAGCATGGAGAAAGAACGCAGCAAAGTCGAGAAGTTTATTGCGGATAAGAAGCCGATCGTGATTTCCGTGAATTATGCTCCGGAAGATATCGAGGTCACAGGCATCTTTCTCACGAAGGCAAAGCGTTATACGCAGCTTGTGAGCGACCTGCATCGCAGTATCAATAAGGGGAAACCGATTTTGGCGACATCGAATGTGACGAAGATCGAGGGCGATTTTCCCTATGTGCTGAATTACAGTTCCCTGATCGACAGGGATACGGAAATCATTGACAACTCGCTGATCATGCTCCTCAAAGTTTTGCTCCGCATGAAGGTTCCGACTGTCTCCCTGGCTGGATTCGACGGCTATTCCAAGAGAGCGAGCAATTATTTTGATGAGAGCAGGGAGTACAGCTTTGCCAAGAGCAAGGCCGATTATTTGAATGCGTATGTCAGAGATTTCTTGAATCGAATCAAGGATGAGATGACGGTGGACTTCATCACGAAGACGCGCTACGAATGGCAGGGAAAGGACGGCGAGTGATGGGGCGGCTC
>ERZ773014.1867-NODE-1867-length-12821-cov-9.009635_pt1 | contig 12821 bp, 8 predicted proteins | sample MGYA00580841_ERZ773014 | MGnify/ENA primary metagenome ERZ773014 (study PRJEB29015, sample SAMEA2737989) | human oral metagenome | biome: human oral; feature: human-associated habitat; material: dental | place: China | collected 2067 ...
GGGCGCTTCGTGCCGGCGTCTGCCTCGGCCTCGCGCTCATGACCAAGACGACGGCCATCCTGCTGCTTCTGCCCGCCCTGACTTCCCTGATCCTGCGACTCGTGAGTGCGCACGGTTCGTATCGCATCGACATCCATGGCACCATCGACCAGGTCGTGGCCGCGCTTGTCCCCGCTGCGGTGTTCGGGGGCTGGTGGCACGTCTACGCCTACCTGCGCTTTGGCATGCCCTTCGGCTACCTCCAGAAGGTGGACCCTGCAAGTCCCATGAACCGCTCGGCCTATAGCCTGGCCCAAAGGCTGCTACCTTGGTGGAGTGGGGGCTTTGACCCTTTCTTGCACCTGATGAGTGAGTACAGCATTCCCCTTATTGCGCTCAAGGGCGCGACGTTCGATGAGTTCGCGCCGGATGAGCCCCACCTTGTTTGCGTGGGCATGGTGCTTCTGCTCATAGGCGCGCTCCTTACCATCGCCGTGTTCGTGGGCATCTTGCGCGCCACGATCAACCTACGATCGAAAACGTTTGGCGTCAAGGCGGGCACAATCTTCATGGGCGTCGTGTTTTTTAGCTACGTGCTGGGACTTGTCTACTTATCGCTAAGCGAGCCTTTCTCGTGCTCGTCTAACTTTCGCTACATTGTGCCTGTGGCGCTTCCTGCAGCCTACTTCCTAGCGCAGCTCGACAGGAAGGACGGCGGGAGAAGGGCAGTTTGGTTACTGCTTGGGGCTTCACTGGTGCTGCAGGTGGTCTTCTGGGTGAGTGCGGGGGCGTACGGCCTGCTCGGAGTGTAGCTTTGGGCTTTCGTCCTCACCCTGCGCCGCACCCGCAGCGTCTCTGCGGCCTCCTGCGCCGTACCCTTGGCCTCCTGCGCCGCATCCTCAGACCTCAGCTCAAGGGCACGTCTATCAAGTCGTGGTCGCTTTGCGTATTTCTGGACAGGAGGCACGCAAGGGCAGACTTTGCCCTTGCGTGGCCGCTCTCGCATGTCTAAGATAGGCATGCATTTGGAAAGCGGGGTCGGTGTTGGGCCCCCACCTACATGGCGCCGCATGGTAGCCGTCTGGTCAGACAATAAAGTTCCCTTCTGCCTCGGTGGATCTTGTCTCCTAGACGCTATCTGCGTCGGGAGCTTTTTTATGCAAGGGATCCGGCGCGCGTCAGCACGCAAATGCGACGGGAACGTCGCGAGGAAGGGAAGGTGTAGAAGATAGCCAAGAACGATGGACCTCGCATCAACCGCGAGATTACCGCACGCACGTGCCGCCTCATTGGTGTCGATGGCTCTCAGCTGGGTCTCTTTGGCCTAAGCGACGCATTGCGTGTCGCGAGTGATCAGGGCCTCGACCTCGTGGAGATCGCCCCCAACGCGGATCCACCCGTCTGCAAGGTGATGGATTACCGCAAGTACAGGTACGAGCAGGACCGTAAGGCCAAGGCCGCCCGCAAGAAGCAGATCAGGGTCGAGGTCAAGGAGATGAAGTTTCGTCCCAAGATCGATGTGGGTGACTACACCACGAAGAAGAACCATGTCATGCGCTTCCTCAAGAGGGGCGCGCGGGTCAAGATCACCATCATGTTTCGCGGTCGCGAGATGGCCCATCCCGAGCAGGGCAGGATGGTGCTCGATAGGTTGGCCGAGGACCTCGCGCCCTATGCGACGGTCGAGCAGCAGCCTAAGATGGAGGGTCGCAATATGCACATGCTCGTCGCCCCCATCAAGGGAGCCTTTAGCGAGAAGGGGCCCAAGGGCGACGCCGAGAGCGAGAAGGAGAGCTAAGCATGCCCAAGATGAAGACGCACAAAGGTTCGGCAAAGCGCTTCCGTCGGACCGGCACAGGCAAGATCATGCGCGCGAAGGCGTTCAAGAGCCACATCCTTACCAAGAAGTCTCAGAAGCGCATCCGGGGCTTTCGTAAGGAAGCCGAGCTCACCCCTGGAGACGCCAAGGTTGTCTCGCAGCGTATAGGAAGCAAGCACTAGAGCACGAGCTGCGCATGCGCACGCTCTTTTGAGAAATACCAAGGAGTTGATGAGATATGGCACGTGTCAAGCGCGCAGTTGCCGGTCGCAAGAAGCGCCAGACCCTAGTCGAGCGCTCCAAGGGGTATTATGGCGCCCGCTCCCGCACCTTCCGTGGCATGAAGGAGCAGGTCCAGCACTCTGGGCAGTATGCCTACCGTGACCGTCGCAACAAGAAGCGCGACATCCGCGCCCTGTGGATCCAGCGTATCAACGCTGCCGCCCGCATGAACGAGCTCTCGTACAGCAGGTTCATGCATGGCCTGAAGCTTGCGGGCGTCGAGCTCGACCGCAAAGTCCTCGCCCAGATCGCCTATGAGGACGACGCCGCGTTCGCCGATCTCGCTACGGTGGCCAAGAAGGCCCTCGACGAGGCTAAGTAAGCAGCTCGCCCTGCGATTATGTGGGCGCCCCAGGCGTCCGTGGTGAAGCCCTCGTGACACGAGTGTGTCACGGGGGCTTTTTGTATGGCGGGGCATGGGGCTGCCCTCGCGCTGGCGCAGCTCGAGGGACAGGGGTTGGTCCTTGGCTCAGACACCCTGCGCGTCATGACTTTATTTCAGAGCTGTTAATAAGTTTTTTGTAGATCCAAATAGGAATTCAGTAAGTATAATTATAGCTAGGTAGTTTTCCAGTCAGCGGGTAGAGTTGGGAAAGGACGGTTCATATGAGACGCAAACGTGTCATTCGCAAGGCCTTCGCTACGTTGTCGGTGTTCCTCGCGCTTCTCTTGGCGTGTGGCATCGCGTTTCCCTCTCAAGCTCGTGCAGAAGAGGCAGAGATTGAGGTCCGACCAATTGCGCACAACGCCGTCGTGCTCGTCCTAGATGACTCGGGGAGCATGGATGGAAGCCCGAGAGAGAGACTTCGGGAGGCAGCAAAGAAGTTCAGCGAGAAGATACTTGAGGCGGACGAGGGTGCAAAGATAGCGATAGTCGCCTTCTCGGACTCGATCAAAGTTCTTCTGTTCACAAGCAACCTCAATGAGGTCAGATCCTTCGTCGATAACAGGATGGGGGCTAATGGCGGGACAGATGTGACCCTTGGCCTTGAGGGCGCTGACACAACGGCAAAGTTGCTCCAAGATAGTGCATTCGATAGGTACGTCAAGAGTATCGTTACCATGTCGGATGGGGAGCCAAACGATGATGATTCTGCCATACGGCGAGCTCGGAGCATGTTTCCGAACTACAATATGTATTCAGTTGGCTTTTTCAAGAGCGGGGATAATGCCGAGGCCATCGAGTTCCTGAAGAGCATTCAGAACTCAGGTTACTTTGAGGCAAACGACTTGGATGCCCTGATCAAGAAGTTTCTTGAGATTGCTAATGAGCTGCTGAATCCCGTTGAGATAAGTCTTTCGCACGATTATACGGAGGGGACTACTGATAAGCGCTCCTTCACCCTAAGAGCCGAGATCAAAAATCCCAACCAAAAGATGATAAGAAATTTAAAAGTCACTCTCAAGCTACCCAAAGAGCTTACTTTGCAGGAGGGCAAGCTAGAGAAGACTTGGGGTAAGCTTTTTGCCGGGCAGACTGCGAAATTAGAGTGGAAAGTTAAGGCCTCTGACACTGCATCTGGTGCATTGGTGTACTCTGTGACGGCGAGTGGAGCCAACATTGTTGAACTCACGCAGTCAGATAAAATTGCTCCGGATATACAGAATGGGAAAAATAATCAGTTCGTGTTTGGCCAGGATAACTGGGGCTTTGCAAATACGAGAGAAAATTTCGATGGTCAATATTTTTTGAACCCTCGGGACAAGCGGGACCTTTATAAAGGGCTTTCACATTCGGATACAGAATTTATGGATCAAAGTAGAGGAAACTGGATTGGCCAATGCTATGGCTTTGCCGTCAGTTCCATTCTGAAAAAAATGAACGTTGCCAGCCCATTGCAGAGACAAAAAAAACTAAAACCTAAGTATCTACATGACATGAAAATTTCAAAGGATGTTGAATCGTATAAGGATGTTCAATCATATATTAGCTACTATCAGCTGACGCAATACCTTCCAGGCGCATGGGAAGACGATATTGAACATATGGAGCTGAACAAGGATAGGGCTGCACGGCAAGTATCAACCGTGATAAAACTGAAGAAATGTGTTGAGATGGTCGCTAAGGGAAGTTCTCCTATTGTTTTGAGTTTTGGAAAAAGCATTCTTCTAGGACATGCGGTTGTGGCAGATAAGTATGAGGCAGGGGATTTCGACAAAAAATATAACGGTCGTATTCGATACTATGACAGCAACTATCCGGAGGACAGCAAGCGTTACCTGTACATCAATAGCAAGACTGGTGATTGGTTTGTGGAGCAAGAGGGAATAAAGTCCTCAGACCCTAAGGCTTACCTTGCTTTTATGGATGAGCCTTTCATCATGAATGTAAAGGATTTGAAAGTTTCGGTTTCACGAGAAAATTATCATGCCATCTTGACCGCTAGGGTAGAGACCGAACTGTCTAACGCATCCCTAAAGTATAAAGACAAGACCTTAAGTATAGCTACCATCGTCGATGGTGGGAGCGACCTACCGTATTGGTATGATCTGGGCGGGGGACCCGGCTCGCCCCTGAACATAGCCCTTCCCGACAACAAGGAAGACTACAGCGTCAGCTCCCCGGATGCATATGATTACTCGCTCAAGTACCCCGATGCGTTCCTCTTGGTGCAGTCCGCTGGCGCCGAGTCCGCCTCCTTCGAGCGTGGCGGGACTGTCAAGCTTGCGCACAACACGGGTTCGTACAAGCTCACCTCCACGCTGGACAGTGCGACGGGGGATCTCTACACGTTTGGCGTCACGGGCACCGACGGCGGTAACATCGAGCTGCGAAAGACCGAGGGCGGCTATGTCATCAAGGCGGACTCCCTCAAGGGGGCCACGGCTGAGGCTAGCGGCGATGACGTGACGAAGAGCATCGCGCTTGACGGGGACGCCACCGAGGTCCAGATTAGCTCAGACGGCACCGACATCACTGCCTCGATCGACGAGGACGGCGACGGTATCTTCGAGAAGGCCATCGGTAGCAGCGCACAGGGAGCCAAGCAGGGTAAGGATGATAATAAGCAGAACAAGGGTGATGACGGGACTCCGGGACCCACAGACCAAGGATCAAAGGTGTCATCCACGTTTAATGGCAACGCGGGGTCCGCGAGGGTGTCGGACGTCCAGCCTGAGAGAGGTGGTGGCGACCTGCCGAAGACGGGTGACTCTTTGCCGCTCTTCGTGGCTCTTCCGCTCGCTGTCCTTGGTGCTCTTGCCACCGTACTCGGCATCGTGCTCAGGCGCAGGCGTGGCGATGCCGACTCAGGTGGGGTCGATGGCTAAGTTCCTCTCGCCTACAACTTGAGGTTCGCTGTCCTCACTGACGTACCATGTGCCCGCGTCCCGAAAGCCTTTTGCTCACGGGACGCGGGCCGCTCTGTTCGTGGCAAGATAGGGGAGAGGCCAGAGGAAGGCTTGGACTTTGTGTTTCTCTCGTGCTTATTGCTGAGTCCTAATAACTAAGCTTCTATTCAGTTAATATAGTCAGTCGCGTGGTTGATATCGGTCGATAACGGAGGATCTCAGTGAAAGGTAAGCTCTTCGCTCTTCGCAAGATGTTCGGCGCCCTCTCGGTGTCCATCGTGCTCGCTTTGACGTGCGGTGCCGCACTTCCCTCACAGGCATGTGCCCAGGGACGTGACACAAAGGCTCAGCCCGGCGCGCACAACGCCGTCGTGCTCCTGTTGGATGACTCTGCGAGCATGACGCCACGCTCGAGGGAGAGCCTCAAGGAGGCCGCGAAGAGGATTGGCAAGGGGATTCTCGAGTCCGATGCGAAGGCAAGGGTCGCGATCGTTTGCTGCGGTCGCTCAAATGCTGTCCTTCCTTTCACAGGTAAGTTTGATGACGTGAGGTCCTTTGTCGACACGCGGATGAGTAGTGGTGGGAACGCTGGCGTGAACGCAGGTGCAGGCCTTCAGAGCGTCGATGCCACGGCAAGGCGTCTCGAGAGCGCCCCATTCGACGCATACGTCAAGAGTATCGTGACCATATCGAATGGCACGTCTGTCACCGGTGACTCCGCCCAGCGACAGGCCCAGTCCATGACCTCGACGTATCGCATGTACTCTCTTGGCCTCTCGGGGAGCACTGCCAGTGCCGTTGAGTCCCTGAAACACATCCAGAATGCGGGCTACTTCGAGGAAAAGGACTTGAATGTACTGGAAAGGCACGTTGTGGAATGTGCCACAAAGTCGCTAACCTCTGTTGAGACCTCTGCGAATCACCAAGGAGGTCTGCCTGATCAGTCTGCCCTTGACAAGTTGACAGGAGACCATTCGGGCTTCATCGCCGCTTTGGGTCCGGTTAATACGGGCGGCAATGCCCCTGAGAATGGCAGTGGTGCTGGCGACCAGGGCAAGGGGAGTGGAGGAGATGCTGGCGATAACGCCTTGAAGGCCCCCTCGACACCAGACAGGAGTTCCGGCTCGACAGATGCTTCCACGCCTGATGCCCCCACACCTGATGGAAACGGTCCCTCTGCCCCCGCAAGTCCAGGGGAGGGCACATCTGGGGCCGGGAATGGTGCACCTAGAGGCAGAGGCACACTGTCTCAGATGAACTCGAGCGGCAACGGTGCTGCGGGCTCAAACGATGCGGAGGGCGAGGGCGTTCGCAACAGGTTTGTCAACAGCGGCGCTGGCAATCAAGGTGATGACGCTGACCGGGATCCTGACCCCACCCCTGCCTCCGATGGCATTACCGATCGCAAAAAGGCAACGGGCGGCAATTCAGAGAAGAGCCTCCTGCCCCAGATGGATGACCCATCCTCCTCTATGCCTGCTGCCCTCCCGTTTTCTCTCGGCATACTGAGCATCGGATCAGGGCTTTTCCTTCGTCGCAGGGACGATCACGAGGAAGCAGTCAATGGTTGAGTCTCCAGCTTGCCTGCGCTGAGTCTCTGGGGCTAGCCGCTGGACCTTGCTCGTTGCAGGGGACTCTGGTTTCTGGCTGGGAACTGTGCTGTGTGTCTACAGCAAGCGACACCTTCTCCGCCTCTTTCTCTTTGAACTCCAAAGTGTGTCTTTCCGTGAGGCTAGGCCCCAGGCCGAGGTTTGCGTACCCTGGCACAAACCGCCCCGCAGCTTGGCGGGTACCTTTCCGGGCACGTTTGCCCAGTTGATTCCCAAAACACGGTACCCCGCAATCTGGGGGGCGGTTTCCCCGCGACCCTTTCGGGCGGTGACGTGACGGAAAGGCGCATTCTGGGTACGGACCCTCACGGAAAGATGCGGTGGGACTCAGGTCATAGTGTCACATTTGGCAACATCTTGGGATAAGTTGACGCCCACCTGCCGCCGTCCCGCCAACGACGTCGCGCCATACGCCTCGCCCCCTACGGCAGGTGACGTCTTCCGGCCCTCTCCTCCTCAAACTCCTCCTCCGCCTCCTCGAAGTCGGGGCTGTCCTGGTCTACGAGCTCGTCGTCGCCCGTCTTCGGATTAGTGTGGTGCAGGAGCACCGGCTTGAAGAGGTGGAGTTGGTTGGCAAGGATGGCCGACACCACGAGGAGCACGAAGAAGATGGCGATACGAGGCAGAATGGCTACCTGGGTCATTACGAAGGTGCCAAGGCACAAAAACGCCGTCCACCCATAGATGAGCAGCACGGCCTGTCTTTGATTAAATCCCTCGTCGATAAGACGATGATGGATGTGCCCACGGTCCGCCTGCCCTATGCTCACATGGGCGCGACTTCGCCTGACGATGGCCGAGAAGGTGTCGATGATGGGTACCGCTGCTACGACCAAGGGGACGATGATGGTGGTGAGGCCCGCCACGCGCGTGACCGAGAGCAGAGAGACCACGCCCAGTACGTAGCCCAGAAGCAGCGAGCCCGAGTCGCCCAGAAAAATCGAGGCGGGGTTGAAGTTGTAGAAGAGAAAGCCGATCGCTGCGCCCACGAGGGCTATGGCCAAGGCGGCGGAGTCGTGTCTGCCCGCAAGAACGGAGAGGATGAACATCGTCATCGCGGCGATACCTGCGATGCCGGTCGCCAGACCGTCCAAGCCATCGATGAGGTTGAAGATGTTGACGTAGGCAACGAGGTAGATGACCGTGATGGGGTAGGCAAGCCAACCCAAGAACAGGGGACCCTCCGTGAAGGGGTTCACGATCGTCCCGATGACAAGCCCACCCGAGACGGCGATGCCTGCCGAGACGAGCTGGCCAAGGAGCTTCTGCCAGGGCGTGAGCTGGAAGACGTCATCGAGGGCTCCCGTGAGGAAGATGGTGACAAGGCCCAGGGCGATCCTGTGGTAGTCCATGCTAGAGAAGTGCGGCGCGGGGGCAAACACCGTCGGCCAGCCAAGAAAGATCGTGCCTAGATACTGTGTGATGAAGGCCGCCACGATGCCCATGAACACGGCGATGCCGCCCATACGTGGAACCGTCTTCCTGTTGATGCGTCTGGCGCCAGGCCTGTCCACCGCCCCCAGTGTCCAGGCAACCCTCTTTGCGAGGGGCGTGACCAGAAGTGTTGTCACGAGCGCCGCAAAAAACAGGCAGAGGTGGATTAACCACGATCTTGGCATATGAGGGCACGTCCCCTTAGTATGTGATCTGTAAGCGTCTGACCCGAGCAGGTGCTGATGAAAAAATCACTACCCTCTAGTCTTGAACATTAATGAGTGCAAGTCAAGACTGGTATTGGTGTCTGGCTCACGTATAGTGGAGTTGTCGCCTCCCTGCGGCAACAACTGGGTGAACCGACAAGCGTTTTGAGGGAGCCTGCATATCGTTATCAGTACAGGTATCCTCCGTTGTTGAGGAAGCTGGAACCTGCGATGAGGGCACCCACCTGGAGAAGGTGGGTTCATTTCGCGGCTGCAGGGAGCGACTTTTGCGTCTTGCGCGGGCGCAGTCATTGGTATACTCTTGGAAATGTTGGGGCCGCAAGGGTACGGCCCTCAGGAAATCCTTTGCTTCTCGCACAGTACACAAGACATTCTCGCCGGCCCCTGAGGGGGCGCGAGCCGAGATGTCACGGTGTGCAGGAGAAGCGTCTCGAGCCTTGGGCGGACAGTGTTGAGATTTGCAGTTCGGCTTTCATAGAAGGTAGGGAAGGACTACATGGCAGAAGAAGGCACAAGCGAGATGCAGCAGTCGCGGGAGTTTGAGTCATCCGGACAGCCTGCCGGTCAGGACAGCATGCTATTTCCCGGGATCGTTGCTCCGGTGGCTGCTGGAAGCGAGGTCAGCGCGGCTCATCCGGCGCCAGCTGCAACCGATGGCGGTGTAAGCGAATCGGAAAAGAGCACCCCGGCCGAGGTTGAGGTAGCAAAGCCAGTGCCGAAGCGACGCCGTGGTCGCCCCCGTAAGGTCAAAGGCGAAGGCGAGCAGGTCGCCTTGGATGTCAACGCGATGACTAGGGTGACGCAGGAGGCGACGCAAGCATCTGCGGTCATCCATGAGCCGCCGGTAGCCACCCTTGCCGAGGCCGACGCGAACGTAGCCGAGGCAGCACCCAAGAGGCACCGCAAGAAGAGGGCGAGCGCTCCTGCCTTTGAGCAGGACGATGGGGCACAGGCCAGCGAGGCTGGTGTTGACGCCCAGGACGTTTCCCGACAGGCTTCTCTGGAGGAGGGGCAGCCCCAGTCCCAGGACGAAAGAGGCGAGGGAGGACGTCAGAGGCGCGGCAGGCGTGAGCGCAAGGACGACACAGCTGCGAGTGGCGGTCCCAGCAATAACGCCAACGGTGGCGCAAACACCAACGCCAACACAAATGGCAACGGTAGCCAGCGTGGCAGCCGCCGCAACCGCCGAAACCGTCGTAACCAGCAGGAACAGAGCTTTGAGCCCAGCCTCTCTCGCGAGGAGCTCGCGTCCATGAGGGTGGCTGAGCTCAGGAGCAAGGCGGCCCAACTTGGTGTCGAGTACGTGGGCCTCAAGAAGGCGGCGCTCGTGGAGACCATCTATGAGGCCGCCGCACGTGCAGAGGGCTTTAGGCCGGTTGAGGGCGTGTTGGACGTCCAGAACGAGGGTTACGCCTTCCTGCGTACCGGCAACTACATGACGGGTGACGACGACGCCTTCGTGCACCAGCAGCTCATCCGCCAGTACGGGCTGCGACCCGGTGACAGGATCAAGGGATCGGTTGGTCCGGCCCGCTCCAACAACAGCAAGTATCCACCCCTTCAGAAGGTCGAGACGGTCAACGGTCGCCCTCTCGACGAGCTGAGGCAGCGTCCGCGCTTCCGTGACCTCACGCCCATCTTTCCCAACCAGCGTCTTGTCATGGAATGCGGCAAGGATTCCATAACGGGAAGGGCCATCGATCTCGTAGCCCCCATCGGTAAAGGTCAGCGCGGCCTTATCGTGAGCCCCCCGAAGGCTGGCAAGACCACCGTGCTCAAGCGGATCTGCCAGTCCATCGCCTCGAACAACCCCGAGGTGCACCTCCTCTGCCTGCTCGTCGACGAGCGCCCCGAGGAGGTCACCGACATGGAGCGCTCCATCAAGGGCGAGGTCGTCGCCTCGACCTTCGACATGCCCGCGTCAAACCACACGGCCGTCTCCGAGCTCGTCATCGAGCACGCGAAGCGTCTTGTGGAACTGGGGGAGGACGTCGTCGTGGTGCTCGACTCCATCACGCGCCTTGCTCGCGCCTACAATCTGGCCCAGCCTCCCAGTGGCCGTATCCTCTCTGGTGGCGTCGACTCAGCGGCGCTCTATCCGCCCAAGAAGTTCTTGGGTGCGGCGCGCAACATCGAGGGTGGCGGGTCTCTTACCATCATCGCCTCGGCGCTCGTCGACACCGGGTCCAAGATGGATGAGGTCATCTTCGAGGAGTTCAAGGGCACTGGCAACATGGAGCTCAAGCTCGATCGCGACCTTGCCGACCGGCGCATCTTCCCTGCCATCGACCCGGTCGCGTCGGGTACGCGAAACGAGGAGCTGCTCATCAGGTCCGAGATCCAGCCCTTCGTATGGGGCATACGCCGCGTGCTCGCCAACATGAACAACGTCGAGCGTGCTGCCTCGGTGCTGGTCAAGGGTCTCAGGGCGACCAGCGACAACGAGGAGTTCCTTATCCGCTCCGCCAAGAAGGCGCAGCAGAGCAACGAGTACATCGCCTGACGAGTACATCGCCTGAGCCCCCGCGCGGCCACATCCTTCCCGCATCCTTTCGGGCGCACCCGCCACTGGCGGCGTGCGCCTTGTCTCACTTGCTTTTGTCGGGGTCCGTGTTATCATACAAAGCAGCCCGTCTTGGATCTCATCCTTAAGGGCTGGACGGCACTTGCAGATAACACGTACCCCGCCGCCTTACGCAGACCTCCCACGGGAGTAGTGTAACCGTAGCTACGGAAGACGTCGCCTCTGTGCGTGCCCGTGAAGTGGCGGACATTGGAGGTGCGGCGTAGATGAGAGAACAAGGTTCGAGAGCGGATATCATTGCGAGGCGGCTGGGCGTCACAGCGCGAGGCACAGGCGACACAAGGGGCGGGGCTACGTCGCAGCTGTACGAGAAGGGCCAGCTTGGACTTCCGTCTTGGGCAGCGAGGGTAGGTGGCGGACTGCGGGTCGGCACTGCCTTTGGGCCTAGCGGGCAGCGGGCATCAGCGGCCCGTGCCCGCGCGAGGTCGCGAATCATCGCTAGGCGGGTGCCTGAGGTCAACCAGGGAATCTATCCGGCCAAGCGCGTGGCTAGCGATCTCGATCACGAGGACATATGGGAGGCGGCCCTTGCCGCTATGGACGAGACGATCACGCTCAACTATCAGTCGTCCCGTCCCTTTGATGCGTCGGCGCCACGTCATGCGAGGCGGCCGGCCGGCAGGAGGGGGGCGAAGCACAGTGTCGGCTCAACGCTCTCCAGGACCCTGCCCATACGTTCCCATGAGGCGGACGCCAAGCCCCATGTGATGGATACCAGTGCCTATGTCAGGCTGCTCACCAACAACAGATCATCTATCGGCGTCCTGTCGGGCGCTTGATGCCTGACGGGACGCCTAACGTAGAGCTTACCGAGAGGTTCGCACGCCTCTTGGTCTTCGACAGGTCCGTTTGTGGACCTTGCATGGTGCATGCCGAGTATTTAGAAAAAAATTTAGAAACTGTACTATTTCTTATTTACATTCTTTCGAGAACGTGCTAGGGTAAAGCAAATGAGGGATAGGATCACTCATTTTTAGATGACGGTGCATGCAGATAAGACGAAGTAGGCCGTTGCAAGACAGAGCTACCACAGCCATCCGTCTTATGTTGTTGCCCGGCATGGGTGTTCCTATATGGAGTGCGGAAACGATTGGCAGCAATGGAGGTAGCAGATGAAGAAGGAACTAGTGAAAGGTATGGCGTTAGCCATAGGGGCCGCCAGCTTTGCATCGGCTCTGGCTCCCCGTATTACCATGGCCGAATCGACAGCGGGCCTCTCCTCTGAGGATATAAGCGCGCTGCTTCCGATCATCGCCGCAGCAGTTGCGGTTGTGGCCTACGTGTCGATCTCCACGGCAACCCACCACATCAAGAACAAGGCCAAGCAGCATGAGGCAGGCATGACGTCCATTGACCTCATGAGGCTTCAGAGGATGCTGGTCGCGGTGGATGAGGAGGACGCAGCTGCCGAGGAGGCGTACCAGGGAGCCCATGCGGCCCCCGTCGCGCGTCCGACCGTCTCTGCTCCCGTGTCTGCGGGCCCGGCGCTCGGCGCATCCACTCCTGTTGCCGCAGCCGCAAGCTCGTCTGTGGCCGCTGTACGTCCGTCTGTGACGGCCTCACCGGCGGCTGTCCCGGCCAGGGGAGCTGTGACG
>ERZ773014.1871-NODE-1871-length-12807-cov-2.506744_pt1 | contig 12807 bp, 9 predicted proteins | sample MGYA00580841_ERZ773014 | MGnify/ENA primary metagenome ERZ773014 (study PRJEB29015, sample SAMEA2737989) | human oral metagenome | biome: human oral; feature: human-associated habitat; material: dental | place: China | collected 2067 ...
CCCGTTTGAAAATGTAACGTATGCGCTGTTTACCCGTCTCTTGCATGAAATCTATAACATCGCTTGCAGTAAAGGATGGGTACGTAAACTTTTACGTGCCATCGGTTATACCTCTCCAAAACTCCGGAAACCGGCAAAAATATGCGAACATCTGTATCGAGAGAGAAAAAAGTATGCCGGTGAACTTGTTCAAGCTGACGGCACATCTTATGACTGGTTCGGTAACGGACACAAATATTGCATTCAATCTTTTCTTGACGATGCGACCGGTATCCCCGTCGGCATGTATATGACGAAAAATGAATGCCTGCTCGGGTATGATCAGGCACTTATAAATATGGCCGAAGACTTCGGGCTTCCGATGGCCATCTATCCCGATCGTTTAAGTGTCTTTTTCGATAACAGTAAAAAAAATAAAAAACGTCCGATCGCCGAAAAGAATTTGACGCAATTCGGAGCAATTGTAAAACAGCTCGGAATCGATATGTTTCCCGCATACAGCCCGCAGGCAAAGGGGAGAATTGAACGGAGCAATCTTACGCATAAAGATCAGCTGCCGGTATTATTTAAGCTGTACGGGATAAAAGATCCGGAGAGCGCGAACAAGTTTTTACGGGAAAAATACATACCGTATTACAAAAAATATTTCGGCGTAAAGCCGGCTGAAAAAGAATCGTGCTTTGTCAAAGCGGATATGAAAACCGTAAAAAAGTGTATCAGGGCGGTCTTTCCGGGAAAAACGGATAAAAGCGGTGTATTCTCTCTAAAGGGGTACCGTTTCTTCTGCCGCGATCTCCCTCACACAAAGATACATATTTGTCTATCGGAAACGGACGGTATTTGGGCAGAGCGGCAAAACGATCCGAAGCGAAAGCGATATGAAGTCATTCTTTGTGAAACGGACACAACGGGCAGATTACCGGAAGTGTACAAGCTGCTCATTGAAAAGGTATTCTTGAAAAATGCGAAGCCTCGTTTCCGTGAAGTGTATTACGAAATGAACGAGCAATATACAGCATAGCGTTCACAAAAAAAATTCTTAATAATTTATTATTATCTCAAAACAAGACTATAGGGATACTATTTCCTTATATCTGAAATACGCGTCTTAAAATCAATAGTTTTTATTAATTTCTTTACAAAAATTTTATTTTTCGATACTATTCCGTAAACACTTTAAAAACAACTATTAAAATATATAGTGTTTTTTAAAAAAATTTCTATTTTTTTTAAACGAAAATTTAATTTGTCCTTGACATTTACGCACAGCGTGTCTCGGAGTGTTACGCGCGGAGTTGTGTGCAGGACGTCTCGGAGTGCGCAATGCGTTTACCGTCTGAACTGCTTTCGCGTACGGTAATACGTATTTTTGTCTCGATACAGCATACTGTCGGCTCTGCTGATCAGAGACGCCGGAAGCTTGTCGGCTGCCGTGCACTTTGCATATCCGATGCTGAGCGTCAGCGCATACGGGAGGTTTGCCTTTTTCGATTTTTCATCGAGCATATTTCGAATTGTCTGTACAAACGATTCGGGATCCGATATATATTGCGCTTCGGCGATTATAATAAATTCGTCTCCGCCCCAGCGCGCGATAAAGCTGTGATTCGTTCTTCCGATTTCCTGAAATATCTCTGCAACGATTTTGAGCGCGTTATCGCCTTCCAAATGTCCATACGTATCGTTGATTTGTTTAAAGCTGTTTATATCGGCGATGAAAAAGTAGAGCGGACGAAGCGCGGAAACCGAAGGAAGCTTGTTCAAAAGCCATTCGTCGGCAAGCCGTCTGTTGTTTAATCCTGTCAGCGCGTCGCTGTAAATCTGCGATTCTTGGAGATTCGAAAAAACGATAAAAATCGCAAACAGCATTGCCATTTCCAAGATCGGCAAATTCGGAATTATTTTATCGATCACGCCGGCCGCAAGCGGACAAAACAAAAACGCGATGAGTATACGGTATTCTTTTTTCTTTGTCGCGATTTTTGTCCGCCTTGAAACAATGACGGCATGAACGGATGCGAACACAAGATAAAAAATATCGAGTACCAGCTGAATGCCGTAGAGCGGGCCGTGAACATAATTGCCTTCGGCGGTATAGTAAAAAAGCCATCCCGTAAAAGAAGACGAAAGAGCGAGAATTGCGATGATACACATCGGTACGGGATAGAGGTAACGGAAGATTTTCGACTGCCATAGTAGCGCTGAGCGCAGTTTCAATTCCGTGTACTGGAACCAAAAGAATGCGCACAAACTCAATGCAATTATATTCATGCTGCAGAACGGATAGCCCCATAAAGCGGGAAGGTAGCCGTAATTGCACCATACCCAAACGCCGTTGGTTATTAAAAAAACGGCGTATCCCGCGATCACGCCTTTAAACGCGCGCATTTCCGATTCACTTCCGACATCGCGCGTGAGTTTTGTTCCGATGACTACGGCAATAGCGAGGCAGACGACGGTGACGGAAAAATAGGCGACGACATACGTGAATATCACAAGAATCCTCCCCTGTCATAAACCTCAGGTGATACACAAGCAGCCGCCCCGATTATAATATAAAATAAAAAAATGTACTATCGGACGTATTGCCTCACGTAAAATCTAGTCGAGTACCCTATCTTTTTTGCACGATTTTCGATACAGTATACCTTATAGGATTTTTGAGGACGCACATGAGCGATTTTATAAAGACGGCGTACCCGTATATACCCGGAATTCAAAAAGCGGCGATTTTGCTCGGTGAGCTGGACTCGGATGCGAGCGAAGCCGTTTTCCGGTATCTGCATCTTTCCGATAACGAGCGACAATCGCTTACTTCCGCGATTCGGAAACTCGGACAGTATAATCCCCGCGACGAGCGGCAAGTATTGCGCGAGCTCTCCGTTTTGCAGGAAGCGATCGATTACGGCACGGCAAAGGGAATTTTTACTGCATCGCGAAAATCGGCGGCTTCCGTCCGAAGCCCTGCCGATATCGCGCGGATGGCAAAAACGAACCCCGATGCCGTTGCCGACGTATTGAAAACATGGCTTGAAAAATAAATCCGCCGTGCATACATCTAAGGATTTTTAATAAATTCGGAATTTTTCCCGCTCTTACATTTCGTCGTCTGTCTGCGTTTTGAATTTACCGACTTCGGTGACAAGACCGTCGATGGACTCTTTGTTTTTTACCGCGATTTCAAGCGATTCCTGCGTTGCGGAATTGATAAGATCGACTTGCGATTCGATCGAATCCATCGTCTTCCGTAAAACACGGGTGAGTTCGTCAAGCTGCGTCGCCTGCGTCAAAATATTTTCGCTGCTCGTAAGCATTTCTGCGGAATTGTATTTTACACCGTTCGTCGTGATACCGACATTTTTTATCATGTTGCGGATGCTCGTGCTGTTCTCTTCCTGCTTGTCCATCACTTTGACGACGCTTTCGATCGCGTTGTGTACTTCGTTCGAATAGTTTGAGATATAATTGAATTTTTCAACCGCACCCGATGCCGACGATGCGAGCAGTTCGATTTCATCGATAATGTTTTTAAGCGTCGTCGTGATTTTTTTGCCTTGTGCGCTCGAGCTTTCCGCAAGTTTTCTGATTTCCGAAGCGACGACGGCGAAACCTTTACCCGATTTACCGGCGTGAGCCGCTTCAATAGCGGCGTTCATCGCCAAAAGGTTTGTCTGGTTTGCGATATTTTGAATGACGGTACTCGCTTCGATCAAACTGCCGGATGCTTCGGATATCCGCTGCGATACATTGTTTGCCTGTGTCAGCGTTTCGCGACCGGCGTCCGTCGCCGATGCGAGGTTTTGCATCGTATTTTGTGCGTCTTTTATGTTTTCTTCAACTGAGCTTACGAACTTCGTCATACCGTCGAGCGATGCCGTCGAGCTTTGAACGACGCCCAGCTGCCGGTCGATGTCTTCGTGTAGTGCGCGGATCGCCTTGATGACTTCTTCGATTGCGGACGCGGTTTCCGAAACGCTTTTTTCCTGTTCTTTAAAATGGCCCCGCAGCTCGTCGATGCTGTCCGTAATCGCCTTTACGAACTCGCTCACGGAAACCATATTGCTTTCAAGATCCGATCCGACGGTTTTCATTTCGAATGAACCGGCGCTGACGTTTTTGATCGCATTTCGCAGTTTTGAGATGGTTTCGTTAAAGTAAGTCGACAGGATTCCCGTTTCGTCTCTGCCGACGACCGGCAGTTCGATAGTCAGGTCGCCTTCTCCCCGCGAGATATTGCGCAATGCGTCGATCATCAAATTGAGCGGTTTGACGATGCGTCGAGCGATAAAGAATCCGATGATAAATGCGATGCCGAGCTGAATGGCGGCGATGAGAAGGAAAGTTTTAATCAGCGTCGTGATATTTTCGGCGACGAATTCCGAAACGGGCGCCATGAGCAGCAGCGTCCAGCCTGAATAACGCATCGAAGACGTTGCGGAAATATAATTGATATTGTTTATTTTCGAAATACTTACTTTCGATTTTCCCGAACCCAACGCGCTGCGCAAAAAACTTTGAAATTCTTTGCTTTCGTGTTCGAACACTTCGGTAAAAATATCTTTATATAATAGTTCCGGCTGCCGGTTTCCGAGTACGATTCCGTCGGGGCTGATCAAATACGCGGCTCCCGTTTTTCCGACCGTCATATCGCTTACGAGGTTCGAGAGTGAACCGCCCAAAAGCGTTGCGTTGATAACGCCGGTAATCTTGCCTTGCAAGTCGCGCAGCGGAATCGCGATCGTCGATACGTACATGCGTTCTGTCGGAGAAAAATAAGGTTCCGTGATGACATATTTGCCTGTCATCACGCGTTGAAACCAATCTTCCGCCGAAACGTTTTGCGTTTTATTGTCGGTGCGGTAGAGGATGCCGTTTTTTCCGCCGATGCCGAAATTGACCCAGCCGTGCTGCCGCTGCAGTTGAATTTCATTTTTTAATAATTCTATCTTTGCCCGATACGACAGCGTATCTTCTTGGATATCGGGAATATTCGAAAAGGCTTCCAGTTTTTCGAACATCGCTTTTGAGCGTTCGTCGAGCGCTTTTGAAGAGCTGAACACCAATTCGTTGAGAAAATACCGCGTATTGCTTACGAGGGAAAAAGAGGCGAGCGCAATCGATACGATACACGAAATGAGCACGATCGAAAGGGAAAAAAACACGAACGCCGTTATCATTTTATTTTTAATCGAAACTATTTTATTTTTCTTTCCGTCCGAAAAAACGTATTCCATATTCTTGCCTCAGATTTATTTAGCGAGCGACTCATCCGAATTTCTGACAAACGTATTCAGCACGCCCTGTATGTTTTTCCCGGCCGCAGCGTTTTTCAGCGCCGTATTCCAATAACCGCGCATATCCGAAAATCCGGTGATATTGTTATAGTACTGTCCGAAAAATTTTTGGAGCACGGAATTGTATACGATTTCGGGATCGTCCGTTTCGATATCGATCTTCGACGTGACGGGGAAACCTCCGGTTGCGGCGACGAGCTTGGGCGCCCATACTTCATCCGTCGCCATAAAGTGCAAAAATCTTTTTGCAGCCTGTATTTTATTTTGATTTTTGTTATTGAAAATACAGGCACCGCCGACGATGAATTCAAGCGACGGAGCGCCCGAATCGTTGGGGAAGGGCATGTAAATCGGCGTAAAATCTTTGCCGCGGTATTTGCGTTTTCCGTCATACATTTTGTTCAGCTGTGGAGAATAGAGGATCGTATGCGCCGCATCGGATGCGACGAACATACCGATAGCGTCGTTCGATGTGAGATCGGCTCCGTCGCGCAGCAAACCTTCTTTCATCGCGTTCATCGTCCACGCCACATTCCGTACCACCTGCGGCGTGTTGAACGTATAGCGCGAATAATCGTTATTCAAAAGCGATACATTGCCGAAGAGGTTGACCAAAAACGCACGAGTGCCCTGATCGCCGCCCTGCGTCTTATAATAGAATACGCCGGGTGTTTTACCCTGCGGCAATCTTGCTCTGAGGGCGCGCAAAAGATTTTCATACTCTGCGACAGTCCACTGTCGGTCGCGGCGTGTATACGGCAAAAGCGAAAGAAGTCCCAAGTTTTCGAGCATTTCTTTATTGAATGCCATCGAAAAAGGACCTTCGTGCATCGGATACATATACGTGCGTAAATCTTTGCCTGCGGAAACCGCAAGCATACCCGTCATGATATAGGGCTTTTCGGTGGCGAGCACGTCGTCGAGCGGTTCAAGCAAGCCCTTATCCGCCCACGCGATGATGCGGCCGGGTGCGTCGTATACGATATCGGGAGCTTTGCCGGATGCGATCGCCTGTTCGATTGTATCGGCGCCGTCGGCATAACCGAGCGGCGTAAAGCGTACGTTGATCGACGGATTCGCTTTTTCGAAAGCGGCGATAAGCTCCTTTTCAAAATCGCCTTGAGCACCCGTTTCCGAAGTAAAGTTGGGAAAGGTCCAAAAATCGATATCCGCTGCAATGGAATTCGAGTTTTGATTCATACAGCCTGCAAAAAACGATACGCATATAACGACTGCCATATTTTTCAGCAGAAGTCCCCATCGGCCTTTATCCATAAATGCTCCTAACTGTCGCGATATTTTTCTTATTTTATGATTCTGTATATAATATCGTAATCATTTTAAAATTGCGAATATTAGTAATAGTATCAAGGAAAGGATTGCGTGTCAATCTTTCGCATTGATAGGTTATCATAACCGTGAAATAGTAATCGGAAAAAAATAAAAAAAGTTGACATATACCCGTGAAACGGGTATACTGTGATTGTGATTAAGAGTTTTGCGGACAAAGAAACACAAAAGGTTTATCACCAAGAATTTTCAAAAAAAATTCCAATCGATATTCAGCGTATAGCTTTAAGAAAACTTATGTTACTTAACAACGCAAAGTCCCTTTTTGATTTAAAAAATCCGCCCGCAAATAAACTCGAAAAATTAAAAGGTGATAGAGCCGGGCAATATAGCATACGCATAAACAATCAGTAGCGTATTTGTTTTAGCTGGCATAATCAAACCATATCGGCACAAAATGTTGCAATCGTTGATTATCACTAACGGAGGTTCTATGAAAAACTATATCCCCACACCGACAATAAGCGAAATCATAATCGAAGAATTTTTAAAACCGCTCGACATAAGCGCATACCGCCTTGCCAAAGATATAGCGGTTCCCGTATCGCGTATTCAAGCTATTTTAAAAGACAAGCGCAAAATTACAGCGGACACATCGCTTCGGCTTGCAAAATACTTTAATGTTTCCGATGATTTTTTCTTAAATCTTCAAACTGAAATAGATATCCGCAACGAGAAAATAAGACTGGAGCACACAATACAAAACATACAGTCCGTTGCAACCACTACAACAGCATAGGGCATTTCGAATGCTGCACAGTGCGCTCGTACGTGTCGGAATGCGGTAAAGGAATGAGCAGTCGGGCAAGGCGGATTTGAACCGCCGACCTCTTGGTCCCGAACCAAGCGCGCTACCAACTGCGCTATTGCCCGTTCGTCGGTTGTCCCGGCGTGAAAAAAATACCCATTCCTCGGAATGGGTTGTTACGGGAGCGACGGGGCTCGAACCCGTGGTCTCCGGCGTGACAGGCCAGCGCGATAACCAGCTTCGCTACGCCCCCGTGATTTGAACACTATAGCATAATTTTATTTTTTATGTCAAGTGTTGAAAAAAGATTGTGCAGCTTTAAAAACGATTAAATGAAAGAAGTCGTCTTTCTGATTTTGAGCGTGCCGCCGATTTTAATTTTCGAATAACTTTTAAATCGGTTACTGATATGATTTATTAACGTTTGCGCAGCAATTTCTCCGATCATTTTGCGCTGTACGTGCATCGTTGTCAACGGAACAGACGCTATGGAAGATAAATATATGTCATCAAAACCCGCTATTTTTATATCATCCGGAATTTTATAACCGGATTCCAACAACGCTTTCATAGCGCCGATTGCAACTATATCGTTATCCGCAAATAAAATGCGAGGGAGTCTTTTACCGCTGCGGATTATCTCGAGCATCGATTCATAACTGCCGCTGACATTTGCGTCTATTAAAAACATCTTATCGTTATTAAAATCGAAATTGAATTCCTTCGCGTAAGTAAAAACGGCATTTTTTCTTTCGATAAAATTAACGGCTTCGGGCAAACCGTGCAGATATCCGAAATCGGGATCGTTTAACGTCGCAAGATGTTTTAATACGGTATATACCATTTCTTCGTTATTCATAGTGATGGAATTGCATTGGTACACGGGCATTGAATTGTCAATGACAATGTACGGCAGCGTGAGAATGTCCAAGTACTTAAAATCATCTCGTTCGAGTTCGGTTCCTATAACGAAAACGCCGTCATAATTTCCTCTGTTTATTTCGGTGAGCGCCTTTGAAAAATCATTTCCTGCGACGACGATATTTAAATTATAGCCGAAGTTGCTGCATTCGGTTTGTACGCTATCCATAATTTTTGAAACAAATCCCGCATTTTGTTCAACAAAATATCCCGATTTGATTACTTTCAAAAAACATAAGCTTTTATTCTTTTTTTTTGTCGGAGTGTGACGCAGCGTATAACCGGTTTTTGCTATGAGCTTTTCTATTTCACGCCGTTTTTTATCGCTTACCCCTTCTTTTTCATTCAATACAAGGGAAATCGTTGCAGTGGAAACATTAGCCAACTTTGCTAATTCTTTGACAGTCATAAGTTATATTTAACCATTATAATTTAAAACCATTAAGCTGTCAATTATAAGAAATTACTTATTTTCCATAAAATATGTGCGATTTATCGTATGCAATGTATACGATAAAAGAATAAATGAGCCGAATACAGTAAAAAAATGTTGACAGATGAAAATTTCCGTGTTACAGTTAGTTAATGTTAAGTAAAATATATTGTATTTTTTTAGTAAAATTATATTAGTGTTAAGTGGAAATGCGTATGGAAAAATTCTATAAAGAAAGAGACGCCGTTGCGACCTTTATGAGACGCTTGTATGATCGGCAATTGACGACCGCCAGCGGCGGAAATATAAGCCTGCGCGTCAGCGATGACGAATTTTGTATAACGCCGTCTTCCCTCGATAAAGGATGTTTGACCGCTGAATTAATCGCGGTTGTAAAATTTGACGGTACAAACCTTACCCCCAATTTAAAGTTGAGCATCGAAACCGAAATGCACCGGCAAATTTTACTCAAACGGCCTGATTTACATGCCGTCGTTCACGCGCATCCCGTTTTTGCGAGCGCATTTTCTACGGCTCAGCCGTGTACGCTTGACTCACGTCTTATTGCGGAAACGTATTTTCTCTTAGGTGAAATAATAAATGTCCCATATTATATCATGGGGTCGAAAAAATTGGCAGATGCGGTATCGGATGCGGTCGTACATAATACTGCCGTTCTTTTGGAAAATCACGGAGCGTTATGTGCCGCCAAAGATTTGTTACATGCGTTTGACGGTATAGATTTGATGGAACGATTGGCTCAGATGACCGTATTCAGGCGTTTTATCGATAACAGCCACATAATGACGGAAACTCAGTGCAGAGAGATAGCGGCCGTTTTTAAAAAATAAAAGGAGTTTTGCATGTTAGTTGGAATAAAACCTTGCATCGGACCGGAGCTGTTGAAGACTTTGGCACAGATGGGGCACGGAGACGAATTGGTTTTGGCGGATGCATACTATCCCGGACATACGATGGGAAAAAGATGTATAAGAGCCGACGGCATAACGATTCCGGAGTTGTTGGAAGGAATATTACCCCTAATCACGCTTGATACTTTTGTAAAAGATTCCGTCGTGATGATGGCCCCTGTCGAAGGAGATACCGCCGATCCTGAAATCGAAAAAAACTTTATGGCGATAATCAAAAGTCTTCGTGCAGAAGCGCCCGACCTTACCAAAATTTCCCGCGAAGCATTTTACGAACGTTCGAAAAACGCTTATGCAATAGTCATGTCGAGTTCATGCGTTAAATACGGCTGCATCATACTAAAAAAAGGAGTACCGATCGTTGCAGAATAATAACGGTATCCGATTTATTCATCAAGCAAATAGGAGGTCTGTGATGAAAAAGTTTATAACGGTTTGTATGTCGCTTGTTTTGCTCCATGCGATGATTTTTGCCATGGGACAAGGGGAAAGTGCTTCTGCAGCCGGAGAAAAAACATCTCCTGTTGCGGGGAAAAAGGTTGCGTATATTTTGAATCTTGCATCCAGCGATATTTTTCAGCTTTGTGCCAACCAGTGTGTCAAAACGGCGAAAGCGCTCGGAATGACCTGCGACGTGTATTTTTCAAACGGCAATGACTCGACATGGCAGGATTATATAAACGTATGCGCGGCAAAGGGCTATGACGGATTATTCGTATCTCACGGCGGGCAAAATTATTCGTATACGTTTTTAACTAAAGTATTAAAGCAATATCCGAAACTGAAAATCGTAACGTTCGATACGCAATTCCGCGATACGAGCGGAAACGTAAAGACGATACCGGGCGTGACGCAGTTTTTTCAAGATGACGCGGGATTTGCAACGTCGTTGCTTGATTTTATATGTGAGGATCTGTATCCAGACAAGGTTGCAAAAGGCGAGCCGGTAAAAGTATTAAAAGTTTGGGTCGGCCCTAATTATATAAGCCCGTTTGACAGGCGCGAGGTCGGATATGCCGCGTTTGAAAAAACCGGAAAGATTAAAACGATAGAAACCATCGGTCCGACCGATTTGAATAATGCCGAATCGTCGATGACCAGTGTAACCGCTTCGACGTTAGCAAAATATAAAGCGGGCGATATCGATGCGGTTTGGGTAACCTATGATGCATACGGAAGAGGCGTCTACAAAGCGATCATGGAATCGGGATTGAATATACCGATGGTATCCGTTGATATCTCCAATACGGATATTCAATATATGCAAGCGAAAAAATCCGTCTGGAAAGCCTGCGCATGTACCGACTTCAAAGCAAACGGAGAGCAGGGAATTCGATTGTTGGCGCTTGAAATGAATAATGACTACGACAAAATCATAGATCCGGTAACGGGAAAGCAGACTGCATGGTGGGAAATGCCCTGCTCCGTTATCAAGCAGTCGGATTTGACGCCGAATACGACATTGGAAAATTTGTATGACGTAGCGCCCAAATCATACGGCGCCGTCGAAAATCTGTCGACAAGCGATTGGCTCGTAAAAGCCATCGGTTATTGAACCGCTTGTCTGCCGATGTACCGGATAAATTGAAAAAAATCGCGCGCTGTCCTTCGAAGTCGAAAAAATTAATAACGGTATAAAGGACAGCGCCGATCACCGGACTGATAGAGGAACCTGTCATGAACGATACTGTTCTGGAAGCGAAAGATATATCTTTAGTATTTCCCGATGTAACGGCGCTCTCGCATGTGAATTTTTCAATTCTGACGGGAGAGATACACGCGCTCGTCGGAGCAAACGGGGCAGGAAAATCGTCGCTCATGAAAGTGCTTGCCGGCGCAAAACCTACATATACGGGAGATATTTTTCTCAACAATAGAAGAATAGAAATACGCTCTCCCGCCGCCGCTAAAAAAGTCGGTATACAGATAGTGTATCAGGAAGTCGATACGGCTTTGATAAATTCGTTGTCCGTCGCGGAAAATATCATGTTAAACGACATGATCATGAATATGAATCATAAGCAGTTCATTAATTGGAGTGCGATTAATAAATCCGCTAAAGATGTGCTGAATCGTTTGAAAATAGATCTTGACGTAAAAAAGCAAGTCCAAACGCTCAGCTTGGCACAAAAACAGATGGTGTTAATCGCACGCGCGATTCAAAGTTCCTGTAAGTTTTTGCTGTTGGACGAGCCTACCGCTCCTTTGAGCACGGCGGAAACGGATGATTTATTTGCGACAGTACGCAATCTTGTCCGGCAAGAAAATATTGCCGTCGTATTTATCAGTCATAGGATAAATGAAGTTCTGCAAATATGTACCAAATATACGGTGATGCGGAACGGTGAAATAGTTGCCGCCCATCCGGTAACGAGCCGAACGTCAACAAAAGACGTTATTGAAGAAATGCTCGGCAGGCCGTTTGAAGAAGAATATCGCGTGCAGCGAAGAACTGTAGGCGATAAAGCGTTTATAGTGAGCGATCTTACCGAAAAAGAAAATAAAATAAAAAATGCATCGCTGTATATACGCAAAGGTGAAATTATCGGGATTGCGGGGCTTGTCGGAGCGGGGAAATCGGAATTGTGCAAAACGCTATTCGGAGCATTAAAAAAGAAATCGGGAACGATTATGTATAACGGCAAGTATTTAAAGATACGTAATCCGTCCGATGCCGTTAAGTACAATATTGCGCTTGTGCCCGAAGAGCGAAGAAAAGAAGGGGTTTTGATAAACGAATCCGTGCATTTCAATCTGTCGGCCGCAAATTTGGAAACGTTTTGCAGATTTTCTTTTATAATTAAAAAACGTATAACGCAGAATGCAAAAAAATTTATAGATTTGCTTTCCATAAAAACATCATCGGTGTATCAAAAAGTGCTGTTTTTGTCCGGGGGAAATCAACAAAAAGTTGTTGTAGGTAAATGGCTTTCATCCAATGCCGGTGTTTATATTTTCGATGAGCCGACAAAAGGCATAGACGTCGGTGCAAAACAGGAAATCTTCAAACTTATAAATAATATCGCAAAACAAAACAACTGTGTTATCTATGCAACTTGTGAAAATTCCGAACTGCTGGCGATCACAGACAGAATATACGTCATGTGCGGAGGAAAAATCGCCGCCGAATTG
>ERZ773014.1875-NODE-1875-length-12784-cov-17.872182_pt1 | contig 12784 bp, 10 predicted proteins | sample MGYA00580841_ERZ773014 | MGnify/ENA primary metagenome ERZ773014 (study PRJEB29015, sample SAMEA2737989) | human oral metagenome | biome: human oral; feature: human-associated habitat; material: dental | place: China | collected 2067 ...
CCTCTACAACCCACAACCAGCCCAACCACTAACCACCACCGCTTGACACACCACACAGGGGCACCCCCCATCACCGCATGACTGCATGACTGCGAAGGCGCACATGCGCCACACTGAGTACATGCGAGGAATCATTCTGGCCGGGGGCTCCGGCACGCGACTCAACCCGATCACCCTGGGCGTCTCCAAGCAGCTCATGCCGGTCTACGACAAGCCGATGATCTACTACCCGCTGAGTACGCTCATGCTCGCAGGCATCCAGGACGTCCTGATCATCACCACCCCGCACGACGCCCCGAGCTTCCACCGGCTCCTGGGCGACGGCTCCCAGCTGGGCGTCAACCTGTCCTACACCGTCCAGGAGGTGCCCAACGGCCTGGCCCAGGCCTTCGTGCTCGGCGCGGACTTCATCGGCACCGAGAGCGCCGCCCTGATCCTGGGCGACAACATCTTCTATGGCCCCGGCATGGGCACTCAGCTGCGCCGTCACACGAGCCCCGACGGCGGCGTCGTCTACGCCTACCAGGTCGCCGACCCCACCGCCTACGGCGTCGTCGAGTTCGACGACGCCCTGCGAGCCGTCTCCATCGAGGAGAAGCCGGCCCACCCCAAGTCGGACTATGCGGTGCCGGGCCTGTACTTCTACGACAACAACGTCGTCGGGATAGCGGCGGACCTGAGCCCCTCGGCCCGCGGAGAGTACGAGATCACCGACATCAACCGCGCCTACCTGGAGTCCGGGCGCCTGTCGGTCGAGATCCTCCCCCGCGGCACCGCCTGGCTCGATACGGGCACCTTCGACTCGCTCGCGGACGCGACCAGCTTCGTGCGCACAGTCGAGCACCGCCAGGGCCTCAACATCGGCTGCCCCGAGGAGGTCGCCTGGCGCATGGGGTTCATCGACGACGACGGCCTGCGCACTCGCGCCGAACCGCTCGCCAAGTCCGGTTACGGGACCTACCTCCTGGGACTGCTGGACCGCGGACGAGAATGACCCGACGGCCCATCGGCAGCAGCCAGTGATGCCCCCCACTTTCTGTTCACTTTTCTTTATCCGTTCGCTACCTTTGAACGAGCCCGATACCGAACAGAAAATGAACGGACATGGTGAAGCCGATGACAGGCACGCTCTCGCAGCCCCAGTTCGACGTCCTGTACGCCCTCCTGCGCGCGGACGCCCCGCTGACGCAGCGGCAGATTCAGGAATCCACCCGGATGTCGCTGGGCGGGGTCAATACCGCCGTGCGCATGTGCGAGGCCGCCGGGTACATCGACAAGCGGCGCATCACGCAGGCCGGACGGGAAGCACTGGAGCCCTACCGGGTCGACAACGCGGTCATCATGGCCGCGGGCCTTGCCCAGCGCTTCGCCCCGATCTCCTATGAGCGCCCCAAGGGCGCGCTGCGCGTGCGCGGCGAGGTTCTCATCGAGAGGCAGATCGAACAACTGCACGCGGCCGGCATCACCGACATCACGGTGATCGTCGGATACAAGAAGGAGTACTTCTTCCACCTGGCGGACCGCTTCGGAGCCAAGATCGTCGTCAACGACGACTACGTGACCCGGAACAACAACGGCTCGCTGTGGGTGGTGCGAGAGTCCCTGGGCAACACCTACGTGTGCTCCTCGGACGACTACTTCACGTCCAACCCCTTCGACTCCCATGTCTATCAGGCCTACTACTCGGCCCAGTACGTCGAGGGGCCCACTCAGGAGTGGTGCATCACCACCGGCCCCGGCGGGCGGATCACCGGCGTGACGGTCGGCGGCCACGACGCCTGGACGATGCTGGGCCACGTCTACTTCGACCGCGCATTCTCAACCGGCTTCCGGCGCATTCTCGAAGAGGTCTACACCCTGCCCGAAACGGCGCCCAAGCTGTGGGAGCAGATCTACATCGAGCACGTCAAGGAGCTCGACATGGTCATCCGGCAGTACCCGGCGGGAGTGATCAACGAGTTCGACTCTCTCGACGAGGTCCGCGGCTTCGACCCCATGTTCGTGAACAACCTCGACTCCGAGATCTTCGAGAACATCGCCTCGGTCCTGGGATGCGGCAAGAACGATGTGCACGACTTCTACCCGCTCAAGCAGGGCATTACGAACCTCTCGTGCCATTTCACCGTGGGCGACGGGCAGTACGTCTACCGGCACCCGGGCATCGGCACGGACAAGATCGTCGATCGGAGCGCCGAGCTCGAGGCGCTGAACCTGGCCCGGGACCTCGGCATCGATCGCACATTCATCACCGGTGACGCCGACAAGGGCTGGAAGATCTCCCGGTTCATCCCCGACTGCCGGAACCTGGACGCATCCCGCCCCGAGGAGCTCAAGCAGGCCATGCGCATGGACCGAAACCTGCACGAGTCCGGCAAGACCCTGGCCAGGAACTTCGACTTCGTCCAGGAGGGGGTGAAGTACGAGAAGATCCTCAAGAGCTACGGCCCCATCGACGTCCCCAGGTACTTCGAGCTGCGCGGCAAAGTCATGCGGCTCAAGGAGCTCGCCGACGCCGACGGCTTCGCCAAGGCCCCGAGCCACAACGACTTCTTCCACCTGAACTTCCTCGTCGATGCCGACGGCCACCTCGATCTCATCGACTGGGAGTACGCCGGCATGTCCGACATCGCCAGCGACTTCGGCACCATGGTGGTGTGCGCCCAGCTGTCGCTCGAGCAGGGCGATGAGGCGCTGGAGTTCTACTTCGGCCGGACGCCCACGGAGCGCGAGCGCCGCCACTTCTGGTCCTACGTGGTGTTCGCCGGCTGGTGCTGGTACGTGTGGGCGCTCGCCAAGGAGGCCGAGGGCGACGACGTCGGCGAATGGCTCCTCATCTACTACCGCCACGCCGTGGACCACGTCGACCGCCTCCTGGCCGACTACACGGCGGCCTCGCAGCCCGCCACCGCCCCATCGCAATCCCTTTCGGAATGAGGAGCCCATCATGAAGTACGGAGTTCTCAGCGGCATGCTCTGGGGCGTCGACACCGTCGTGCTCAGCATGGCCCTCCTGCTGACGCCCTTCCTCGATTCGCCCAGCGCCTCCATCACCGGCGCGGCCCTCCACGACGCGTCCAGCGCCATCATCCTGCTGATCTACATGGGGATCCGCGGACGCCTGCGAGACACAGTGGCGGCGATCAGAACACGCAGTGGCAAGGCGGTCATGCTGGCCGCCCTGCTGGGCGGCCCGGTCGGCATGAGCGGCTACCTCATCGCCATCAACAACATCGGTCCGGGCTACACCGCGATCATCTCCTCGTTCTATCCCGCATTCGGCACGCTGCTCGCCTTCATCCTGCTCAAGGAGCGCATGCGTCCCGGCCAGATCATCGCCCTCCTGGTGGCGCTGGCGGCCGTGGCGGTGATCGGCTGGTCCTCTTCCAGCGAGACGACCACGGGCTCGCCGATCGTCGGGCTGCTCGGATCGCTGGCGTGCGTGGTCGGCTGGGGCTCGGAGGCGGTCCTCCTGGCCTGGGGCATGCGCGACGACACCGTCGACAACGAGACGGCGCTCCACATCCGCCAGACCACCTCGGGCCTGACCTACCTGATCATCGTCATCCCCGTCTCGGGCGCGCTCCACTTCGCCGCGGGCGCCACCATCTCGACGGCGACCGCCATCATCGCCCTGGCGGCGCTCACCGGAGCGGCCTCCTACCTCTTCTACTACAAGGCCATCGACACCATTGGCGCCTCGCGCGGGATGGCGTTGAACATCTCCTACGCCGCCTGGGCCGTTATCTTCGCGCTGGTCCTGCAAGGAACCGTGCCGACCAGCCTGCAGGTCGTCTGCTGCATCGTCGCCCTGACTGGCACCGTCCTGGCGGCCTCCCCCGACTGGCGCGAGCTGCGACTCACCCGCCCGTCGGCCGGCAGGACCGCCGACGGCTTCTCGAAGAAGGCGGCCGAGGGACAGGACGACGGAACCGATCGGGATGCGGCGCTCCCGACCGCGGGCCCGCGCTCCTGAGAACGGATCACCGATGCATCGTCGAGTGACACCGGCCACCCGCATTGTCGCTAGGTCGCCTGAAGCGCCCCGTGAGAAAATGCGGGCCGGTGCCCCTCGACGTCGGGGCTGGTCGATCTCAAGGGGAGCCACGTATGACGACTGACGACAGCGCCGACCCGCAGATGCTGCACAGGGTTCACCTGCTGCTGACCAAGATGCTCGCGGAGTTCGACCGCGTGTGCAGGCAATTGGGCGTCTCCTACGCCGTCTACGGTGGAACGGCCATCGGCGCCGTGCGCCACAAGGGATTCATCCCCTGGGACGACGATATCGACGTCATGATGACGCGCAGCGACTATGAGCGCTTCCTCGCCGAGGCGCCCGAGAAACTCGGCGAGGAGTTCCGGGTGGACAACACCCGCACGATCCGCGACTACCCGTTCATGTTCTCCAAGCTGGTCCTCAAGGACACGCTGCTGATCCCCGAGTTCGCCAAGGACTCGACCTACCGCATGCCGATCTCCCTGGACATCCTGCCGGTGGACAACGCACCCGACTCCCCGAGCGCCTTCCGCGCCATGAGCCGGCGCACCTGGTTGTGGGGGCGCCTCCTGTTCCTGCGCGGAACACCGAGGCCCTACCTCATCGGGATCACGGGGGCGCGGCGGGCCGCGATCTACTCCGTGACCACGACCGTCCACTGGATCATGCGCTGCCTGGGCATCACCCCGAGGCTGCTCCAGTCCCGCTGGGAGAAGGCGGCCCGGATCTACGAGCACGTCGAGACCAAGCGCATGGCGGACTTCTCCATGCGCGACCCGGAGAACTGGGCACTGACGAGGGATGAGCTCTTCCCCGTCCACGAGGTCCCCTTCGAGGACATCACGGTCATGCTGCCCCACGAGTACGACGTGCTCCTGCGCCGCGGCTACGGCGACTACATGGAACTGCCGCCGGAGGACCAGCGCAGGAACCACAAACCACACATTGTCGACTTCGGCCCCTACGAGAGTACTCTCCCCTGAAGGTGCCGCCACGATGACGCCCTACGGCGTCCCTGAGCTGCGGGCTGGTTTGCGCGTAGCGCACCGTTCCCACAGCCCCACCGCCCTCAGGAGGCACGAGCATGTCCGCACCGGAGACGTCGCAGGCCCGCGACTACTTCTGGAACACAGCCGCATCCCTCATGCTGTCCCTGACGACGGCGGTCCTGCTCCTCGTCGTCAAGCGCAGCGCCGACCTATATGCGGCGGGCGTCTTCTCACTGGCCAATGCCGTCGGACAGCAGTTCCAGGCCCTCGGCATGTACGAGGTGCGCACCTATCACGTCACCGATGCCCGTCACCGCTTCGATTTCGGCACCTACCTGGCCACCCGGCTGGTAACCGTAGGGGCGATGATCGCCGGCATCATCGGATACGCGGTGATCTCCGGGGATGATCTCGCCAGCGCCGCCCTCATCGCGATGATCGCCTTCCTGCGCGTCTTCGAGGCTTTCGAGGACGTTTACTACTGCGAGTTCCAGAGGGAAGGGCGTCTGGACATCGCAGGGAAGGCCTGCTTCTTCCGCACCCTGATCACAATCACGGTCTTCTCCGGAATACTTGTGGCCACCGGAAGCATGCTCATGGCCGCCGCCATCACCCTGGTGGTCTCGACGATCGTGCTGCTGGGCGCCTATCTCCCGCCCGCCAGAGGCATGTTCGATCTGCGACCGCGGTGGGAGCTGCGCTCCATCAAGCAGGTCCTGATCGAATGTCTGCCGCTGTTCCTGGCCTCGTTCATCGCGCTGTACCTGGCCAACGCGCCCAGGTTCGCGATCGATCGCTATCTCGATCCCGAGCAGCAGGGCTACTTCGCCATCATCTTCATGCCCGCATTCACCATCAATCTGCTCTCATTCGTCATCTTCCGACCCCTGCTCACCCAAATGGCCAACCGGTGGATCGGCGCGGACCGGGCCGGATTCTCGGCGATCATCAGGAAGGGTCTGCTCGGGACCCTCGTGGCATTCGCTGCGGTCGCACTGGCCACCTACACGATCGGCGCCCCAGCGCTCCGCCTCGTCTACCACACGGATGTCTCCGGCTCCATGCTCGAGCTCATGGTGCTGGTGGCGGGCGGAGCGCTGAATGCGGCGGGAGTGGTTCTCTACTACGCGCTCACGACCATGCGACTGCAGAAGCTCGTCTTCGCGGGGTACATCGCCGCGGCGGGAGCGATCACCCTCCTGTGCTTCGTACTCGTCCCCGCCTATGCCCTGCTGGGGGCCTCCCTGGCGTACGCGGGGGCGATGGCGGTCCTCGTGGTCGTCTTCCTGCTGGCCCTGTTCCTGTCACTGCGACGGGCCTCGCCCGCGGCATACGCCGGCTGAAAACCGGCATCGGGACCGGACTCGGGATCTCAGGCTTCAGCCGACACGTCAGTACTCATGAGTACTCATGCCCCACCGCTCGCAATCGCTCACAGGGTCGGGACGTAAGCCTCCAGGCGCTCCATGGAGTCTGCGGGAGTGAAACCGGTGGCCTCGATCCTGGACAGATCCAGAGCACTGTTGAGCGGGCGCGGAGCGATGCCCTCCTGACCGGCGTAGTACTCGGCCGTCGTCACCGGCGTGACCTCCGCGGCGCTGCGCCCCACGAGCTCATAGACGCGACGGGCGATATCGCACCAGGAGACGACCGGCCCTCGACCCGACAGGTTGTAGGTGCCGTACTCCGCTCCGGTGGACAGCAGGTGGATGATGCCCGCGGCGAGATCAGTGGTGAAGGTCAGCCGCCCGGTCTGGTTCGCCACAACCTTCGGGGCGATGCCGCGCTCCGCCAGAGAGGCCATGGTCCGCACGAAGTTCTTGCCGTCGCCGACCACCCAGCTCGTGCGCACGAGATAGTGGCGGGGGGCCGCCTCCACTGCGGCGTCACCGCCGGCCTTGGACTGGCCGTAGACGCCGAGAGGGCTGGGAGGCTCATCCTCGGTATGGATGCCGGCAGTGCCGTCGAAGGTGTACTCGCTCGAGATGTGCACCAGCGTGAAGCCGTGTGCGGCTGCCGCACGGGCCAGGTTGGCCGGACCGGTGGCGTTGGCCCGCCAGGACAGGCGGCGCCCGTCCGGCGTCTCGGCGCCATCGACGTCAGTCCAGGCGGCGGCGTTGATGACGATGTCGTAAGCCGACCAGTCCCAGGCCGTCATCTGCACTGCGTCGGAGACATCCGCCTCGGGAAGGTCGACGCCGGTGACGGTGTAGCCGGCCTGCGGCAACTGCTTCATGAGCTCGCGTCCGAGCTGACCGCGAGCACCGGTGACCAGCACACGGCGTCCGCGCTCGGGTTCGACCGGCATTGGCGCCACCTCCGCCATGCGCGGATGCGCCCTGTCCTTATCGGACAGGATCGCCCGCTCCAGCGGAATGGGCCACGGCACCGCGGCGGTCTCGTCGGCGAGGTTGAGGAACGTGTACGCCGCATCGGGCGACCAGTGATCGTTGACCAAATAGGTGTAGGCGGTATCCGGCTCCAGGGTCTGATAGGCGTTCCCCACGCCTTTGGGGACGAACACGGCCACCGACGGGTCGATCTCGCATGTGTAGACGGCGCCGAAGCTCGGCCCTTCGCGCAAGTCCACCCAGGCGCCGAAGACCCGCCCCGTGGCCACCGAGACGAACTTGTCCCAGGGCTCGGCATGAATACCGCGGGTGACACCGACCTCGTTGTTGAAGGAGATGTTGTTCTGGACCGGCCCGAAGTCCGGCAAGCCGAGCGCCAGCATCTTCTCGCGCTGCCAGTTCTCCTTGAACCATCCGCGCCTGTCACCGTGGACAGTCAGATCGAGACGCAGGAAGCCGGGAATCGGCGTGGTTTGGACGCGAAGAGTCTTGCAGGTCTCCACATCGCCGGCAGCACTGCCAGGGCTGTCAGTGTTACCAGGGCCGCCGGCGGAGCCAGACGCGCCGGTCATACGAGGATATGGCGGCCCAGGTTCTTCACTCCCGCCCAGTTCTTGGCGAGGGCCGCCTTGGGGAGGAGAGTGCCGGCGTGCAGGCGCGAGGAGACGTGAAGTCGGGCCACGCGCGCGGCGCGCTTCCAGCCGAGCTGATCCATCTCGGCGGCCATCTGCAGGAAGAAGCGGCGCTCCTCACCGAATCTGGTGCCCTCCAGGGCGCGCCATGAAGAGTCGGAGCCAGAGTGGCGACGGTAGAGGAATGCAGCGGTCGGGTCGTAGAGAAGGCCGCCGCCCTTCATGGCGACATCGCACACGAGAGCCATGTCCTGAACCACGTCGTAGCCCTCTCGGAAGCCGATCCCGAGAATCGTCTCCGCGCGCCAGGCCAGTGACGGGAAGTAGAGCCAGTCGCCCCGCAGGATCGAGACCGCGAGGGTCTCGCCGCGCAGGACCTGCGGAACCCTCCTGGAGGGCATGTAGAAGCCCTTGACCTTCTCAACCAAGGTGTGAGAGGGCGCGCCGTGCTCATCAATGACGAACACGCCGGGCTGGAAGATGTTCGCGTCCGGGTGGCGCTTGGCCGCCTTGACGAGCCAATCGACATAGTTCGGGAGCATGACGTCGTCGGCCCCCATGACCTGCACGAGCGGGTTCTCGACGAAGGTCAGGCACTTGCGGTAATTGCCGTTGGCCCCGAGGTTGGTCTCATTGCGCATGTAGGTGACGCGGGAGTCCTTCAGGGAGTCGAACCAGCCCGGAATCGAGTCGTCCGGATAGCCGTCATCGACGACGATCAACCGCCAGTCCGGATTCGTCTGGCGCAGGACGGACCTGACAGCCTCCTTCATCATGGCCACATCGCCGTAGAAAGGGAAGAGGATGTCAACAGTCATGAAGGGGCCTTCCACGAAGCAAACGGTGCTGCCGCTAGGTTAGCATCGCATGCACCCTGCTCAGGCCACATGCGGCCGGCTGATCGGTTCCGCGACGCGGTGGTGCAAGGCGGTGTAAACGGAGTGAGAGGTGTGAGAGGTGTGAGAGGTATCGAGCGGTAGCGGGGCGGGCGGGATGCCGCAGAGAGCCGGAGCCCTCACGACCTGGGCGAGTCGGCCGCGCCGGAGGAGCCGGACGAGTCCGAGGAATCTGAGGAGCCTGACGAGCCGGCCTCGAGCTGCTCCATGCGCAGATTCAGGATGGCGATCTCCTCAACGAGTCTGCGCCGCTCCTCATCCCCCCGTGAGGCATCGACGCTGAGCTGCAGTGAGACGAGCATCATGACAATGCCCTCGACGAAGAACGCCAGGTTCAGGGGAACCCTGACGCCCAGCGCACCCGACACCAGGCTGAGCAGGCTGGGGAACAGCGACACGATGGTCGTGCCCACCACGATGACCACCCACCAGGTCGCGTAGCGCTCCTTCATGCCGGCATTGCGCATCCGGAAGAACACCGCGATCAGGACGATCAGTGAGAAGACGAGGCCGATCCAATACGTGCGTTCCATGAGGTCACTTCTTCTGCGTAGGACGGGTCAGGGAGACGCCGAGCGCCACGAAGGCTCTCCCGAGGAACTTGGCGGCCTTGAAAGGATTCTGCGACGGCGTCCCTCCCGCTCGGGGGCGCATCGCCACGGGGATCTGCCGCACCACCAGATTCGACCTCGCCGCGATGACGAGGGCCTCAATGGTATCGCCGAGATACTCCGCCGGATACTCCCTGGCGAAGAGCTCAATGGCCCGGCGCCCCGAGAGTTTGAAACCGGAGGTCGTGTCCGTCAGACGGGTTCCGCACACCCTGGACAGAATCCAGGACAGGACCTTCATGGCCCACCAGCGCGGGCCGCGCACCGAGTAATCGCCCTTGCCGGCGAAACGGGCTCCGATCACGACATCCGCATGAGCGTCCTCGGCCTCCTGGATGAGATTCGTGATCTCCTCGGGCGCATGCTGACCATCGGCGTCGAGCTGGACGGTGTACGTGTATCCCCGACGCTGGGCGTACAGGTAGCCCGCCCGCATCGCGCCACCGACCCCGAGGTTGATCGACAGATCCAGCACCGGGACGCCAGTGGAGCGGGCGATCTCAGCGGTGGCGTCCGTCGATCCGTCGGAGACGACCACCAGGTCGGCGAAGGAGCCGACCGTGTCCAGCACCTCCTGAAGAACACCGCCCAGCACATCCGCCTCATTCCAAGCGGGGATGATGATCAGCGTGTCATGCGTTGGTGGCGTCATGACTCTCCTTCACGATGGCGATGAACCGGAAGAAGTCTAACGGGTGAATTACGGGTTGAGTGCAAGCGGATACGGTGCGAGGCGCCCTGGTTCGCCCAGGCGTGGCATGATGCGCGGAGGACGACGCTCGTCGACGCCCTCCCTGTCCTTCGTATCCCCTCGTGTCCCCTAGCATCCCCTCGTATCTCGGAGTCGTCATTCCCATGAACATCCTCGTCACCGGCGGTGCCGGATTCATCGGCGCCAACTTCGTCCACCAGACCCTGGAGCGCTACCCCGACGCCACGGTCACGGTCCTGGACAAACTCACCTACGCCGGGAACCGGGGCTCATTGGCGGATCTGGGCGATCGGGTCTCGCTCGAGGTCGGGGACATCGCCGACGCCGACACCGTGGACCCGCTCGTGGCGGCCGCCGACGTCGTCGTCCACTTCGCCGCCGAGTCGCATAATGACAACTCCCTGCGCGACCCCTCCCCCTTCATCCGCACCAATCTGGTGGGCACTTTCACCCTGCTGGAGGCGGTGCGCCGCCACGAGGTGCGCTTCCACCACGTCTCCACCGACGAGGTCTACGGCGATCTCGAACTGGACGACCCGGCCAAATTCGAGCCGACCACGCCCTACAACCCTTCTTCCCCCTATTCCTCCTCCAAGGCGGGGTCCGACCTGCTGGTGCGGGCATGGGTGCGGTCCTTCGGGGTCGAGGCCACGATCTCCAACTGCTCGAACAATTACGGGCCCTACCAGCACATCGAGAAGTTCATCCCCCGCCAGATCACCAACCTCATCGACGGGGTGCGCCCCAAGCTGTACGGCGCCGGGCAGAACGTGCGCGACTGGATTCACGTGCGCGACCACAACGATGCCGTGTGGGACATCATCGAGAAGGGCCGCGTCGGCGAGACCTACCTCATCGGCGCCAACGGGGAGAAGAGCAACAAGGAAGTCGTCGAGCAGATCCTGGAGCTCATGGGCCGCGAACCCGACGACTACGATCACGTGGCGGACCGCCCCGGCCACGACATGCGCTACGCCATCGACAACTCCAAGCTGGTTCAGGAGCTCGGCTGGGCGCCCCGCTTCACCGACTTCCGCCCGGGCCTGAAGAACACCATCGACTGGTACCGGAACAACGAGGCCTGGTGGCGCCCCCTCAAGGCTGAGGTCGAGGCCGCATACACCGCCCAGGGGCAGTGATCAGCCACCCGCAAGCCATTGACCGGCCGCCGGCCAGCCACTGAAAACCAATGACCGGCCGCTGATCCGGCACGGATCAGTCACTCACTCCCCACTGCCGTCCGCCAGGTCCATGGCGCCCTCAATGCGTGCGGCGAGCTCGGGCGCCATGGTGCGCGAGTAGGTCGAGGAGATGTGATTGTCGTCCATGTAGACGAACACATCGCCGATGATCGTGCCGCACACGCCGTCGGGACACAGCATGTCGCTGGCGTCGATCTGATGGAAAAGCGGGTTCTCCTCCAAGAACTTCGCCGGATCCTCGGCGGCCATGGCGTTCTCCTTGGGGAAGACGCAACCGCCGACGAGCGTCTGGGGACCAACCGCGTTGGCGCACTCGTACAGGCTCTTCTCGGAGCGAGGGTTGTCGCGGAAGCCGATGACGGTGATGCCCTCTTCGGTGAGCTGCTCGACGAGCTTCTTGATTCCGGGCCGCAACAGCTCTATGGAGGAGTCCTTGGAGGTCTCCGTGGTTTGAAGCACGACGACATCGGGGGGATTCCTCTCGAGCTGCTCCAGAACCACGTCATTGCGCTCCCGGCAGCTGTCCTTGTAGTACTCGGGCAGCCCGAAGGCGCATCCGCCCTTGAGGTAGGCCGTGATATCCCAGTCATCGGTCTCATGCAGCAGCCGCACGGTGGGGATGATGTTCTGAGCCGCGTGCGAATCCCCGACGACGACGGCCTTGAGCGCGGTGTCGGAGACGGCGGGGAGCCGCCTGCACGAGGAGTTCTCACTATCGATGCGCGCAGCCAGATCATCGGCGCACTTGACGCCCGCCAGGGTCGCCCACTCCGTGGTCACTGACAGCGGCCCCGGAACCGGAGGCTTCGTCCAATCGCTCGCCTGGCCGTTGAGCACCGCCAGCGCACCCGGATGATCGGGATCGATACCCGCCTGCACCTGCTGCGAGATCTCCATGTGACGCTGATAGGCGATCGCGCCCCCGGCCACGCCGAGCGGAATGCCGCCCGCCACCAGGCTCACGGTCACCATCGCCGCCTGCACTCCCAGCCTGCGTCCCGAGCGCGGGAAGACCTGGGCGGGGCGATCCACGCATCGGGTCATGGCCGCAGCTGCCACCAGCGAGGCGAGAATGAGGACAGCACCGGTCTGAAGATCGAATGTCTGCTGCTGTGTCGCTGTCAGGTACAGGACGAACAGCGGCCAGTGCAACAGGTAGACGGCGTAGGAGCGGTCGCCGAGCGCGACCAGAGGCCGCCATGACAGCAGACGCGAGACCGTCCCCAGTTTGGGCTCGGTGCCGCACAGGAGAATGGCCGCCACCGCCGCCATGGGCACCGCGGCCATGGGGCCGGGATAGGTGCCGATGCTCACCAGGCAGAAGAGCAGGAGGGTGCCCAGGCCGAGCCACGACACCAGCCACCGAATCCAAGCGCTGCGCGGCCGGAGCGCCG
>ERZ773014.1879-NODE-1879-length-12767-cov-3.680302_pt1 | contig 12767 bp, 13 predicted proteins | sample MGYA00580841_ERZ773014 | MGnify/ENA primary metagenome ERZ773014 (study PRJEB29015, sample SAMEA2737989) | human oral metagenome | biome: human oral; feature: human-associated habitat; material: dental | place: China | collected 2067 ...
ATTTCTTCCAACGCATTTTCCTCCTGATTTATCCGATTTCCTTCTTCCCGAATTAGCACAGATACTCCTCGGCCTGTACACGAAATTCGCGCTTTAAGCGGTTCACATACTGCCTACTGACTGCGTATTTCTGTGCAACCGCCGTCTCCGTCTCTCCGGAAAGATACAGTTCCGCCAGAATATTCCGCTTCTTTTCCGTGAATCCCTGTAATTCTCTTCGCAAGGCCGTCTCCAATAAAATTCGTTCTATCTCACCGTCATGACATGTCCTCTCTGGAAGTTCTTCCTCCGCGTATTCCGCTTGCCCGTTTCTCACATAGCGGCGATAGAGTTTACAAAAATGATGACGCACAACTGTCTTGCAGTAAGCCAATGCCTGTGCTTCCGTTGCAGGCTCACGCACCTGTCGCAAAGCAAGAAACAGTGCGAAACAATATTCTTGCATCGCATCGTCATATTCCATGAAATGGGTTCTGCTTGCTTCCGCAGCCAACAGCGGATACATCTTCTTATAAATTTCTTCCATCACCTTGCTATTCCCCGTCCGAAGCCTTCGTATCATCTCAATCAGCAACAAAATCTCTCCTTTCAACAACAAAAAGCCGGCAGAGTGATTCACTCTACCGGCTGCCTCTCAATCTTGGTACAACACACCGTTCTCTTACACGGACCTGATGCGGGCTTAGTTTTCATGCCGCATCGTCGTCATGTCTCTTCCTTCTTTCTATTTTTTTCCACCGCCAAAAGCTGTAACTCACAACGTCTCCGACTCTTCACCGTTCGAACAATGATAAGACCGCAGGACTGACACTTCAGTCTCGCACTGCCATCCGCTCGAAGATTTCCGTGCAGGTAACGCCCGCAATTTGGGCAATGAAGCCTCACCTCCCGCCAGAGTTGTTTTGACTCCTCCATAAAACCTCCCCCTTCCGCGCCAAGAACATTTGTTCTTTTGAGAGTATCGCATAACCCCGCGCAAATGGCAAGTCCTTTTTCGAACATTTGTTCTCGGCTCTGTCTGCTTATCACATGACCAAGGCCAAAACAGTGATAATAAAAAGCGACAGGCTCCTGCCCTGTCGCTTTTCCCTTCCGCGCTTACGAAACCCTTCCGTTGTCCATGTGATAGCGGCAATCCGCAACAGACATCGTGGACTGCCGGTGCGAGACCAGCACTATGGTTTTTCCTTCTTTTTCTTCCGAAAGGGATTTTAAGATAATGCCCTCGTTCAGCACGTCCAGATTGCTGGTCGGCTCATCCAGTAGGATAAAATCGGCCTCGTGGAGAAAGGCTCTTGCGAGGCCTATTCTCTGCTTCTCTCCGTCCGAGAGCCTGTCGCCAAGCTCACCGAGTTCGGTCTCATAGCCCTTCGGGAGGCTCATGATAAAGTCATGAATGCTTGCCTTTGCCGCCGCGGCCTCAATCTCCGCCTGTGTCGCATCGAGCTTTGCGACCGCTATGTTCTTGGCAATCGTATCGCGGAAGAGTACGGTGTCCTGGGTCACATAGCTTGTCATTTCTCGGAGCGCCGCGGTTTGAATGTCCCGCACATCCTGCCCCGAGATTCGCACCGCGCCTTTCTGCACATCCCAGAAGCGCATCAGGAGCTTTAAAAGGGTCGATTTTCCGGAGCCGCTCGCGCCGTGAATGCCGAGCACCTTTCCTCTTTCGATCTGCAGGGAGAACTCGCTCAAAATCTTCTCCTCGCGGTAGGCGAAACTGACCGAGTCAAGCGCCGCACCCTCGAAAGGCGGCGTCTCTCCATCGCTTCGCTCTGCCACCTCCGGCGTCTCTTCGAGCAGCGAGAGCACGCGCTCCCCGCAGGCCAGGGTTTGGTTTAAGTTATTCGAGAGCGAGGAGAGCGCAACCACGGGGCCGAAGGAGCTCATCATCGCGAGGGTCGCAAGCAGCATGCCCGCGAAGGTCGCCTCGCCCTTTCGGTAGAGGAAGAGCATCAAAAAGAACATGCCAAAGGAATAGAGCTGAATGACCAGATTCGTGAGCGCGCGCTGCGAACCCTCAAAGCCGCTCAGCTTCTTTTGGAAACCCGCAAGCTTCTCGGATTTCCGGTTCATCTCAGCGAGTTGAGCTTCACCGCGGTTAAACTGCAGGAGCTCGTCCACGCCGTAGAGACTGTCCAAGACAAAGTTATTGAGTTCTCCCATCTCGCTTCGTAAGGCCATGCCCGCCTTGGCACTCCGTCTGCCGTTCCAAATCGGGAGGCCTATGCCGACCGTCACATACGCGAGGACGGCAAGGAAGCCCGCGAGTCTGTGCTGCGCCCCGATAAAGCCCGCCATGATGAGCGAGGTCAAAAAGGCAATCGCAATCGGAGATATGGTGTGGGCAAAGAACACTTCGAGCAGTTCGATATCGCTCGTGATGACGGCAATGAGATTACCCTTATCCCTGCCCTCAAGCTTTGCCGGGCAGAGTTTACGCAGCACCGCAAAGACCTTATGGCGGATGATGGCCAGGATGCGGAAGGCAATGTAGTGGTTACAATACTGCTCGCCGTAGTGCAGGACGCCGCGCGCAAGCGCAAACACTAAAATTGCGGTAAAGAGCTGCTTCCAAGAGCCGCCAAACCGCCCCGGAACTTCGCTGCCCGCAACCGCTGCGAGCCCCTTGATCACACCGTAGCCGCCGAGTATCGTGATGAAAATGGCGCAGAGGAAACCGAGCACGCCGAGCAGAATTCCTGTTAACATAATGAGGGTGAGGGGCTTCACGAGGCCGATCAGGCTGCCCATGATCGCAAGATCCGATCTTCGTTTATTCATGACTGTCACTCCTCCCCTCTACAAAGCGCTCAAGCTGACTCTGTTCCTCAAAGAGGCGCCGATACGCCCCCGCTTGCCGCATCAATTCCGCGTGGCTGCCCGCCTCCGCGATCTTGCCGTCCTTCAGCATATAGATTTTGTCGCTGTCCACCACATTCGCAAGCCGGTGCGAAATGAGCAGCACGGTTCTGCTCTTTGTGAGCTCGTGTATGACCTCCATGATCATCTCCTCGCTCTCCGCATCGATGTTCGAAGTGGCCTCGTCAAAGATGTAGACAGGTGTGTCGTGGAGCAGGGCGCGGGCCAGCGCAAGGCGCTGCTTCTGTCCGCCCGAGAGGTTGCTTGCGTTCGATGCAAGCTGCATCTCGAGACCGCCCTGCGCTTCGATAAAGGAGAGGAGATTCACCTTTCGGAGCGCCTCTTTCATCTCAAGCTCGGTCGCCTCCGGCTTTGCGAGCAAGAGGTTTTCCCGCACGCTCGCGCGGAAGAACCAGCTGTCATGCCCTATCATGGTCAGGTGATCCATGAGGCTCTCGGTCGAGAAGCTGCTCAGCTCTTCGCCGTTCAAGCGCAGCGAGCCGCCGTAACCTCTGTTCCGCCCCATGAGTATGCCGGCAATCGTGGATTTCCCGGAGCCGGAAACACCGACCAGGGACACAAAGGACTGCGCGGGAAGCGCGAGCGTGATGCCCTTTAAGATTGGGCGGTTCTCCTCATAGGAGAAACTGAGCTTCTCCATGCGGATGTCTACATTTCCCGCACCGAGCTCTGCCTGCCCGGCCGCAGGTTCCGGGAGATCCAGAAAAGCAAAAATGTGGTCACTCGCCTTCATGCCGTTCATGCCGATGTGGAAGAAACTGCCGAGAATGCGCATCGGCAGAAAAAACTCTGCCGCGAGCAGAATGAACATGAGCACGCCCGCTAGGGAGAGTTCGCCGCTCGCAAAGCGGGTCAAGGCCGACACAATGCCGACCGCCGCGCCGCCGTAGGCGATGATGTCCATGACCGAGGTGCTGTTTAACTGCATGGTCAGCACCTTCATCGTAATCTTTCGGAAGCGCTCGGACTCCCGGTCCATATCATCGGCCGCGGCTTGATCCGCCTGATAAATCTTTAAAGTGGTCATGCCCTGCAGCTTTTCGAGGAAGCTGTCGCCAAGCCCGTAGTAGATGTCAAAGTAGCGGCTCAGAAGGCGCTTTGCAACCACCATGACGAGCATGATGACCACCGGAATCAACGGAACTGCGAGGAGCAGCAGGATCGCGGTTCTAAGATTGATTGGGGATAGCACAAAAAACAAGGTGAGAGGCGCAAGCAGGGCGTAGAAGAACTGGCTTAAATACCGGCCGAAATAGGTCTCGAGCTGCTCAACGCCCTCACCCGACATCTGCACCAGTTCGGCGCTGCTGATTTGTTCGCGGTAAGAGGGGCCGAGCCGCAGTATCTTTTGATAAATGCGGCCGCGGAGAATGCGCTTCACGTCTGCGCTCGCGCGGAAACTCGCCGCGGTATAGAGGCGGTCGCAGACAGCGCGGAGCGAAAGCCCCAGCAGCACGGTTACCAACGCAATGAAGATGCGATTGGTACCGAGCGTTCGGTTTCGAGCTTCCTCGATGAGCCCCGCGATGTTCCACGCAATCACGACCTGTACCAGGAGTGAAAGCCACTGCCAGAGAATCTGCAGAACAATATACTTTCGGGCGCCCTTTAGGAGCCGTATGAGCCGCATTTTAATCATCCTTTTTCCTCTCCTTTTTGACCGCGCTTTTGTTTTGAATTCCCGTCAGTGCATGCCTCACACAGATGAGCGGGTGCCGTATGAGCATGCGGGGGCCGCTGTAGCGCATGACCTCGCGTATCCGTCCCCGCATCTTTGGCGCGTAGCAATGAACTTCACAGTGGCTGCAAAATGTCTTGCTCTCCGTGAAGGGGCAGCGCTCAATGCGCACGTTCGCGTAATCCATGAGCTTTTGACAATCCTCACAGATAAGCCCCGCCGCAAAGCCGTGCTTCTTTTGGCAGTAATACGCAATCATCTCTGAAATCAGCTGTTTTTCATCCTGTCGCTTCTTTTCAGGCGCTTCTCTCCTCATGTTCTGCTCCTCTCAAGCATGCAAACTCAATTGCCGCTCCGAAGAAATCGATTTTATCAAACTAAGTCCAGTATAGTTTAGACGATGTTACTGTTTCAAGCGCTTCTACCCTGAACGCGCGCCTTCCGAGACTCCTGTGCGCCCCGTCGGTGCAGCCTTACTCTGTGTGAGACTGTAGTGCTGACAAAGCCCACGCGCTAAGCTATAATAAATTCGCACAATTCAGATAAATATTGTTTTTTCGGAGGGCAAGGCCATGTACCAAGATGAATTTTCGGCAATGACCAATGCGGCAGCTGCGAAAGTCGGCTTACTGAAGAAAAACCCCCTCGGGTATTTTCTCATGTCCATGCTGGCAGGCGCTTATATCGGCTTCGGCATTCTTTTGATTTTCACGGAGAGCGGCCTTTTGGCCGGTAACCCGGCGGTCAAGATTGTGATGGGCGCTTCCTTCTGTGTCGCTCTGAGTCTCGTGATCATTGCAGGCGCGGAACTCTTTACCGGCAACACCATGGTCATGACGGCCGGTGTCCTTGAAGGCAAGATAAGCGCAGCCGAGCTCCTGAAGCTCTGGTGTGTCTGCTGGCTCGGCAATGTCGCGGGTTCCGTACTGCTTGCCCTGCTCTTCTACGCGAGCGGCCTGCAGACCGGCGCGGTCGCGGAAGCCGTTGCAAAGGGCGCCTTTGCCAAGATGTCGGCGGGTTTTGTCCCGCTTGTCTCGCGCGGTATCCTCTGCAACATTCTGGTCTGTCTTGCGGTCTGGTGCGGCTTCCGCGTCAAGAACGAGAGCGCCAAGATTCTCATGTGCTTCTGGTGTCTCTTCGCCTTCATCACGACCGGCTTTGAGCACAGCATTGCCAATATGACCCTGCTCACCTCGGCGCTTTTAGTCCCCGCGGGGCAGGCTGTGAGCCTCGGCGGCTGGATTTTTAACCTCGCGGCGGTCACCCTCGGCAACATCATCGGCGGTGCGATCTTTGTGGCGTTGCCCTATTACATCGCTTCGAGAAAGCGCTGAACACATTTCTCTGCCTGTTTACGCAAAAATCCCCGCAGCTACCTGCCGGTCGCTGCGGGGATTTTATTACCTGCGTTTTGTCATCTGCTTTTTGTTATCTGTTGTAAATGTAGAGCGCCATCTCGCCGTTGGTCACAGCGCCGAGATACAGCGTACCCTCTTCTACTTGGAGAATGGTTCCGGAGCCGTGGCTCTGGTTGCGTATATAGTACACGCCGTCCTTCGTATAGACCTCCCCGTTATCACGCACAGCAACATTGCCCTCCACGCGGAAGGTCAGAGATTCCGGCACGTCGTCCGCTCTCTGTGTCTTGAGGCGGTACTGACTCTCATCATCCGTCTGCGAAATCTCACAGACATAATGCCAGGTTCCGGCGATGGTCTCATTCCCGGCATCATCGGGCAGACTGCCGTCGATGCCGACCCGATAGCCGTCCGGCGTGGTTGTATTGCGGAGCATCTCCCCGGACGAACTCAGGTAATACCATTTGCCGTCAATCTGCCGCCAGCCGGTCGCCATATACCCGTCCGTGTCAAAGTAGTACCAGCTCCCCTGCATCTGTTCCCATTGGCCCGTGGCGTAGTGCCCGTCCGCATACTGATACCACCAGCCTCTGCCATCCCGCTGCCATCCCGCAGCGAAGGTCGGAAGCGCCATTGCAGCGCTCAGCAGCATTGCCGCCAGTACCGTATAGCCGGTTTTCTCTTCATCCCGATTCTCCTCCTGTTCACAGTTCTCTTCTCGCTGTCACCAATACACAGAATGAATCTCTTGAATCGAAATCTTGTTGCCGTTTTATAATACTAAAATTTCAATATTTTTACAATATGCTTATTTTTATCTTTACTATCAGCCCGTCTCTTTCAGATGCTTTGTTCTTTTTGATCTTGGTTTCAGCAGAAATTGCCCGTGTCCTTCCCGCTCTTTCGCGATAGGCATATCTCCGCAACTGCAAAAAGGAAACTAAGCGGAAAAAAAGTCAGTGGCACTGTTTTCCTGCATTTCATAAAAAGCCCCTTATAAGAAAGATAGATTGCATGCTTCATGACATTTTCCTCCAAACATACTGTTTCAAGAAGGATGTAAGCAGAGAGAAGCCTTGTATGACAAGGCTTTGAAGCGCTTTTTACCAACTCTGTTTGTCCACCCTTCGTCCTGTTTCAAAGAAGATAAGAACCCCGCAACGCTTGTTACTTGCATTGTGGGGTTCTTTGTTTTATAGGTTTTTCTGCCGATTCCGGCGCGCTTCTTTTTTTAACTTTGCCTTCAGCGTGCGCCACATCTCAAAGACCGCCGTGATCACGGAGATGCCGGCCGCAATCGCGAACGCATACTGGATTGTTCTGGAACTGTAGTAGCTTGCTGCCTCGCTGTCACCGTGCACAATCGCGCTCATCGTGTAGTAGAGGCTGCTTCCCGGCACCAGGGGGATGATGCCGGAAATAAAGAAAATGGTCACCGGCGCCCGCTGCCATCTCGCCAATAGCTCCGCATAGAGTGCGGTGAAAGCCGAGGCGAGAAAGCTTGCCGGAAACACCGCGCCGATGAGCTTCATGAGTAACAAATACACGCCCCACTCCAGCGCGCCGCCGATCGCCGCGATAAAGAGATACTTCCGCTTCAGCTGAAATAAAATCGCAAAGCTTCCCGCCCCCATGAAGGCCGACAGAAGCTGAATGACCACCGTGCGCATCGCCTCACTCATACGCTGCTCTCTCCTATTTTCATCATGTCATATTCAGGAGAGCATGTTGATCAGCGCCAGGCTTGCCATGAAACCGCAGGCCAGCGCGACTGTCCAGAGCAGACTCTCAAGAAGGCGCATCATGCCCGCCATGGTATCGCCCGACAGGACATCGCGCACCGCATTGGTCATCGCAATGCCCGGTACAAAGAGCATGACCTCTCCGATCATAATCGCATCCATGTGGAGGAAGGGCAGCGCCCGCACGGTTCCGCCGAGCAGGCACCCCGTCAGGAAAGATCCGACAAAGTTGTCGATGACCGGTGTCGGCGTGATTTTCCCGAGACGCTTTCGCATCGCCGAGACAATCAGCCCGAGTATACTCGCCGCAATCACATCGGATGTTGTTCCCGCGAAGAAGGCCGTAAAACTGCCGACGCCGACCACATTGCCCGCATAATAGAGAAAATCCGAGTGCGGCTCCGAGCGAATGGCGTCAAGCTGTTCCTTCAGGTCTTCAATGGGCAGGGGCTGCCTGCAACAGCGGCGGCTCAGCGCATTCAGATCCTCGAGCAACGTGAAGTCGGTCGAACCGCCGTTCCGGATGCGACGGGTCTGGGTTCGCTCCGTGCCGTCCGGAAAAATCATCGTGATGACGATGCTCGTGGTGATCACAAATACATTCATATGGGATGCGCCGTACGCCTTCCCCATGCGGGTCAAAGTATCTTCGACGCGATTTACCTCAGCGCCGCTCGCCATCAGAAGTTCTCCGATGTCCAGGAGGCGGTGCAGAAGCGCGCTGTGGCGCGCGCTGTTGTCATCTGTCCATTGGCCTCCGTTGACGAGAGGCGACGTTGTCAGTCCCATAAAATGTTCCCAGCCTTATTGATATTTAGTAGAGGCGAAGCTTTGCCGCAACGCGGTACTCTGCCGGAAGCTGCATCTCTGCGCTTGCCTCTCCGCCGATCTCCCAGCGGGCAGCAGCCGGATTGTAATTGGAATAGACCAGCCAGAAGTTCGCCATGGTCGCGCCGAGGCTCAGCTGTCTATCCTCTTCCGTGGTCTTCTCGTCGGCGCCGTCGAGCAGGTAGAGATCGCGTCCCGCCTGCAGGTAGCGATAGGCCTGACGGTTGTGGAAACTCGGCGCAAGGCTCGCCGCATAGAGCGCCTTGTCCAGCACCGGGTCAAACTGATCCTCGACAAAACTTGCCTCCTGTCCGAACTTCTCCTCAAAGAAGAGTGCCTGCTCGGAAATCTTCGGGGCAATGTGACCCGCACGCGTGTCCACCTTTACATTCGCGGGGGTGTCGATGTCCAGGCGCTTCTCCGCCCGCTCCGCTCTCGCATAGCCGACTGCAAGCAGGGCCGCCGCTTTCTTGTCACTCTCAATGCCGAGCGCACGCTTGGTCGCCACCTCATCGGTCAAGGTGAGCCAGCAGGCGGAAATGCCGAGCTCCGTGAGCTTCAACAGAAGTTGCTCGCTCACAAAACCTGCGTTTTCAAGCCAGCCTTCCTTTTCCTCCGAGAGCACCATGAGGTAAAGCGGCGCATGGAAGGCATTGCCGCCGTAACCTGCGATGCCCTCAAGTCCCGTGCCGATGCCGGCTGCGCAGTGCAGCGCTAGGTCAAGCTCCGGTAAAATGCGGGCCGTCTCTCCGAAATAACGCTCTACTTCCTGCAATGCAGCCGCCGGAACTTCCTTCTGCTCAAACGAGCGCAGCGACTGTCTCTCTTCAATCAGTGCTTCATAATTCATAGTAAACCTCCGTTGCCTTTTACTTTCTCTCATTATACACAGATTTGCACCGCTTTGCAAAATGGCAAAACAAACTGTATTTCACTCTGTCTTTCTTAACATTTCGCCGAAAATGCAGGCTCTGCTTGATTTCACAGACAAAAGAGCCGACAATAGAATTGCTGCGTATGATGAACCGTCCATAGAAGGAGTTGTCATGAATACTACCATGTCCTATGAACACTTCATACAAGTCGCGGAGCTTAGAACCCAAGTCATGGAAGCTGCCGCGCGCTTTGATTTTCAGGAGACGCCGAAAGCTCTGCTCTTTGCGGAGCGCTGTCACGCCGGACAGCGGCGCAAGGGACCGGCCAAGCTTCCCTACATTATCCACCCGCTGACGATGGCCTGCCACGCCTTGTCCCTGGGCCTCGCGGAAGATGAGCTGATTGCCACGGCTCTGCTCCACGACACCTGTGAGGATTGCCATTTGCTGCCGGAAGAACTTCCGGTCAACGCAGCCGTACAGGAAGCCGTGCGCCGTCTCACCTTCTTTCCGGAACCCGGGGTGCCGCACGCACGCGCGCGGGACAGCTACTTTGCGCGGATTCCCGGCAACCGCACTGCGGTTCTGACGAAGTTACTGGATCGTTGCAACAATCTCTCCTACATGGCCTACGGCTTTTCGCGGGAAAAGCTGCTCGATTATATCGATGAGACCGAGCGCGCCGTGATTCCGCTGCTCGACTACGCCAAGCAGCACTTTCACCGCGACCGCGACGCGCTGTTCCTCTTAAATTATCAAATGTATTCCGTGATGAACTCGATTCGCGCTCTGCTTGAGCGGGATCTTTGAGTGATAGAATAAGCGTTATAGGACAAAAAGAGATGGCAGAAAACCTCGCAATGTCGGCAGAAGTCGACACTGCGGGGTTTTTGTCTTTGGGAAAATCTACGGAAGACCGGACAAAAAAACGGGATGTGCGAAAGCACATCCCGTTTTTCTTATTTCGTTGTAATCATTTCGATACCGTGCAACAGGGTATCTTTGTCGATGGCGCCGCGCGCCTGCGCGGTCATCATGCCGTTCGCATCGATAAAGTAGGTGCAGGGAATCGAAAACACACCGTAGGTTCTCGCCGCGTCCTGTGCCGTATCGTAGAGAATCGGCAGGCTGTAGCCCTGCGCCGTGACAAAGTCCGAGGCGCTCTTCACGGTCTCGCGGTTGCCGTCGGTCAGATTGACCATGAGGAACTGAACCTCTGTGCCGCGCTCCTTGTAGACCTCATTGAACTCTGGCATCTCCGAGCGGCAGGGGCCGCACCAGCTCGCCCAGAAGTTCAGGACAATCGGCTTACCCTTGTACTCCGAGAGCTTGTGCACTGTGCCGTCAGCCTCCTGCACCGTAAAATCCGGTGCCGCCGTCAGCGCCTCGCTGCTCTCCTCCGCGGTGCTCTCCGCGCCCGCCTTGGACGCAATGCTGTCCTGTCCCTCAGCCGCCGGACTCTCGGCAGCCGTCGTGCTCTCGGCCTCCGCCTGCAGTTGGGAACCCGCCTGCTTTGCGGCGAGTTTCCGGTAAAGCGTGCCAGCGCCCACCAGAAGAACCAAAAGCACCAGTGCCAGAATCCATGTTGTTTTTTTCTTCATGCAGTATTTCCTTACTATCCGTTCAGGGCGTGAGCAAAACCAACAGGCGTCCCATGGTGCCGGTCGCCATCAGGATGCCGACCAGAATCAGAAAGACGCCGCTCACGCGGTTAATGATGCCATAGTGCGATTTAATGATCGCGAAGCTCTCTTTCAACCTGTCAATCAGCGCAGCGCTGAGTAAAAACGGTACACCGAGACCCAGCGAATAGGCGAGCAACATGCGTACCCCCTCGCCCGCATGCCCACTCTGCGAGGCAAGCGCGAGCGCCGAGCCGAGGAACACGCCGACGCAGGGTGTCCAGCCGATTGAGAAGATTGCACCAAAGAGCATCGAAGAAAAGAAGCCGAGCTCTGTGGTACCGAGACTCCGCGCCCCGCCCCGGAACAGCTGAAAGCGGAGCACACCGAGAAAATTGAGTCCGAAGACAATCACGATCACACCCGAAATCAGATTGACCGCTGTCCTGTGTTGTCCGAGAAAGCCGCCGACCGTTCCCGCAAGCGCCCCCATCGCCATAAAGACGAGACTGAAGCCGAGCACAAAACCGGCTGCATTCCGAAGCGTCTTTCCGAGACTCCGCTCACCGCCGCCCGCAAAATAGCTCACATAGACCGGCAGGAGCGGCAGGAGGCAGGGAGAGATGAAGGTGATCATGCCCTCTAGGAATGAAATCAGATATTGCATCAGTCGAGTGCTTCGTCGAAGACGCGCTTCACAGCGGCCTTGATTTCATCGTAACCCATGCCGATATGGGCCTCGAACTTCTTCACGCCGCCCAGATAGAGGGTCGGCACCGCATAGTAATCGAATTTCTCAATGAATTCCGGCTCTCTGGTCTCTTCGACCTCCCGGATGTGAAGGGTCTTGTAAGCCGGATTTTCCTCCATCAGCTCACGAATGCCCTTGTGCGCCTTCGCGCAATACCCGCAGTCATCGCGGGTAAAGAGTAAAATTTCTTTTGCCATAACTTCCTTTCCGTCAGGCGAGCAGCGGCTTCATCGCTGCCGCCAGCTTCTCCTTTTCCTTCTTGGCCTCGTCCATGCCCTTGCCCTTCGTCGTGAAGTAAGTCTTGATCTTCGGCTCGGTGCCAGACGGGCGAACGACGATGGTAGCTCCGTCATCCAGCGTGTAGATTAGGACATTCGCTTTCGGCAGTCCTGTCTTTTCCGGTTCGGCATAGTCGACAATCTTGACGACTTTCTTACCGGCAAAATCCTTCGGCGGATTTTTGCGGAAGTTTTCCATAATGCCCGCCATCTTGTCCATGCCGGAAAGACCGGGGAAGGAGAAGGCATCGACCTGGTTGAAGTAGCGGCCATATTCTTTATAAATCTCTTCGAGACGCTGCTTGATGGAAGAGCCAATAGAGCGGTAATATGCTGCCATCTCGCAGATTAGCATAGAAGCGATGACGGCGTCCTTATCGCGGACATAGGAGCCTGCAAGGTAACCGTAGCTCTCTTCAAAGCCGAAGATAAAGCGATCCTCCTCGCCGTCTTTTTCAAGGCGGGCAATCTGGTCGCCGATCCACTTAAAGCCGGTGAGAACATGGCGGAGCTCGACGCCATAATGTGCGGCGACTTTATCCGCCAACGGCGTCGAGACGATGGACATGACAGCGACGGGATTTTGAGGCATAGTGCCCTTTTCCTTTCGGCCGGCGGCGATATAATCGAGAAGCAGAACGCCCATCTCATTGCCGGTGACTAACTCATAGGAACCATCCGGGCATTTCATCGCGATGCCGACGCGATCAGCATCCGGATCGGTTGCCAGCATGAGGTCTGCGCCGTCTTTC
>ERZ773014.1881-NODE-1881-length-12765-cov-5.678049_pt1 | contig 12765 bp, 16 predicted proteins | sample MGYA00580841_ERZ773014 | MGnify/ENA primary metagenome ERZ773014 (study PRJEB29015, sample SAMEA2737989) | human oral metagenome | biome: human oral; feature: human-associated habitat; material: dental | place: China | collected 2067 ...
CCGATTTCTTCCCGCAGGCTTCGCGGTTGATAGTCGCTCATTTTGCGTTGGCGTCATCAGAGAAAAACATCATCAGACACACGCAAAAACGCCCTACTCACATTGTAGCGCGTTTTTACCAAAATCCCAAGAGATTTTTATCTCCAACCTCGCCAAAATACTAGCGATTACCAAATTTAACTGATTTTTTGCGGCGCTTAATTAAGACAATAAGACCAATCAATAGCAGAATAACCAACAATAAGGCGCCGCCAATTATCACCAAAGCCATAGTTGACGGCCAGAAAAACAGTTCTTTGGGTTCAATATTCTTCGTTATTAGTTCACTCTGATTCTGACCGATCCCCCATTCGCCAGCTTTTTTCTTGTAAGAAATCGATAGTTCTGCTGTATATTTACCTCCCCAGAAAGGCGCCAGCTTACTTTCATAACGAAATTGACGTGTTTCATTAGCAATCGTTGCATTTACGCCACCATTCTTATAAACAACATTACCTGCCGCATCCTTGACTACCAATCTAATATCGACATCAGCCGATACATTACCAGAATTCTTCAGCGCAATTTCATACAACTGACTACCGTTTTCATTCTTGATATCAAATTTATCAATTGTCACATCACGATGAATATCTCCAGGAACAACTATTGCCATGCGAATCGCCTGACGGGTTTGTATCTGGACGCCGCCCGCTGCTACAGGTTGAGTATTTTTACGCTGCACAACAATACAGGCATTATGCTCACCAACATCCACCTTATTAGGAACCTTAACCGTAAAGTCCACCAGCTTACTTTCCTTTGCCTCAAGCGTTATCTCCTGTTTAGGGATGTTAACCCATTTACCAGCGTCAACCTTATCCTCCACTTTTTGCTTGCAGGTCATATCACCAGTCGCCGTTACCGTGCCATCAACCGCATAAACCTCAACCGTTGCTTTTTCATCTAGCCCATTCTGAAGGTGCAGCTGATCAGACTTCGAGGCGCCACCGGATAGATTGTAAATAAAAATTGATTGGGTCCTCGGGTTGTTTGGATCGGGATTAGCTGGTCGACTACCAATTCCCGCAGCAAACACTGACATAGGTAAAATTAGCGTTGCAATGACAGATGCTCCAACTATTTTACGCCACAATAAACTATTCATAACCCTCCTTGTCAAAACTATATCACCTATTATACCAAGAGAATCCGCTTATGACTACTGTCTTACACAAATTAAAAACGGACATCCGTAGAGATGTCCGTTTTTATAAATGTATTAGCTATTTAGATAGCGGCAACAGTTTGTGTCATCGGCAAGGTGTATGCACCCGCTTGCTGACCAGCTGGAATATCTTGCTTCAAGCTAACTCCTGTGATGTAACCATTCCAGACATCATCAGCGGCAGCAGAAGCACTCATTAGTGTAACTGGATTACTGCCAGAAAACGCCATTGAGCTACCCTTAGTAACACCGGTAGACGTGCCAATAACCGAAGTAACAGTACCAGTTGACGGATCAACTGTTAAGCGACCATCAGCGGCAGTACCGTTATATTTGTAGCTTTTGCTACCGTCTGTCCATTTACCAGTACCTGGAGTGGTTGCGTTCAAAGTCAGTGTCCAGCCGTTATTAGCACCGCCAGGGTTGTCAACGGAGATACGCTTGTCATTTTCACCAAACGTACCTGTTGAGGTCTGAGCTGAAGTAGACAATGTCACAGCACCCATCGCAAATGTTGGGTTACTGACAACCGCATTGCTTGAGTTACGGATATCGGTACTTAATACGCCGGCATTAATTGTTTGAGTCAAAGTAGAGTTGGCGGTATTCGCCGCATAAACGGCAGAGCCAGCCAATCCAGCAAGACTAACTGCTCCAAATCCGACAGCTGCCAATAATTTTAATTTCTTCATTTTCCCTCCTTGTTTTGTGAATTTAATTTGTTTATCGTAAATTATTACGCTTATTTCTTCATCCATCCCGCTCCTTTTCTTTTTTATGAATCAACAGCAGAATAGATGCTACAAAAATTGCGGTGGCACTAATGGCAATCATCAGCCACATACTAACGCCCGTACTTGCTAAAGTTCGGCCAATTTTCTTAACTATATTCGAAATAGCAATAATCTCCCCAATAGTTTGTTTTGGAATAGTGACTGAAAAATCAGTAAACTGGGTTACCTCTGGTGATGAAGGACTAGCCTTCATCCTGGCTGTAGCTCGCCCATTATAAGTATGACCTGGAGTTAGTGGCATAAAATTATCCCCTAGATGGTTATTTTGCCAATTTGAGAAATCCAATGTCCAAACGTTACCATTCGCCCGAAGTTCACTATCTCGTCCCAACACAAACGTCCGTCCGTTAAACTCCACTATCAGATCATGTTGGCCTGTTATGGGATTGGTGACTGTATGGACCGCGTCATATACACCATATAAAACTGGATGTTTCTTGTCCACCAAATCAAACTTCATAAACTTTGGTGCAAATATTTGACAGTCTGGATGATTCAATTGATTACCATTCTCCAATGTAGCGTGCGTGCAATCAATATACCGAATCTCCTGTGACAACGTCGATTCCTGAGCAAAAGCTGTCGTACCGCCGACCGCACTAATCAGCACGCAAGCTGCCAGTAGACCTGATATGATCTGTTTTGGGATAAATGTCTTATTCATCTTTTTCATATACCTCATCTCCTACTCGACTACCGCCGTTAATGTCATTGGTAGAGTGTAAGTACCAGGCTTTTGATACACCGGGATAGTCTGTTGCAGACCAATGTCAGCTATTCTGTAAGTACAACCAGCAGCGCCACCACCAGCACTGGCGATCTTAACGGTATTAGTCGCTGTAAAGACCCCATTCTGACCTTTTGTTGCGCTGACACAAGCCGTTGAACCGCTGATTCTTGTAATAATCGTATTGTCAAATAGAACTGACAGTCGACCATTTGCTTCTGTGTCATTAAACGCATAATCATCAGTGCCGCTACTCCATCTGGCGTTTGAGCCAGCTGTTGCTGACAGCGTAACACTCCAGCCAGTTGGTAGCGTATTTTTAATTTCCAGATGCCGCGTGCCAGTTGCGGCCTCGGTGAGGTTGGCTGTAGTCCGCGCCACGCTGCTTTGCATGGCGGTTGGTGTAAAATCAATCGTCGGATTGGCAATAGTAGCGTTCGTGGTATTATTCACAAATCGGATATCCAGTGAGCCAGTTGGAGTTTTGAACTCTGGATATGCTGTGTAGGTGTCGACACTGGTGCCTGGTGCAGCAGTCGTGTCGGTTACCACACGGACACAATAGCTGGTGTTTTGTTCCAAGCCATTATCTGCCAAGACAAGGTCCCACAAACCAGTCTGCCCTGACTCAATGCCTTGATAATTAGTAAAAGTTAACGATGAATCAGTTGTTGGACGAACAATCGATTGATGGGCGTAATTGTTACTGTTTGTGGGCAGCGCTGGATTGTCAGAGATAGCACTAATGGCTGTTTGGTGCACTGGGCCAGTGGCAGCATAACGCAGACTGGAGTTTGTAGTAATATTTTGCCAATCACCAGACGGTACAGCACTACAACTGGCGGCAGTTTTCTTGGCATATTGAGCGCGAAGTTTCATGTTTCCAGGAGGAACTGTGGTGTTGTTCATGGCCTTAACGGGAGCGGCGACTGGGATGCTGGAGCCAGCGGTCGAGTTGTTACCCAGTTGACCACCCTGCCCCCAGCAGTAGGCATGACCAGTGGTGGTGAGGGCGCAGGTGTGTTCACTACCAGCAGCAATGGACTGGAAGCGAGCAACGCCAGCTGGCATTTGGACGGCGACTGGGATTGACGAATGAGTGTTGGAGTTGTTGCCCAGTCGACCACCCTGTCCCCAGCAGTAGGCCTGGCCGGTGGTGGTGAGGGCGCAGGTGTGGGCGCCACCAGCAGTAATAGACTGGAAGCTGACGCCGGCTGGCATTTGGACGGCGACTGGGATGCGGGAGTTGGTGGTCGAGTTGTTGCCCAGTTGACCATATTGATTCCATCCCCAGCAGTAGGCATGACCAGTGGTGGTGAGGGCGCAGGTGTGGAGGTCGATAGAAGTAATTTGACTAAATGACCATTCCACATCTCCCATCACCGTCGCACTACCCTGACGAGTCAATAGATTTCCAACCATAAAGAATATGCCAACGACCACACAGATCATGAGGCTGGCAAACAAAACAAGCCGAGGACCAGCAAATCGCCGCTGATTGATCATTAATCTTTGGTTTTTATTCATTTCCGACATCATTGTATTAAGATACAACTTCGACTTCTACCATTTTTATTAATAATTAACTTGTGGTTATCATTATAGCATAAGTTTTTTAATATAACATAAAAATTCTTATAATAATTGATCACCAAATTTTGCCAAAATCATAACAACAGCCAAAGTGATGATTATCATCAGCAGCACTATGTCATAATCATTTTGAACAAATTTTTTTACTTTTTTTCCAGTGATAACCCCACTTAGGATATTGTATCTTGTCATGCCGCCAAAAATTAGCAACATGCCAACATCAAGTGTTAGACACCAAGGACACAACACCCCGATTTCCACAAAACTCATATAGAACATCCATAACGCAAAAATAAACCCAACACTGACGCCAATCTGCGCCGCAAACATAAACCAGCGCGGAAACTTAGTGCCAGCCAGCAATGCCACCCCAATAGTTACCATCACAGGCAGAGCCATAAGGCCAATAAAGGCATTTGGAAAACCAAGCAGCGACGCAGACCAATGCTGGGCCACACTGCTACAGCTGATCACCGCATTTAAATCACACCCCAGGACTGTATTTGGAGTTTTTGCCAGGACCAATGTTTCGATAGACAGGATAAATGACGCCAGTAAACCAACTCCTGCGCCCGTCAGTAGTGAGATTTCAGCAATTTTTTGACACTTATCTTGCTTAGAAAACCATTGAGCAAAAAACTTATACATAAAAACTCACCTCATTAATTGTTGGCAGTGGCAAGCCACGCCATAAATGCTGCATAACGCCATTATCATCAAGCGCAATCAGCGTCGGATATTCAACAATGTCATATGTACGACAAAATGAATCACCTTCTCTTGAGTCAGGATCAATCTCTTCAATTATCCGCCCAGTCTGACGACTGAAGTCCCTTAAAAAATTAGTTACTTCACGAGCATGACCACTCTCTTGACAATAAACGACAATAACTTTCATTCAAGACTCCTTGTGTTGACGCTGTGCCAAAATTGCCACAAAATCATCCAGGTTCTTAAATTCATGATATACGCTAGCAAATCGTATGTAGGCTACTTCATTTCTTTCTGCAAGCTCATCCATAACCTGGTCGCCAATCTGTTTTGAAGTAATTTCTGTCTCACCCAAAGCGTACAACGCATCTTCAACAACAGTGATGATTTCATCAACTTCTTCTTCTGACTTGAAAAATTTTCCAACTGAACGACGTGTCGAATTTGCCAATTTTACCCGATCGAACAACTCACGATCACCATTTTTCTTAATAACAGCCAGGTTTGGTTTTTCAATTCTTTCGTACGTTGTAAATCGCTTGCCGTCCGGAGCTTCTCGACGACGCCGAATTGCCGCACCATCAGAAACTTCCCGCGACTCAATAACGCGACTATTGCCAATGTTAAACACCATTTTATCTACTCCTTATTCTTCTTTCGTCGTCTCAGGAAAGCTGGGGTGTCATCTTCTTCGTCCTCAACCTCAGTAGCTGGGGCATCCCACATATTTGTCTCTGGCTCAGCTGCAAACTTTTCAGCCGCTTCTTCCTTATCTAATTCCAGATCAATATTCTTAACCATCTCTTCATCAACTTCTTCCTCGGCCTGCCGCGTAGTTTCACCAACCGTCAAACTGACGTCCTGCTGATGAAATGTATCACTGTCAAATCCCGTAGCAATTACCGTAATCACCAATTCATCTTCCATCTCTGGCTTCAATGTCGCACCAAAGATAATGTTGGCATTTGGACTAACAGCACTGGTGATAATCTCTGCCGCTTCCTGGATTTCCGCCATGCTCATATCATAACCACCCGTCACATTGAACAATACGCCCTTAGCGCCATCAATTGACACTTCAATCAGTGGACTCTCGATTGCCTGTTGTGCCGCCTGAACCGCCCTATCATCACCACTTGCTCGTCCAATTCCCATTAGAGCTGAACCAGCATTACTCATAATTGCCTTCACGTCAGCAAAGTCTAGGTTAATTAAACCGTGCTCGGTAATCAATTCAGAAATACCTTGCACACCCTGCCTCAATACATCATCAGCAATTTTAAACGTCTCCAAAAGCGGCGTTCGACGGTCAATCGTTTGCAACAACCTATCATTTGGAATAGTAATCAAGGTGTCGACTTCTCGACCCAAGTGAGAAATTGCCCAATCAGCATTTACCCGGCGTTTTTCACCCTCAAAACTAAATGGTCGTGTTGCCACACCAACCACCAAAATACCCAGCTCCCGAGCCACTTCTGCTACAACATAACCAGCACCAGAGCCAGTTCCACCACCAGCACCGATAGTCACAAACACCATGTCAGCACCCTCTAAGGACTTTTTAATTTCCTCACGAGATTCATTAGCGGCCGCCTCACCGACAGTCGGGTCAGCACCCGCACCCAGACCATTAGTTATGTCATGACCAAGATGAATTTTTATGTCAGCTTTTGAATTATGCAGCGCCTGAGCATCAGTGTTCATGGCAATAAATTGCACGCCATTCAAACCAGCATCTTTCATTCGATTGATAGCTGAACCACCAGCGCCGCCAACACCGACGACTTTTATACTGGCAAATGTTTGAACTTCACTTGGTTGTATTTGCGGCATATATCCCCTCTCTTAATCCTTACACTCAGTATACCATTTATTTAAATCTGGCAAAAATATTTTTCAAAAAACCACCGGCTTTCTTAGTGACGTCACGTGCACCAGATAATGATTTTACGTGTTGTGGTACGTCCACAGAATCAAGCAACATTAGTCCGACGGCCGCTGAGAATTCAGCGCCCTTTACCTCATCGCTGGCGCCACTATAGCCCGAAGGTTTACCCAGGCATGCCGCCACACTCAATTGATCCTTTGCAAACTCTACCAGGCCCTTAACCTTTGCTGCGCCACCAACCAGGACAACACCGCTCGGTAGTTTTCCTAGTCGTCCAGCACGCTTCAGTTCTTTGGCAATTGCTTCAAAAATCTCCTCATAACGCGCCTGAATAATTTCATCAATCTCTTCTTGATTGAATTTATAAGTCTGCTTTGCAATCTTAATCTCAATTTCACCCAAAGCTTCACCGCCAAATCGAGCATGTGCCAACTTGACAACCTCCGCTACCTCTGGGTCTGTCCGCAGCCCAATAGCCAAATCGTTAGTTACATTCTGTCCACCCATCGGGATTACCGCCAAATGTTGCAAATCTCCTTCTTCGTAAATAGCAACACCAGTAGTTGCCGCACCAAAATCTATTACCGCAACACCATTTTCACGCTGGCTCTCTGTCAATACAGCCTGAGCTGCCGCCAACACCGACGGAACAACCGACGACAAATCAACCTTCGCCATTTCTGCAGATTTCTGTAAATTTGTAATATGAGGTACCAAACCAGACACCACATTAGCTTTAATTTCTAATCGCGCACCGGTCATGCCAACAGGGTCTTTAATGTTGTCTTGGCCATCAAGCCTATATGAGTGCGCAACAATCTCTAAAATCTCTCGATTTTGCGGTACTTTTCCTGTTGTCGCCACCTCCTCTAGGCGTAAAACATCATCCGTCGTAACCTCATTACTAACCGTACCGACAGTGATCATGCCATCAGCCTTGGTACTCAATAAATGAGAGCCATTGATACTTACGGTCGCTGCATTAACTTGATGTCCGCTCATCCGTTCGGCCGACTCCAAAGCCTTGTCTATTGCTTCAGCCGGACCAGCTAAATTAGTCACCACACCTTTTCGCATGCCACTATTTGGCGCCTCACCGACGCCGACAATTTTTGGCACGCCGCTCTCTGCGTCAGCATAGCCCACAACACAGCGCACGTTTTTCGTACCAATATCAATTCCTACCACATATCGAGATTGCTCCTGCATGAGCTTCATTATACAGGTTATGGCTATAGTTTGGCAAGCCAATTACCACGTTGCTCATAAAAAATATTTTTGCTACAATAAATCCCATGAAAAGCACAAGTGGTTTTACTATCGTTGAGATTATTATGGCGATCTGTATTATTGGTATCATTTCAGCAATTTCTGTTGTTTCGTACCATAAGTTAAGGGAAAACGCCTATGATGCTGCTGCCAAGGAAACACTACATCAAGTTGAAACTGCCTTTAAAGCATATGTCGCTGGTGGTAATAAAGTCCCAATGAAACATTATAATACCTATAGATTCTATAGCAACCCAAGTGATGGGTGGAATGAAGATGGGGTAAAAGTATATAGCGGTGGTGGAATTGGCCTAGCTATGCATAAAGCCAATTACCTACCTAATGACCTACTAAATCCCCTAAAAAATGGCCCAAAAAAAGACCCTTGGTTAAAAAATGATATCGCCTTTTCGACATGCGGCAAGAATAAGGTTTTCTTCTACATTGAAGTGTATAGTGGCGGCATTGAGCAGCGCGAACTAAGAAATAAGATGGATGCGCTGAATTGCACCCAAAAGACTGACAATGACTGGCTAGCTGAGCACGGATTAGTCCGTCACGCCGGCGGTTGGGGCGGCGGAGATTTCCGTATTCAGCCACATTATTTGGTTGCTGAAATAGACTTTGACAATGAGCCTTTAGATTCAGATTAACAATTAAAGTTTCGTAATAATCTCCGCACCCGTTTCCGTAATCAGTACGGTGTGTTCGAAGTGTGCCCCCAGACTACCGTCCTTCATGCTAATCGTCCAACCATCAGCATCAGTAATAATCTTCTCACCGCCAAGGCTGGCCATCGGCTCGATAGCGATTGTATCACCAGCGTGCAACACTGGACCAGTACCGCGCTGACCATAATTTGGAATCTCTGGACTCATGTGCATTTCCAACCCCACGCCGTGACCAACCAGCTCGCGAATGATGCCCAATTTGGCTTTCTTTAACACCGCTTCTATTGCCTCTGAAATATCGCCAACGCGCGTTCCCTCGCCAGAAATCGCATCAATCCCTGCGTACAAACTCTGTTCCGTTGCGTGGAGTAAATGTTTTTTAGCACCACGTGGCTCTTCGTCAACCACCATGGTAAAGGCGCTGTCAGTTTTCATGCCACGGTAGCCGATCACCAAGTCAAAACTCACCACATCACCCTTCTCAAACACATAATCTGTCGGGAACGAGTGCACCAATTGCTCATTGGTTGATGCACAAATCACCCCTGGAAATTTTACCTCATCTGTCAAATACGTCGCTTCTGCGCCAAAATCCTTGATTCGCCCGGCCACAAACTCATTAACATCCAATTCGCTCATGCCAGCCGTTACCCGCTGGCGTAGTTCATCATAAATCGTTGCCAACATCCGCCCACATTCGCGCATATCTTTCATTTGCTGTGGCGTTTTTTCGCCAGTGATCAATTGACTCATTTGGCACCCTCAACAATTCCGCGACTAACCAGTTCTTTTTCAATTTCATCATGCACTTGTCCCACCGTACCAACACCGCTCATATGGATGATTGGGATATTATTGTCATTCAAATAGTCCAAGATTGGATAAATTTCGCCTCGGTAAATACTAAGCCGCTTATCAATCGCCTCTGGCGTGTCATCGACACGACCACGCACTCGCAAACGTTCCAAAATCTCATCTCGCGGCACTTCCAGCACGATAACTAATTTGACGTCCTGACCGTGATGCGACTGCGACTCAATCAGCCACTTCGCCTGCTCCAACTGACGCGGATAACCATCCAAAATGACACCGTTGATGTCCTTGGCCTTATCTAAAGCCTCGCCCATCAGACCATTGATAATCTCCACCGGCACCAATTCACCAGATTGCATACGATGAATCAATTCACCATCATGCGTATCACGCAGCAGTTGTCCCGCACTCAGCCAGCGCCAACCATGACGCGCTGCTAAAATCTGCCCCTGCACGCTCTTACCAGCACCAGCCGGACCAAAAAAGATAATCATGTTTCCTCCTATTTTGTCAGTTTTTCTTTAACAATTTTTGCGATCAACGCACCGTCAGCAGCATTGCCAACCTTCTGTTTTACTGCGCCAATAACTTGGCCCATCTTTTGCATAGAAACGTCGTCCATACTCGCCACAACATCTTCAACGATCGCCACAAGCTCTGCTTCGCTCAACTGTTCTGGCAAAAATTCTCGTAAAATTTCCGCTTCTTTTTCTTCAGGTTCCGCCAACTCCGCGCGACCATTACTGCGGTAAAGTTCCGCGCTCTCAATGCGTTTTTTCACTTCACGAGCCAGAACTTTCTCAACTTCGGCGTCATTCAAGCCCTCGTCACGCTTGCCTAGTGACACTTCCTCGTTTAAAATTGCTGCCTTAACATTACGCAGCACATCCCCACGAAAACGATGCCGCCCTAGAAGAGCGGCTTTCATTTCATCAGTGATGCGCGCTTTCAGCGCTGACATTAACGCACTCCCAGGCGCATTTTTGCTGTTTTCTCAGCTCGGCGTTCGCGACGAACGATTGCCTTTTTACGACGCTCGGCCTTTGAAATTGGTTTTTCAAAACGCATAACGCTCTTAGCGCGAGCCAAAACACCGCTTTGCAAAACTCTGCGGTTGAAACGACGAATAATATTTTCGTTCGCTTCCTTCTGATCTTTACGTGTTACTTGTACCATACTGCAAACATTATAACAGATAAGAAAGTATTTGCCAACTGAATTAATTTTTGTTTTCTCTATTTATAGAAACGCCGCCAATAATGTTACCATCAGCGTCAGAGGTGATTGAGTAACGTAATATGCGAGCGCTACGCGAAGTACGAGCGTTCTCTTGAGCCAAAAATTCCGCAACGTATAAGCCATCCTCGTTTAAGGTTAGAGTTGCATCAGCCAAAGATGGGAAGACTTTCTGATCATAGGTGGTGGTTTTTGTTTGCACACCATCTTCAGTAACATATGCTTCAGCCCAACAGTGTACTAAGTCAAGAGCTACATTTCTGTCTAGCTCTCTCATCTGTTCTAATAAGGCGAGTCTTTCGTCAAATAGTGGATTTGACTTATCTCCCAGCCCCATACTACGAATTAGAGCCTTAGCCTGCTCATCCGAATGAAGGACACCACCAACATAACTCCCCAAAGTATTACCAATGTCATTATACCTTTTCTTCAGCTTTATGTATTCTGCTTTGAGCTTCGCTAAACCCTGAGGATTACCGCCAGGAAATTCTTTAGCTAATATCTCACCTTGCGTAACTGTTTTTTGCTCGAGCTCCTCGGCAGCCCGGATAGCCAACCTCCCTAAAGCAGCCCTTACAGCATCCAAAGTTGATTCTTTCTCTGGACTGCACTCATTCACAGTCGAATAACCACCAGCACTGTTTTCATAATTTGCCATATTACCAAACCTCCTAAAAAATTCTCCCACCCAAAAATATTAACACACTACAACAATACATCTACTCTACAAGTAATGCAACTATTACGCCTAAGCCAAATGTAGCAACCGCCCTTCAACCGTCCGCACGCCTTGCCATTCATTTACGGTTGGTTGGAACCACGCCGCCACCTCGTCGCCTGGCTCGCGGAAAAACTCCTCTGGCGCGTTGAACGCCAGCATCTGCAAAACCTTACCGTTTTTATCACGCAGCGCTAATTTAACGTGGTGTCCATCCGCACCCATTCGCCGCACACTCAGCACGCTCGCTGTGGTAATTTTCAGGACTGGCTCTGGGTTGCCATTGCCAAATGGCTCCATTTTCGCCAAATTCTCTACCAACTCCTCGTCAATTTCCGAAAAATCGTCGATTTCCACGTCAGCTCGCGGCAACAAATACCGCTCTTGGTTTGTCAGCTGCAGCGAATCATAAAACTCATTGACCCGCCGGCGAAAATCACCAATCTTTTCAGTCGCCAGCGTCACGCCCGCTGCCGCACCATGCCCGCCACCCTTGATAATAATGTCGTCAGCTGCTCGCACGGCATCTGCCGCTGAAAAATCACCAAAACTGCGCGCCGAACCAGTCGCTTCCTCGCCGCGCTCACCGATGATAAACACTGGCTTTTTATATTTCTCCACTAATTTCGACGCCACGATGCCGATGACACCGTGATTCCAACCATCACTACTCACTACCAGCACCCGACCATCAGACAACTCCTCAGCCTGCATACATGCTTCCTCAAAAATCGCATCCTGAATACCACGCCGCTTAGTATTTAATTCCTCCAATTTCTCACTCGCTTCCAGTGCCGCCAGCCCATCGCGCGCTACCAACATATCCAGCGCGTGCTGCGCCGTCTCCAGCCGACCCGCCGCATTCATTCGCGGACCCAAACCAAACCCCAAATGCCTAGCATTGACCTGCTCCGGCTCGACACCCGCCACCGCCATCAAGGCCTTCAATCCTGGACGTTGTTGTTTTTTCAACACCTGCAGACCCCAATAGACGTTTGCCCGATTTTCATCAGCCAACGTCACGATGTCGCATACCGTCCCTAGCGCCACCAAATCCAGCAGCCACTTTTCATATCCATCAGGCAGTCCATCCAGTTCAGTCTGCAGCGCCTGCACCAGCTTGAACGCCACGCCCGCA
>ERZ773014.1882-NODE-1882-length-12763-cov-5.691612_pt1 | contig 12763 bp, 11 predicted proteins | sample MGYA00580841_ERZ773014 | MGnify/ENA primary metagenome ERZ773014 (study PRJEB29015, sample SAMEA2737989) | human oral metagenome | biome: human oral; feature: human-associated habitat; material: dental | place: China | collected 2067 ...
GCAAATCCTTGCCTGCTTCGTAGCGCCATGTCCCAACTTGAATGAAGTCCGCGTCGTCCGAGAAGAAACCCAGACCATCCTGAATATCGTCCGCTGTAATATGCTTCGCCAAAATCTTCCCACTTGGGGACTGTACCATTTTCATTCATATACCTCATTTCTACAAAACCGTACAAACACAGACTATTTTCAGCAATTTTCAAGATACCACTGCACTGTCTCACGAATCCCCGCCCGGAAATCCTTCTCCGGACGCCAACCGAGGAGTTCCGCCCCCCTGCTGCCATCCACGGTCTTATACGGTGCACCATCCGGCTTTGTGGGATCGAGTTTGAGTTCCCCCGTATATCCCACATCCTCCTGAATGAGTCTCGCCATATCGATAATAGAAATACCCTTGCCCACGCCGATGTTCACGGGCTGCTCAGAATGTGGCGCATCCAGTCCTCGCACCATCGCTTCTGCACCATCATCGACGTAGAGCCACTCGCGCACAGGCTTGCCCGAGCCCCATACAATGACCTCAGGCAGGTTCTCACGCTTCGCCTTCACAATCTTCATAATGAGGGCGCCGAGCGCATGGGACCGCTCCTCCTCGAAGTGATCTTCCGGACCATACATATTGGAAAGAATCAGATTAAGTGAATCAAGACCATACTGTTTCTCGTATGCCCAGGCACCGACCCATGAGGTCTTGCGTGCATGACCATAGACCATCACGGATTCATGAAGCTCGCCTTCCCAGAACTCACTCTCCTTAAAGAACGTGGCGCGTGCCGGATAGGCACAATTCGAAATGGGATTGACCAAGCGTCCAACGGAAAACTCCCTGCACGCCTCCAAGAGATTGATCGTCATCAGGAGGTTGTTGCGGAAAAGCTCCGCCGGGTGCTTGTAGCCGAACTGAATACCACCGACATAGGCCGCACAGTTGATGACCTTCGCAGGCCTCACTTCGGCAAACAGCTTCTGAACGGCAGAAAGCTCCCTCAGATCCGTTCCCATCGACAACGAGGTCGGATGAAACGCCAAGCCGCGCGCTTTCAGTTTTTTTGCAACACGTTTCCCCAGAAAACCCGTCGCACCAGTCAATAAGATCATTTATGATCGCCTCCGTAATTATCGAACTTCATATCATAGTCCATCATGATCTCCACAAGGCGCTCAAAGCTCGTCTTGTTCGTCCACCCCAGTTTCTCCTTTGCCTTGGACGGGTCGCCCCAAAGGAACTCAACCTCGGCAGGGCGGAAATACTTCGGATCCACCTCAACAAGAAGTCGATTCGTCTTGCGGTCATACGCCTTTTCCTCAACGCCATCGCCTTCCCATGCGATATCCACACCGATATGACGGAAAGCCAATTCCGTAAACTCACGCACCGTATGCGTTTCACCCGTCGCAATAACAAAATCATCCGGCTTCTCCTGCTGCAGCATCAGCCACATTGCCTCGACATAATCCTTTGCATAGCCCCAATCGCGCTTTGCGTCCAGATTACCAAGGGACAGCTTATCCTGTCGTCCCTGGGCAATGCGCGCGACAGCCTGCGTGATTTTCTTCGTAACAAAGGTTTCTCCGCGCCGCGGCGATTCATGATTGAACAGGATACCATTGCAGGCATACAAATTATAGGCTTCTCTGAAATTCACCGTAATCCAATACGCATACAGCTTTGCTGCACCATAGGGGCTCTTGGGATAGAACGGTGTCTTTTCACTCTGCGGCGCCGTCTCAGGGAGTCCGCCAAAGAGCTCACTGGTCGATGCCTGATAAAAGCGCGTATTGCTGCGCATCTCTCGGATCGTATCGAGCAATCGGAGAGTCCCCAGTCCGTCGACATCTGCTGTAAATTCCGGCACATCGAAAGACACCTGCACATGAGACTGTGCCGCCAAATTATAAATTTCATCTGGCTGAATCTTTTCCATCAAGCGATTGAGGTTAGAAGAGTCAATCATATCTCCATGATATGTATGAATATCCTTCATCAGGTGCTCTATACGAGCCGTATTGAACACACTCGCACGACGAACAATGCCATGCACCTCATATCCTTTTTCCAGCAGGAATTCTGCAAGATAGGAGCCATCTTGCCCCGTAAGTCCTGTAATAAATGCTTTTTTCATCTTCGTCCTCCATTCTGCGCGTTACAAATTCACATAAACCCACTATTTTCATATCTATTTCTAGCCTGAAAGTAATCCTCAGGAATGCCAATATCGATAAAAAATCCATCCGAAAGGTATGCTATGATTTCCAACTTTTGGACATGGGTTTCCAAATATTTTTCAAAGGAAAACTTATCCTCCGCCTCATTCAGCAGATTCCTTCGAATGCAGTAGATACCTCCATTGATCCAACCAGAAGATTGCTGCTCCTTTTCACGAAAAGCACGAACGTGTTTCCCTTTTAGAACCACAGTTCCATACCGATCAAAATCCTTCATTTCTTTAACGGCAATGGAGACATCCGCCTTGGATTCTACAAAATCCCTTTTCATTTGAGAAAAATCTACATCAAAGTATGTGTCTCCATTCAACACAAAGACATTTTCTTCATCGCACAAAGCAAGTGCCTTCTTGATTGCGCCACCCGTGAAGAGAGGTGTCTTCTCTTCTGAATAAATCAACTGGGCGCCCTTATAGGCATCACCAAAATAGCCTTCAATCTTATCGTGCATATACCCTGTCGACAGAATAATCTTTCTGAAACCATAGAGAAGCAGTTTATCCAACAAAACCGACAAGAAAGGCGTCTGTACATCATCCATGGGAGCCATGGGTTTCGGCACATCCGAAACAATATGCTGCAGTCGAGTGCCAAATCCACCGGCCAAAATAATCGCTTCCATAACAGACCCCCTAAAAGATTCAGCTCTTACAAAAACCATCCTCTGTATGTCAAATCATAAGTCAAATCCTTCTGCCGTGTCCCGATCACTTTCCCTGGCACACCACCCACAAGGCTGAACGGTGGAACGGACTGTGTGACGACAGCTCCTGGAAGGATGACGGCCCCCTCCCCAATGGTAACACCCGGCATAATCATCGCCCGCGTCCCAATCCATACACGATCCTCGATCCGAACCGGTGCAGAATAATAGGCAAAGTCCGATGAATTAATTCGATGCCCACCAGTATATATAGCGGCTTCTGCCGAGATATTTACATTATTCCCAATATATACATCATCGCGTGCATCCATAATGACGTTGCGATTGATCGCCGTATTCCTACCCACAACAACCTGCTTATCCGTAGGATACCAATAAAAGCCCATGTAAATATAAACACTACGATCCATTCGAATTCTTAGAGCATAGCGATAATACAACCATCGAAACAACACACATGGCATATCACTAACCACATGATTCGTGATATATTCGAACAGAAAACAATAACAAATCCATAGCATACGCTTTACAAACGGAACAGTATTTATGATACGTTTAATTCTATTTTTTACAGTCTGCTTTCCTTCATCTCTAACGTTATTCTCCATAATCAATCCCTAACTTTCTTGCCCATTGCCTTCGATTATTCTCTGAAACGAACGTATCATAGTAAAAGGCTGCAGCCGCCTCGGACAAAACGCCTCTGGCTTCCATCGAATCTGTCAATCGTTCCATATGTTGGAGATATTCCTCTGGCTTCGAAGCAACAAGATACGGTGTCGGATTATCCGCATTAAACGGAACCCCTTCAAAACAATGCTCAGAAGCCACGATAGGTATTCCCATCGACAGTCCTTCAATCAATTTCAATTTCGTACCTGATCCGATGATAATTGGCGAAATCATAAAACGACAGAAACATAACAGGTCCCGAAGCCGTCTTTCAGAGAGGAAGCCTGTGAATTCAATATTTTCATGAGAAAATTCTCTACGAATAGAATCTTTGACACCTCCTGTAATGAACAATTTCACTTCTGGGTATCTTTTTATATATCTCGGAAAAGAAACTTTACAGAATCTCTTCATACTATAGTAGTTTACATAGGAATTCAACGATCCATTAAAAATAATATATTCTGATTCTGTTTCCTTCCAGCGGACATCCGGCGTCTCCATAGGGATCGGCAAAAAATCTACGTTCGTCAATCCAAATTCTCGTTCCAAAATCGTCCGATCGGTAGGAGATACCGTAATAACCGCATCTGCCTGGGGTAAGATTTTCTTCTCATACTTCTTTGTTCGACTGATTTCTGGCTTAGCAAGACATCCATACTTAGACAATGCTTCTTTTTGATAAATATACTCTACATTATGTTCAACGACAACGATGCGAACGCCAGCATTTCTTAGGCAATCAAAATCTATATATTCTGCACCAAAAGGACCTTCCAAAAGAACGACTGCTATATTCTTTTCTTTAATATAATCCATCACACGACGCCTATTTACTTTTGATTCAATGACCTGAGCCTGTCTCGGCTTACTGGATAATCCCCATCCCCATAACGCCTGAACTGGTTTTTTCCAAACTTGGGGGTGACATCGTCGAAGAACCATGAGATCTCTAAATTCTGGCATATGCTCACGCCAATCCTCACAGTCATCATTGACATTGCTCATCACGCCGTAAACATCTACCCCCATCCCATTCAACATTCGATAGTGTGCAGCGATCCCCTGCTGACCTCCATCATGAATCGGGTACATCTTTCTAGTCATCACCAAAAGAATGTTCATGCGTTTCACCTCCATTGCAAAATCCATTCAATTTACAGAAAATACGGCATCACGTCTGCCTCATTGCATAAAGTCGTGTACATTCAAAAAGCACCAAGACATAGGTTTCTACATAAAGCGTTACTACCCCAAAAAATATCCCCCAAATAATGACAAAAAGAGTCAAAAATATAAAATCATAGTGATGATGAACCTCTCCTGCGGATACAGACAACACACGATACCAAAGGAAAACGCCCAGCAAGCCCAAATCCGATAGCATCGTCGGAAGTGCAGCCAGTGCAAACTGGAATCCAATGCCCAATCCCAACAATGGCCGATCAATAAAACTTGCCGTAACATCGAAGATACTTGTCAGACGAGAAAAGGTCGAGAGTTCCCCTTCCGTTCCTATGGCCGCTAACGTACCGCTCGCTGCAAGGACGTTCATCGTATAGAACACATCATCTGCACGCTCAATGGCATATTCCATTTCTTCACCAAAGAAAAACAAGAGACTCCCAGCAACCGAAGCAATCAGTATCAATACGCCTGCAATATATGGAACACTCTCTCGCAGAGATTTTTTATAAACATCATACCGCAGAGCAAAATATACTAAAAATAAGATAAAAAGACACCACCAAGCAGAAAAGCCGCCGGAAAGAATCATCAGAACAATCAGAAGGAGTAAATATACATGATAAAGCGAAAAACCCGTTTTATTAAATCGAACCGCCCGGACTTTATTCCAAACAAGAATCGTCAAGGAAAGAATAAACATTGAAAGAATAAAATGTGATGCCTCCTTTGTCACTCCTTGCAAAACATAGAAACCACCGCCTTTTGTAAATGCATGCGTGAATGTACTCTCCCCTACGCCAAAAATAATTTCATTTATATCATATGTGAGAGTCAAATCCCCCAGTATATTCTTTTCTATGAATTCAAACACTCCATAATATGCCAATGGTTGAGAATATATAATCACTTTCCTCAATACACTCAATAAATCGTCATCGTTGCAAATGACTTTAACACTGACAACCATACCCAAAAACATTGCTACACCCAGATAAAGTCGTAGCGCATTCCCTATTTCAAGAGGCGCAACAATCTTAGCACATTCTCCCACGATATAAAAATCCCATGAGTAATCCGGTAACGGCGGAATAATCGGTTCTGTATAAGGATAAACAAGCGCTACAAGAATACCTGCCATGAGACTTGCCAGAAGCAAGCCAACACGAAGCATTACTTTTTGCGGTATCTTCATTCTATGAATTGATATATAATATAGACCGTACAGAAAGCATATGAGCCCAGACAATTTCCGAAGGCTGGAAATCTCTGCATCGCCAACCATCAACAAATATCCCTGCGGCATCGCAATCGCCATGAGGGTCGCCAGAACCAATATAGAGAGATACTTTTCCTTAGAAGAGCCACCTGCCAACAAAATATAGCCCATGTATACGATCAACAAAATCGAAGCGATTGGCACTTCGATCCCCCCTTATAATGATGCCAAATAAGCAGATAACTTTTCCTTCTGATTATAATTTTTCCGCAAATATTCCTGCGCACGCTCGACAAACCTTCTGCGCATGGAGGAATCTTCCAAAAGTTCTTTGATATATCGGCAAAGAGCCATCGGATTATCATCTACCAGAATCTGCTCCCCGCTGACAAGTCCCGTCCCCTCATTGCCGATTGTAGTAGCAACAACAGGCAAACCGTTCACAATGGCATTCACTGTTTTCAATTTCACGCCTGCGCCATAGCGCATAGGATTAACGAATACACTGGACTGCGCATAGAGTCCATCTAAGTCCTCTGGTGTATCATAGATATCTACATTATCATAAGTGGCAATCAGTTCCTCTATCCACGCAACACCTTTTTTTCTGCTGTTCCCAGCGATGATCAAGCGATATCCCTCGACATCCCGTGTCAAATGCGGATGAACTTCCTGCAAATAAAAGCGAATGGCATCTTGATTATTGATCATGAACAACGATCCAATCAATAAGACCGTCTTCGAGTCTAGTGCCCGTTCCTTGTATTCTGTCTCAATCGCCACAGGCAAAAATGTCGCATGAATTTCGGGATATGCTCCTCTATAGCGAAGCATTTCATCATAAGAAACGAAAGCGATATTTGGAAGGGCGCGAACGACAGATGCATCTATTCGCTTATATTTGAATGCATCCAAGAGATAGTATAGTTTCTTCCAAAGGATGTTCTCGCTGCTCGCCAACCCCTTGAAATAAACATGATTGTCATTATTCATATGCAACATCGCTTTGTCATACGATAATGTTTCATTCTGCAAAATCGGCATAGCAGCAGTATCATCAACAATCAGATAATCATATCTGCCATCCAACTTTACATCTTTCAATCGTTTCCTCGACTTCAATTGTAATGGAAGCGGAGAGAATATATCAATCACACGATTCTTTCGCATACAAAGGAACAGCTTCCGCACATATTTTTCCACTTCATCCACATATTCCGACTTTGGAGTCTCTTTCACGGTACAAATCAAGTCCACAATGCAGCCCATCTGACACAAGCATTTGATGCGATTCCATGAGTCCACCCGATCGCCATGATCCGGCGGATAGACGAAATCGCAATTCACCATCAATACACTTTTCCCTTCAAATCCACCCAAAATCTTCACCCTTATCTATTTGAGGTATTTTTCCGGAACGTCGTAATCTTCCGCTTTGAAATAAATGACCTGAGATCCCTCATTTTCAAAGAGGAACGGGACGTACAGTAAATCTTCCAATTCTTCTAAGACACGTTCCCTCTTATCCTTTTCCACATAGAAAAGCAAAAAGCCACCACCGCCGGCGCCCAACAACTTCCCACCCGTCGCACCTGCATTCATCGCTCGCTGATAAATATGGTCAATAGAATCCGTGGAAACAGCAGACGATATGCCTCTCTTCAATTTCCACGTATAGTCGAGGAGTTTTCCGAACTCGTTCAAATCGCCTTTGGATGTCAGAATTTCTTCCGCTTGATCGACCAAGGTCTTCATTTCCATCAGGCTCTTGACTTTATTCGCGATATTCTTCCCCGTCTCCTTCTGAATCTCCGAAGAAAAGCGCGAAAAACCCGTGAAAAACAGCATGAGACTGTCATTAAACTCTTTTTTCCTTTGATTGGATATAATAATAGGCGTGACCGTATAACCATTTCGATCCATATCGATGCGATTCAAACCACCAAAAGCTGCCGCAATCTGATCTTGGATACCACCAGCTTCACGGCAGAGAACGCGTTCCACATAGATGGCCTCATCTGCCAATCGTCTTTTATCCACGCGCTTCCCCTTCAAGCCATAGAAAGCATACAACATGCCGACCGCAAAAGATGACGATGTTCCAAGTCCCGTCCTTGCTGGTAAATCGGCTTCATAAGAAAGTCGAATCTCGTGCATGTCCTTAAACTTCATAAGGTTGCGAATCAGCGGGTGTTCAATCTCATCTGTGGTTTTGACACGTTCGATATTTGCATAAGCAAATTCACTGGAATAATCAAAGAATGGCGGTAAATGACGCGCCGTCACATAACAATACTTATCGAAAGTCGTCGATAAAACACTCCCTCCATATTGCTCATAGAACTCTGCCATATCCGTTCCGCCGCCGAAAAATGACATACGAAAAGGCGTCTTCGTTATAATCATGTACATCACCCCGTTTATTTCTACAAGCTTCTGCTTCATTAACCAGCAATCATTTCTGCTTTCGGCATCCAATCTTCAGTCTTTTCCCTTATGTAGTTTTTCATAGACTATTTCTTTTACTGTTTTCATATAAGTGCATATGTCTTCGAACTCCTGTGTCCGATGAAAAAACAAGATCTGCATCGCTCCCATCAATACCGCAATCAACAGGCATTCTGCAGCAAGACACAGATACGTATCAGGAAGCGCTATATTCTTAAGAAGAATATATATCAACAGAATCTCTGCTGCAACCAGTATGCTCCATATAAGATGGCGCCATAAATATCGTTTCATACTTCGCTTAAAAATAATGCGAAAAACGAATTGCACCCGCCCATAAACAATGCACAAAAGCCCTGCAACCGTTCCAATCATCACTCCCACAATACCATAAAGCTGCACAAGTAAGATGGACAAAAGCAAGTTCACAACAGCAGATGCGACCATATAACTGCGGTCATTATCAAATGTCCCATGTGTACTGCGAAAATTATACGCATTTTCAAACTGTATTCCCAATAATGTATTGACAGCCAAAGCGATAACATAGGCCTCCGGTAATAAAAAATCCTCACCGAAGAAGACCCGCATAAACGGCTGCAGCACAAGGGCATAGATACACGCAATATAACCGCCCCAAAAGAAGTACAACATATCCAGCATGCGGTAAATCTTATAACTTTTTTCTTTATCCTCTGCATATATGAGATTCCCCACACTGGGAATGATGCCCTGCAAAATCTTATACATGATGGAGTTGACACCCGTATAAATCAGTACATAATTTGAAAGAAGTCCTGCCATACGAAGCCCCAAGACAGTCGAGACAACAATAGCATCCGTACCAAAATAAATCACATAAGAGAGCTTATGTACCAAAAAGTTTCTAACATCCGAAAAGAACTTGCGCGCACGCATATCTGCAATAGTCACCTTCACAGAGTGAAGAAACGGATACATCTTTCCTGCTTTATGATGCAGATAGATATTTGCAATAATATTGAAGGTCAAGCCGGTCGCTGCATAAAGGAAATAGTTCTGCCATACGATAACTGCCCAGAACTTAACAAGATTCGAACTCAGCGTACAGGCAATATCCGCACGCGAACAAATAAAATCTTTCTGATTTGCGCTGAAAAGTGTCCTGCGATATGCTAGAAAATATGAGCTGAGGACGGTTCCTATCTGAATCACATAGACAAACTCAACATAGTGCCATGAGATACTGTCATCTTGCACAATCCATGGCAAAAAAAAGAACAGAATGATACCGACCAGAAAAACAAACGCGCCAATGACGAGATAGATATAACGATATATGCTCATCAGCATATTGATTTCTTTTTCATTGCCATTGGCAAATTCACGATAAAGGCCGTAGCTGATGACCGTACTGACGCCGAGCTCTGCCAAAGATAATATCATGAGCAGATTGGAAAACAGGCCTTCCAATCCAAGCAGTTCGATCGGCATATACCGCGTAAACGCCTGCCGCAGAAGAATGCCTAAGACTGCTGCAAGCATATAGAACACCATTGAATACGCACTGTTTCTCAGGACATTAAGAACTCGCATTACTCCGATACAACCCCTTGTCCAAAATCTTCATATATTCAAAAGGTCCATGATCCGCCAAGCGTCGAATGCGCGCTGAAATAGAAATCTGAGAAAGCCCTGCAATCAACCCATCACATGCCGCTAATGTGTACATATCACGCAATGCCTCAAGTCCATCCAAATAATGCGTATTCTCTCTATCCAACGCATCCAGTATCGCAAGGCGAGTACCTTCGCCCCGGTGCACATCTTCATAGTAAGACAGCCGTTCTCCATAGCGTGCTTTAAACGCCTCAAGCCTCGTATTATCATCGGTAGCAAGGAAAATATGATCGAATCCACCCTCCTTGCCCAGAACTTCATCAATCGCAGAAAAAAAATCCTCCACCGTCACCATGTTGGGATGTCCCTCCCATTGGAGCGCAAAATCTGTTCCGCGGATATGAACACCCAAGACTTTTTTTCCAGAATCACCTTGCGGAAAAATTTTATGAAAACTGCTCTCAAAGAAACTTTTTGTTTTTTGATTCAAATGAAGATACTTGCGTGCAATCTCTGCCAACGTAGTCAAATACTTTTCATTCACAACATAACCAGCAGGAGAGTCTGGATTCAGATTTCCTAAGTCATATTCAATCCGAGCTAAATGTGGCAATTCGAACGAAAAAACACGCTTGCTTTCATACATTTCAGAAAGGGTAATCCCTGCAGGCTGTGAAAAATAGTATTCAAACGCATTATTCGTTCCATCAACAGGGTGCTCTTCACGATAAATACAATTGTTATGAAACTTTATAACAGGAATAAACCCTAAGCATTCCGCTTCCCAAAGCGCATAGAGCATGTAGCGGTACATTGCCCCCATGGCTCCATTTACTTCGATAAAAAAAATATTCTTATCCGGATTCTTCTCTCCATTAGATTGCAAACGGAAGGAATTCGGATCATGCCCTATAAACATGACATTCTCTACAAAAGCCGAATCATTACGATGGCGTACAACACGTTGCATATAATTGATTTTGGGATGATTGTTCAAAAACGCCTTTATCCACTCACTCACACAATATTTCCAGTATGCTTTTTTCTGAAAAACCAATCTGTTCGCCACCTCTATAGATTAGACTGCTGCATCAGCATTTGCACTTTTCCTATCACCATATCTACAGTGATATTCTGCATACAAACAGGATCATTACAGCTTGACTCAAAGCCAAGACTGATACACGGTTGACATGCCTCCCCTGATTTCACAACAATTGCGTTGTCTCCCAGAGGGCCCCAACGCAATTCCGATGTAGCGCCATGCAAAGCCACCAGCGGTGCTCGAACAGCAGCGGCAAGATGCATGATTCCTGTATTTACGGAAACGACCAATTCAGCTTTTGCAAGAATCTCAACCATATCGTCTAAGGAATATCTTCCAGCTATACTTCTCGCAGGTATATTCTTTTGGCTAAAAAGATGTGCCATGCGCTCTGCATCTCCGACATCCGCATTAGCTCCACTGAGCAGGATACGCACATGATACGTCCGATAGAGTCTTTCTCCCAATTCCAACCAGCAACATTCTCCCCATTTACGTTGATTTTCCATAGACCCGCCCGGGTATTGATGAAAAACAACATATGGTGTTTCTTCTGCTATGTCATGCTTTTCTGATTCAAAATAAGGAAAAAGACCTTCCGGCCGAATCCCAGCTCCTCGTAGGATATTCCGATAATTGTCAATCTCATGAACGGTGTCAAGATGCTCCACCCACTTATCATAAACATAGTGACGATACATATGGGCACGCTTGAATCCTACTTTATAGTCAGCATGAACATTCCATGAAATCACACCGTTGATTCTCGGCCACGGGCCAAAATCCAGCAATAAATCGAAATGTCCCAATCGTCTCAACTCAGCAAATGATCGAAATGGTCGCTTCATCATGAAAACAAAGACCCTATCCACATTACGAATGAGTTTTACCATTGCCACATTATTATTAGAACAAATCACGGTGATATGGCTCTTGGGATATTGTCGTTTTACCTCATCCACCATGGCACTCAAAATAACCGTATCACCTATTGCTGCTGTTTTAACGAAGGCGATTTTTGGCGTCTTGATTCCATCAAAATCAATCATTTTCTTCTTACGATGCAACATTCCTAAAACAAACAAGAGGGGACAGCCAATCCATTTATCCAACCTCTTCATCCATGGATTATTTCGCTCTTGCATAATGCCTATTCCTCGCCCTACAGAAGTTCTTATTTCAATATGCGCCTTTCCCTGTAAACACGGTCTTTACCGTCTTAAACAGGTACACCAAATCAATCCAAATCGACCAATTCCTCACATACCATGTATCCATGGCGACGCGCTCTTCATAAGTCGTATCGCTACGTCCGTTCACCTGCCACATACCTGTGATGCCCGGCGGCACCATGTAATATTCGCGGATGTAGTCGCCGTAGCGCTCAATCTCTTTCGTTACAATAGGACGCGGACCGACGAGGCTCATATCACCCATCAGGACATTCCACAACTGCGGCAGTTCGTCGAGACTCGTCTTGCGCAAGAATGCGCCAAGCTTTGTGACGCGTGGATCGTTCGTAAGTTTGAAAGTTTCATCCCACTCTTTTCTGGCTTCCGAGTTTTCAGCAAGATATTCTTCGAGCCGCTTCTGTGCATCCGGCACCATCGACTGAAACTTATAGCAAGGGAAAATCTTGCCTTTCTTCCCCACACGGCGGTGCGCGAAGATGATACGACCTTTGTTGTCAATTCCCACA
>ERZ773014.1884-NODE-1884-length-12757-cov-16.991340_pt1 | contig 12757 bp, 9 predicted proteins | sample MGYA00580841_ERZ773014 | MGnify/ENA primary metagenome ERZ773014 (study PRJEB29015, sample SAMEA2737989) | human oral metagenome | biome: human oral; feature: human-associated habitat; material: dental | place: China | collected 2067 ...
GCGCATGAACGCCTCGATCTTGTCCCATGCCGTGTTGATTGCCGCCTCGCTCATCGCAATCGCCTCCATTTCCTCATCACTGAGTTTGTTGCTGATAAAAGCCATCCACTTGTCCAGTGTCCGCATACTGCGGATATCCTTCCGCGTTACTTTTGGCAGCTCCAAAAAGTGTATCTCAAGATCCTCGGTCAGTCGGTGCACGCCTGTCTCGTCATAGAGCCCGTAAATATGGTGAAATCCCGATAACGGCAGATATTCATATCCGAGCAAATTGATCGCGACCGTCCGCCGCAAATTCTCGTAGTTCTCGCCCCGCCCCAGCGTGCTCTGATAGAGTTTCGCCCAGTAGTACAGACTGCGCTGTCCCATGTTCTGACGTTTCTGCACCTGCACTTCGATATTGACCTGTGTTTCATCATTCGTCATACACAGGATATCAAGCGCAGATACCTTTCCGTTCTCCTCCTCCGGATCGAGTTCTCGATCCGCAAAACGCAGATCAACAAACGCCTTTTCTCCTTCTAGTTCAAGTACTGCATTGATAAACGAGAGCGTGATTTCCTTATTTTCTTTATGTCCAAAGAGGAACTTAAACAGCAGATCGTTCAGTGCGTTAAAATCTCTCGTTCGCATAACGGAATCCTTTCTCTGTCAACGCTTCCTTTGTACTTATTATAAAGTTTTCAGGCAGTTCCGTCAAACAAAAAGCCGCCCGATACCGAGCAGCTTATCATCTTCGGTTACATATCGATCACGACGAAACCTCGACCCCATGCTCCTCCGCCATCTTCCGAATGACCGCCTCCGGCAGCTCTGCCATCTGCGCCACTGTCACAACCGGCGTTCCTGCACGAAGCATGTTCATGGCGATATGCGCGATGCCAAGCTGACGCCCCTCCGTGCGTCCCTCTTCCCTCCCTTCACGACGTCCTTCACGGCGCCCCTGTTCAATTCCTTTTGCCAACCCCTCACGATGGTGTTTTTGATATTCCATATATAGTGTCACGAATTCTCGCCTCATTTCATCTTGTCGTTTTACCCGCTCGACTTCCTGTGCCATCTCCTGTGCAAATCTGCTGCGTGCTTCCTTGCCGTCGACGTATTGCAGGAAGTCCTCCAATTCTTCATCAACGTTGCCTTTGAGCCCCTTCGCATTCAAGAATATCTTCGTCGTCCCATCCCCGAGTTCAATCTCTGGCTGTTCCACACACCGATTGCGGAATGTATAGATGCGCTCATCCAATCCAAAAAGATCAAAGGTACAGATGAAGATGATGTACGTCTGACGCAGGTCATCGTAGTAGACGCCCTTCCCGAGGAGATCCATGTCGATCATCCCCTGATAGTAGCGCGCCCGTCGTGGCAGTTCCCCGTCACGCCCCTTCGTCGTCTGCATCTCGATGTTGTAAACCGTTCCAATCTCATCCTCAACATAGACATCGAGACGTACGGCTTTGCTGTCCAATCGTATGCCGATGCTCTTTTCCGTATCCGGATAGCGAATCTCGCGAATCTTTATTTTCAAGATGCGCTCCAACAGCCACTTGCAGAGCTTCACGTTCTGCATGACACGCTGAAAGATGAAGTTGTCTTGGATGGACAGTCTTTCCCACGCCTCTAGTGCCTCTGCCTCCCATTCTTTCTCCATACCTTTGCCTCCCTTCGTATCTCTCAAGTCTTGTTATTTCTTGTCCTCATTATAAGAAATTCGCTCTCTTTGGTCAAATAAAAAGGAGCCCCGCATGGGGGCTCCCGAATGTATCGTATTCGTGCGATTAGCCGAGGATGACGAGGGACTCGCGCACCTTGACCGACTACCGGACGCAGAGTGGTGCTCTGTGGAGGATCGAGGGCGAAAAGCGGGCAAAAAAGATGCGCCAAGATGATGGCGCGGCTGAATTTATCAGTGGTTCCTTAATCATGACAACACCTCCTGCAAGGATTTTTGCAGGAGGTGTTTTTTTATGCTAATCTTTTTGTTATAATGATAAGAAAGTAACATCGAAGGGGAGTGGGATGATGGCGGAGAGTTTGCCGCTGCCCGTGATGCGCGGCAGTTATGCGCATATGACACGGACGGAAAAGCGCATCGCGGACTATGTGTCTGCGCATGTGAGTGAGGTGATGGAGCAGACAATCTCGGATCTTGCGGCTGCGGTCGGCAGCTCTGAGATCACGATCTCGCGCTTTTGTAAGAAGCTTGGATTTAGCGGGCTGCAGAGCTTCAAGATCGCGCTCGCGGCAGAGCTTTATACGCAGGAGGAGACGGTCTATCAGGACATCGATGCCGCTGACACGAGCGAGATGGTCGTGCAGAAGGTCTTTCGCAACATCACGGACGGACTTACGGACACGCTGAAGCTGCTCGACTATGCAGCGATTGACCGCGCTGTTGACATCATCCGCAGCGCGCGGCGCATCGCCGTCTACGGCTTCGGCAACTCGGCGACCGTCTGCCGCGACATCGAGACACGCTTCCTGCGTTTTGGCATGGTCGTACAGGCGTATAGCGACGCGCACCAGCAGGCGACCTCGGCGTCGCTCCTCACGACGAAGGATGCCGTGATTGCCGTTTCGCATACGGGTGCGACCCTCGAGCTCCTCGACTCCGTGCGTACGGCGCGGGCGGCGGGCGCCTCCGTCATCGTCATCACGAGCCATGCTCATGCGCCTCTGGCGAAACTCGGCGATGTTGTGCTGCACGGCATGGGACGCGAGGTGCACTACAGCTCCGAGGCCGTCTCCTCGCGCCTCATCCACATGGCGATCACCGATGCCCTCTATACGGTCATTGCGATGAGGGAGCCGAAAGAGTACCGCAGCAACCTCAAGAAGATGCGCGAGGTGATCGCGAAGAAGCGGTTATGATGGAATGACAGAAGAGCAGGTTGGAAAAGAGCAGATAAATGAAAATCTATCAATGGCATAAGGGAAATTCAACGGGGCGGCGTCTGTTTGACGAACTGTTGGCAAAGGTCGCCAATGAGGAGTGGGACGACGAATATCTGCTCCTTTTGATCGAATATCAAAAACTATATCCGGCGTCAGAAAAATTCGAAGTGTTCTATGCAAAATATGCACTGGCGCACGGCAATACACAGTTGGCGCTTGCGATTGCACGCGACGGCGAGCGCAAGCGCAGGGTGAGTCCTGTCGTGTGGGAACTCTTGGCGGAGTGTTATGAGCGGCTTGAGATGTTCTACGAAGCTGCTCTTTACCGTGCCTATCTGCGTGTGCACTGTCGCCGTCCACTGCGGATGTCCATACCGGAGGGAGAGGAGCAGCGGTATCTTGATCTGTTCACATGTGCCGCTCGATTGGGGAGTTATGCACCATATATTTCGCGGGCCAACTTTGCGCAGGGCAGCATCGAATGGAAGTCCGGCGTATATGCGGGCGAATGGATCCCGCATGTCCTGCCGGAACCGTATCCGTATTGGGTGGGAGCCTACCTCGAGCGCGGGGAACTGAACTCGCACGGATGGCTGCTCGCACGCAGCCGTGCGGACTCCGCCTTTGCCAAACACTATGGCGCGGATTTTACCTTTGATATTTGGCGCTCGACCGTGCAGACCGAACTGGAGGTTCCGTGTGCGCCCGGAGAGACATACCTGCTGCCTGTCGCCGGAACAGAGCCGTCGCAGAAGATCGTTTTTTCCGTGGGGGAGCAGAGCTTCTTTGACCGCGGCGGGCAGTATCGCTATCTGTTTTATCGCGTGGAAGAGCCCGTTCGGATTTGCTCCGAGCAGCCCTTTGCGGCAGCACGCCCCATCCGCCTCGGACACAGTCCAAAACGCAAAAAGCTGGTGCTGAACATCCTTGTGGACGCGCTGAGCTGGGGTGCTATCAAAGAATTCCAATACGCAGATGTGCCGAACATCATGCGCTTCTTTTCCAAGGGCATTATTTTCAACAATCACTTCTCTGCGGCGGAGTATACCTATCCCTCGCTCGCGTCGATTGAGACGGGGATGTATCTGCATCACAATCAGGTGTTCAACGAGGTGTTCGGACAGGAGATCGATCCGTCCTATGTGACCATCTCTCAGCGCATGAAGGAACTCGGCTATCTCTGCGTGAATGTGATGGGAGAAGGGGATGGGATATACAACGGTGTGACGCGCGGGTTTGACCACCTCATTGTGGATGCAACCTATCTGCCGGGATATGAGGCAGTGGAACGGACGATCCGTCACATCGAGGCATTTGATGAATGCGATCAGTTCCTGTGGATACATTTTGCCGATCCGCATGTGTACTCTGCGGGTGCGCAGGCACCTCCGAGCTCCATTCAGACACATTTGCCGCTCGCGCAGCGCATGGAGGGGAGCGACGATCGGGAGACCAGCGTGAATCTGCCGAGCCGTCCCATCTATATCGCTGCGAATCGACACAACATCCGCCATGCGGATCGTGTGCTCGGCGTACTCTTTGACTATTTGGAACATCATTTCAGCGACGATGAATACATTGTGCATCTGTATTCGGATCACGGCGTTCCCGTCTATGAGGCGGAGCCGTATCTCACGAGTGAGAAACAGGCGGGGGCGACGCTCATGATGCGTGGCGGGGATATTCCTGCACGCGGCATTGTGCAGGAGCTGACGAGCGGCGTCGACATCTACAATATCATGGCGCATAATGTCGGCTTCCCGGTCGGTGAGAATACGGACGGCAATCTCCCCGCAGCGCTCGGCGGGAAAGAGCGCGTCTATGTCATCTCTAATTCCATCTATCCGAGCAAGCGCTATGAGCTTGGGATCCGCACGATGGATTATGAATTCCGGCTCAGCTCGGAGGATATCGTCGGCATGGACGGCACCGTTGATCTTGCGGGGGCGAAGATGGCTGTATGGAAGAGAACTCCTGCGCATGAGAACGTCGATGATGATGCCGTATTCGAGTACTTCTATGACATTGCAATGAGATTTACCCGCGGCACGATCGATCACGAGGGACATCGCTGGCCTGAGCAAACGGATTGAGTCGAGCAGGATGCAGAAAAGTGCAAAGAGATATGGAAAAATCACGACGCACAGGAATCGTAAACCTAGACGTAGCTATGGAATTGGGAAGAAATGGAGGGGCAATGGGCGACTTAAACTTTTACGAGGGGAAGCGCGTATTCCTCACGGGACATACGGGATTCAAGGGCATGTGGCTCTCTCTCCTGCTTCTGAGGGCAGGTGCGGAGGTCACGGGATTTTCCCTCGATGCACCCACCAAGGGCGGCGCACAGGCACTGAGCCATCTTGGTATCTTGAAGGAAATGCGGGATGTGCGTGGGGATGTGCGTGATCTTGCAGCGCTACGCCGCACATTTGATGAAGCAGATCCCGAGATTGTCTTCCACCTTGCGGCACAGCCGATCGTGCGCGAGAGCTACCGTCGCCCCGTGGATACGTTCGCGGCGAACGTGATGGGGACGGTCAATCTGCTCGAATGTGTCCGCGCATCGGACACCGTACACTCGGTACTTGTTGTGACGACGGACAAGGTCTATGAAAACAAAGAATGGGCATGGGGCTACCGTGAGAATGAGCCGTTGATGGGGTACGATCCCTATTCCGCGAGCAAGAGCTGTGCCGAACTTGCGGCCTACAGCTATCGGCAGAGTTTTTTTGCCGATGGAGCGGTACGCCTCTCAACGGCGCGCGCGGGCAATGTGATCGGCGGCGGGGATTTTGCGCCCGACCGCATTATACCCGACTGCATCCGCGCAGCCGTGCGCGGGCAGGTGATCGACATCCGCAATCCCCACTCGACGCGCCCCTATCAGCACGTCTTGGAGCCACTCTCCGTCTATCTTACGATTGCGGCACGACAGGCGGCAGACGCCTCCCTCGTCGGCGCGTGGAACGTGGGACCCGACGATGCGGACTGTGTGACGACGGGCGAACTTGCTGATATTTTCTGTCAGGCTTGGGGTGAGGGCGCACACTGGCAGACACATGCGGACAATGGCCCGCATGAGGCTCATTTCCTTAAGCTCGACTGCTCGAAGATAAAGAGTGAACTCGGATGGAAACCACGCTGGCATATTGCTGATGCCGTGGAGAAAACGGTGGAATGGGCAAAGGCGTGGGCGGCAGACAGTGATATGCGTGCAGTGACAGAGGCGCAGATACGTGGATTCTTTGGAGAAGTCTAAGAGATGAAATGAGGATGCACTCTTATGAGAAACACATAAGAGCCGATAGAGTCTATAGGGATACCGCAGAAGAATGCAAACTCCTTTACGCAGTACTGTTTTTTGAGTTGAGTTGCGGTTGAAAATGGATGAGGATTAATCATGTGTACGAAGAGAATAGGAACTTCGTAAGGGAGAATAGAATGAAAATCAAGGTATCAGACTATATTGCAGACTTTCTTGCTGTACATGGTGTGCGTCAAGTTTTTTCCGTCGTGGGTGGCGGCGCGATGCATCTCAATGATTCACTGGGACATCATGAGGCCCTTTCGACCATCTATCAACATCACGAACAGGCGGCGGCGATGGCGGCAGAGTGCTATACGCGGCTTCATGGAGAGATGGCGGCGCTCTGTGTAACGAGCGGACCGGGTGCGCTCAATGCAATCAGCGGTGTTGTTGGTGCGTATCAGGACTCCATTCCGATGATTGTCCTGTCGGGACAGGCGAAGAGCACGCTCTGCATTGCAGGGTGCGGCGGGAAGATTCGTACGATCGGCGGGCAGGAAGCGGACGTTGTTTCTGCCGTTCGCAACAACATGACGAAGAATGCGGTTATGCTCATGCAGCCGGAGCGAGTCCGCTACGAGCTCGAGAAGGCATTCTTCCTCGCACGGGAGGGGCGTCCGGGACCGTGTTGGATCGACATTCCGTTGGATGTGCAGGGAATGTATGTCGAGGAGACAGAGTTGGAGGGCTATGTGACGCCTGCACCTGAGGGCAGGACGGATGTGCATATGGCAGCGAAGGAGGTTCTTGCGCACCTGCAAGAGGCAGAGCGCCCCGTTCTCTATGCGGGCAACGGCATCCGCCTCTCGGGTGGTGTGGAGATTTTCAGGCGGCTGCGCAAAGTACTTGGTATTCCCGTTGTCACCTGTTGGGGCAGCATCGATCTCATTGCAACGGACGATTCGCTCTACGTGGGGCGCGGCGGCAATATGGGCGACCGTGCGGGCAATTTTGCCGTGCAGAACAGCGATATGGTGCTTTCCATCGGTGCAAGCCTGAGCATCAATCAGGTCGGATGGGACACAAAGACATGGGCACGTGCTGCCTATGTGGCAATGGTCGATATTGATCCGCTCGAGATGGAAAAGTGGATTGTGCATGTTGATTTGCCGATCTGTGCAGATGCGGCAGAGTTTATGGAGGCACTTCTGCATGAGGCTGAGGGGAAAACCAAATCCTATGTGAAATGGGTGGAACGTTGTGAGGCTTGGAAGGCACGCTATCCCGTTGTGCAGGAACGCCACAGGAAGGCAGCCGGGAAGGTCAATCTCTACGCTTTTCTGGATGCGATGAGTCGAAATTTGCCACAGAATGCTGTGACGATTGCCGCAAATGCCTCGGCGACTGTTGCAGGAAGTCAGGCATTCTACATCAAGGACGGTGATCGTTTCCTTCTGAATGGTGCGATGGGCTCGATGGGCTACGCACTCCCTGCCTCAATTGGTGCATGTGTCGCAAATGGTAAAGAACGGGTGTTTTGTATCGAGGGTGACGGCAGTATCATGATGAATGTGCAGGAACTCCAGACAATCGCGACGAACCGTTTACCGATTGTCCTCTTTGTGCTCAATAATGAGGGGTATCATCAGATTCGGCAAACGCAGAGCAATGTGTTTGCGGGACATTCATTTGTAGGGGTTGGTCCTGCGAGCGGTGATCTTGGTTTTCCTGATTTTGAGAGGCTTGCCGCTGCATTTGGGTTGCCGTACGATTGCATCGGGACAAATGAGGGGCTTGCGGATCATGTCAAGAAAGTTCTTGCGACCGATGGACCGCTGCTCTGCGAGGTCATCGTCAGCACAGATCAGCCGTTTGAGCCGAAGTCTGCGACGAAACGACTTGCGGACGGCTCGCTCTTTTCGCCCCCCCTGGAGGATATGGCACCATTTCTCTCGCGTGAGGAACTCGCGGAAAATATGATCATTCCGCTCGTCGAGGAGCGGTCGACAGGAAAGAGTGAAACGAAATGAAGATTTTGCGCACGGTGTGTCCCGGCTGTGATACGCCAACAGAAAAGGCGCGTCACGTCTTTCGGCGTGATTTTTCTGCCGCTGCTTCCATCATGCCTTTTCGTGCCTACGATGTCTGTGCGTGTCCCGCGTGTGGGCTCTTCTACGCGGGCAACATCGAGGAATCCATGCCGCTTGCGGATTACTACGCGATGCTGTCGCGCTATGAGGGGGCGTCCTTTGTACTCTCGGCTCCAATGAAGCGAGTCTATGAGCGTGAGGCGGCATTTATTGCGAAACACGTCGGCAAGGAAGCACGCATTCTTGATATCGGCTGTGCTTCGGGCGGGCTCTTGGGTGAGCTGCAGCGGCGCGGCTATACGCATTTGTTCGGTCTTGAGCTGTCGGGGAAAAATTGCACCCACATCAAGGAGCACTATGGAATCGAGGCGTATCAAGGGGGGCTAGGAAACTTGCCCGAACCCTTTGAGGATTCGTTTGATCTTGTTATTTTGAGCGGCGTCTTGGAGCATTTGATGGATTTGCGGGAAAATGTGAAAGAATGTCTGTCGCTTCTTTCTGCGCAAGGGAAGCTCTATCTCTTTCTTCCTGATATGGAGCAATTTCGGACACATGCAGACCTCTATCAGGAGTTCAGTGCCGAACATATCAATTTCTTCAGCCGTGCCAGTTTGGATGCGTTGCTTTTGACCTTTGGCATGGAAGCTGTTTCCGTGGAACGCGACGAGGAGGCTGTCTGCGGCGTGGCGGGAAATCTGCATGGGATATGGCAGCATGGGACAGGATCCTGTTCCGCCTCATCGGACAATCTGGAGGCGGTGGGTGAGACCCGCAGACGCGATGATGCGGCGATGCAGGAGTATCTGGATGCGTGTGCGGAGCTTGTAGAGCACGTTCGCAGACGTGTCGCATCAGAGCTTCGGGGAGAGAAAGCCTTTGTATGGGGAGCAGCAACGCAGACAGCGCTTCTCTTCCAGATGGGAGTTCTGTCGGAGGAAAACGTTTTTGGTGTTGTGGATTCGAACGTCAACTATCATGGACAACATGCCTATGTAGGGACGATCTCTCCCCCTGCGGTCCTGCGGGAGCACCCCAATGTTCCCGTGCTTATCTCCTCGCAGTACGCGCAGGATGAGATTGCGTCTGTGATTCGCGATACAATGCGGCTCCCGAATCGCATCATCAAGCTGTTTTGATCTGAGCCCCTTTATCCATATATTGTTGTCTGCGATAGCAAAGGAGTAAAAGAATGGAAGAGAAAATCGTGCTGCTGGACTGCACACTGCGCGATGGTGCATACATTACGGAGTCACATTTTGGAACGCCGGCAATCAAGGGAATTATCAAGAAATTGCAGGAGGCACGCGTCGATATCATCGAGATCGGTTGGTTGAAAGACAAGCCGCATGAGGAAGGTACGAGCTTTTTTCATGTACCGGGGGATGCCGTCCCCTATCTCGTTGAGCGGTCGTCACGTGCGACGTATGTCGCGATGATCGATTGGGATCGCTACGATACGGAGCAGCTCCCGCCCTGCGATGGAACATCCATCAATGCCGTCCGCGTCGTGTTCCCGCATGGGAAACACAGGGAGGGGATTGCTGTCGCGAAAAAGATACGTGAAAAGGGATATCAGGTATTCCTGCAAGCGGCAAATACGATGGCGTACAGCAATGCGGATTTAGAGGAGCTCGTGGCGGAGGTCAACGCATTCTCGCCCGTCGCATTGTCCGTTGTTGACACGTTTGGTGCGATGTATGCGGAGGACTTGGAGCGTATCGTCAGTGTAATGGACGCAAAGCTTGACAAGGCAGTCGGGCTCGGTTTCCATTCGCACAACAATCAGCAGCTCTCCTTTGCCCTGACCATTCGCTTTATCGATTTGTTGGAGACATCCGGACGCACCGTCATGGTGGATGCGAGCCTCTGCGGCATGGGACGCGGAGCGGGGAATGCGACGACGGAGCTGGTCGCGAGTTATTTGAACCGCAAGAAGCACGGAAACTATGATTTGGATGCCATACTGGATGCGATTGATACCTACATGGAGCCGTTTCAGCAGGCATATACATGGGGCTACTCCACGCCGTATTTTGTCGCGGGGCTTTACCAGTGTCACGTCAACAATATTGCCTACCTTCAGCGCAATCACAGGGCGAACGCACGCGATATGCGCAACATCATCGCATCCCTGTCGCAGGCAGAGAGGCGCAAGTACGACTATGATCTGCTGGAACAGCGTTATCTTGAGAATCAGTCCCGCCACATTGATGATGAGGATGCTGTTCGTGCATTGCGCCGAGCGTTTGAGGGGCGGACGGTGCTTCTGGTGGCACCGGGGCGATCCGTTATCGACAAGGCACAGAGCGTGCATGCGTTCATCAAAAAGGAAAATCCTGTCGTGATTGGCGTTAATGCGATTTGCGACGGCTATACTTACGACTATCTGTTCTTTGTCAACAGTGCACGCTATGACTACGCAAAAAATGCCCATGAAACGACATTTGCGGCGACGAAGAAAATTGTGCTGTCGAGCATTCAGTTGGAGGAAGCAGACAGTGAACTGGTTCTGAACTTCAACCGTGCCATCAAACGCGGCTGGCCGCATTTCGACAATGCCGTGATTTCTGCTCTGCGGCTGCTCAACAGCATTGGGGTAAAGAATGTCGCAATTGCGGGATTCGACGGGTTCCGCCATGCCTATAACGAGAGCTATGCGGACCCGTCTCTGCCAACGCTCAACCCGGACAATCGCTGGGACGAACTGAATGTGGAAATTGCCTCGATGTTTGCAGACGTACGATCCAGAACGAAAGGCAGTATGGAGATTTCGTTCGTGACGGAAAGCCTCTTTGATGTAGATGGAAGGAGCCCCCTGTAATGACGGGAAACGATTGGCTACAGCGTCTGGAAGAGGGACTGAGAAACGCTGCTGAGCAGGTGCAGAAGGTGCGCGGCGGTAAAAAGGAATGGCTTGTGTTCGGCACGGGCTCGACGACGGAACTTTATCTGCCATGTTTTGAAGCTGAGGGCATTGATCCTATTGCCTACGTGGACAATAACACATCCAAATATGGGACGGGCTACTATGGCAAGCCGGTTGTTCCGGCGAGCAAGATCGCCGGTTATGCGGATGCGGCGGTGCTTCTATGCACGGATGATCGACGGACATGCAGGGAAATCGGGGCGCAGCTCTGCAGCATAGGAATTCCGTACCTCCTCGTGGCAGAGTATGTTTACGCACGTCATGCGCAGGAAATCATGGAGAATGCAGCTGCTCTGGATGAGACTTCGCTTGCCGTCTATGCGGATCGGATTTTGGCACATCTCGAAAACCGCCCCTTACAGCATATGGAGCACGCACAATATTTCGCTGTGCCGGAGTTTTACGGATGTGCATATCGTGAGGTGTTTGTCGATATCGGTGCCTATGTTGGAGACACAATCGAGCAATATCTGTATCATCGGCAGGGTGGGTTTTCACGTATCTATGCCATTGAGCCGAATGCTGCATCGTTTGCGGCGCTTTCCGCCCGTGTGGAGCGACTGCGAAGGGAATGGGCTCTTGATGATGGGCGTATCCGACTCATTCAGGCGGGGATTGGAAAAGAAAGCTGCCAAGGTCATGTTGTTCCCGGCAGCGGAACAAATGCACAGCTGGGATCGCGCATCTCTGAGGAAGGGGCATCGGATGAGGGAGAAACCCTTGTCATTTATAAGGTCGACGATCTTTTCAAGGATGAGCACATTGGCTTTTTGAAGGCAGATATTGAAGGTCGTGAACTCGACATGCTGCAAGGGGGGATCAATGTCATCAAACGTGATCGCCCCAAGATCGCAGTGTGCATCTACCACAACTGTTCTGACATGTATCGTATTTTCTCCTATTTGCGTGAGGAGCTGACGGATTATCGTTTTGCTGTCCGTCACCATGCACCTTCTTTTGCAGAAACAGTTCTCTATGCCTATCCGGTTGAGATGGGGGGGTAAACAAATGTCTGTTTTAGTCCGCTATATTATGCTTACCAAAGTCTGCGGCTTTTTTTGAGGACGAAAACCGTGATGTTGAAACAATACATTGTCACAGGTGCAGCGGGATTTCTTGGCTGCAACCTCGTCGAGCGGTTGATGCGGGAAGAGAATGCCCACATCTATGCTGTTGTGCGTCCGAACTCACCGCACAATGCACGGCTTGTGGATTCAGAACAATGCACACTTGTTTTCGCGGATCTTGCGGAATATGCACATCTTGACAAGCTGATCGGAGAGCCGTGCGATGTGTTCTTCCATCTCGCATGGCAGGGTGCTCGTGATGACTTTGCTGCACAGTACGACAATATTGTGCATACACTCAGCGCACTCGAAGCTGCGGCACGCCTTGGCTGTCATCGCTTTATCTGTACGGGCTCACAGGCGGAGTACGGGCGGCAGACTGCCCTCATTACGGAGGAGACGTGTCCGTATCCTGGCGATGCCTACGGCGCAGCAAAGCTTGCTGCCTGTGCGCTCTCTCGTGTACGTGCCGCAGAACTTGGCATAGAATGGCTCTGGGGGCGCGTGTTCAGCCTCTATGGGAAGTACGAGCAGG
>ERZ773014.1886-NODE-1886-length-12740-cov-3.086007_pt1 | contig 12740 bp, 10 predicted proteins | sample MGYA00580841_ERZ773014 | MGnify/ENA primary metagenome ERZ773014 (study PRJEB29015, sample SAMEA2737989) | human oral metagenome | biome: human oral; feature: human-associated habitat; material: dental | place: China | collected 2067 ...
GCAACAAAAGGCGGTAGCTACTTATGAGTATCAGCAGGTGGAAGAGGTTTTGTTGCCTCATACGCTGAAAATTATAGCTACAGAGGGTGCTAACCAGACAGAGATAAGCATAGAGTTTAAGGGGATAGAACTCGATAAAAGCATTAACTTTCCGTTTAAAATACCAGAAGGATTTAAAGAGATAACAATTAACAAGTGATGAAGTTTATTTTTAAACTCATATTACTATTTTTGTTCGTGCCCTTATTGGGTATAGGGCAAACAAAGCAAAAGGACTTAGAGCAACGCAAGAAGGCACTACTTGAGCAAATCAAGCAGATGTCGGCATTGCGACAACAACAAAGTCAGCAACGGAAGAGTACAATTCAGCAGATAGAAGAAGCGAATGAGAAGATACTTATCCGCACTCGGCTGATACAAATCAATCAGCAGCAAGCAAATCTTCTATCAAAAGAAATAGCGGATAATGAAGACCAATTGCGCAATCTGAAGAAAGAGCTTATTTATCATAAAGACGAATACGCTAAAATCATTGTACAGTCATACAGGAGCAAGTCAGCACAAAACCGATTACTTTTTTTATTGTCGTCAGAGAGTTTTTCGCAGGCTTACAAGCGACTGTCGTATATGAAGCAGTACGCTAATTATCGCAAGGAGCAGGTGGGCTTTATACAAGCTAAAACCGACAAGATAAAGAGCCTGAATGATACATTAGTAGCACAGCGCAATGAGAAGAACCAAGTGCTTGATGAACAGCGACGAGAGCAAGCTACCCTGCAACAAGAAAAGAGAGAGTTAGAGCAATTGGCAGCAAGCATACGCGAGGTAGAGCGCAGTTATGAGAGTCAGATACGCGAAAAACAAAAACAAGCTAATGCTATAGACCGAGAAATACAGCGACTTATACGGTTAGCTATTATCGAGGCTAACAAACGCGAACAGAAGAATAATGCTAGTGGAGTGAATGCTATAGGTAGTGGTATGGTTACTACTACCCCTCCGTCGGCTGATAATACTGCTGAAGTAACTTTTGTACTTACTCCTGAATCGAGGAAGGTAGCCGATAGTTTTGAGGCTAATAAGGGTAACCTTATATGGCCTGTAGCAAAAGGGTATAAAGCACAAGGTTTTGGGGTGTATTACGATCCTGTGTATCCTGAGTTGCAGCACTATAACAATGGTGTAACAATAGCCACTGAAAAGGGAGCTGAAGCACGCTGTGTGTTTGAAGGAGAAGTGTCGGCTATACAGTCGATACCAGGTAGTAATAAAGTAGTGCAAGTGCGCCATGGCAACTACATTACTATTTATTACAACTTGATAGATGTATATGTGCGAAAAGGAGATAAGGTAAAGGCTAAAGACCCGCTTGGCAAAATCTTCACCAATGCGAACGGGAAGACCGAAATGAAATTCTTTTTATACAAAAATACCACCCGTCTGAATCCAGAGTTTTGGATACACAAAATGTAGATTATAAGGCTTTGGGCTAAAATAGGCTAAGCTGCTCTACAGGCAAGAGTTGAAAGGTTTTGCGATGATGAGGGGTAGCCCCATATTCAGCAATAGACCTACGATGCTCAGGGGTAGGGTAGCCCTTGTTTTGTTGCCAATGATATTCTGGGAACTGTAGCGCAAGGTCGCTCATATAAGCATCGCGGTAGGTTTTAGCAAGAATAGAAGCTGCTGCTATGGTTTGTATTTTGCCATCACCTTTTACTACGCAAGCATAGGGTATCTGAGCGTAACGTACGAACTTATTGCCGTCTACTGCTATAAAAGTAGGAACAACGGAGAGTTGCGCTATAGCACGATGCATAGCTGTAATAGAGGCGCGCAGAATATTTAGCTCATCAATCTCGGCAGGTAGTACGTGGCATACTGCATAGGCCACCGCCTCGCGCTCGATAATAGAGCGTAATTGGTCGCGCTGTTTTTCCGTTAGCTGTTTAGAGTCGGTAAGAAGTTCGTTATGGAAGTCAGGAGGTAGTATTACAGCTGCAGCTGTAACGGGGCCTGCTAAACAGCCTCTTCCAGCCTCGTCAGTACCTGCTTCAGAAGATGAATGATAAAATAATTGTAGCATAATATAAGGAGTTAGTTGTTTAGCTGTTAGTAAATCGACTAAATATAAGGGTTGAACAATTCCCTCCAAAACCAAATGAATTAGAGAGCACATGCTTGATAGGCTTGTGCACCGATTTTGTTTGGGGGCGTATAGATACTTCGCTCATTGACGTTTCGTAATTCAAATTAGGAAAAACCACACTATTGCGCAGTGCCAGCACACTGAAGACCGCTTCGACAGCTGAAGCAGCGGCTAATGTATGTCCTGTGAAGGGTTTAGTAGAACTAAAATCAGGCACTTGCGTTCCAAAAATACGCTCTAAAGCACGACTTTCAGAAAGGTCGTTGTTAGGAGTAGCGGTGCCGTGGGCGTTGATATAATCTATTTCTTCAGGTTGCAATCCTGATTGCTGTAACGCCTGTTGCATAGCTAAGTAAGCTCCTTGCCCTTCAGCAGATGAGGCAGTTTGGTGAAAAGCATCATTAGCATTGCCCCAGCCAGTAAGTTCAGCTTTGATACGCGCTCCACGTCTCTTAGCGTTTTCTTCAGACTCTAATACTAAAAAAGCAGCGGCTTCGCCTAAGTTGAGCCCTTTTCGGTGTTCGTCAAAAGGAGTACAATCAGTATCAGAGAGTATCATCAGGCTATGAAACCCATTAATAGTAAACTTGCACAAGGCATCGGCACCTCCTACAATAAGGCAATCTGCTCTACCTGTGCGTATTAGGTGAGAGGCTGTGATAAGCGCATTGGCTGATGATGAGCAGGCGGTACTAATACTTGTTACTACGCCTTTTAGCCTAAAATAGTCAGCTATTTGGTGCGAAACACTACCGATATAATGCGTGTTAATATAACGTCTGGAGTGCTCATTATCTTCATAGCTATACAGATAGCGCTCTGTCATATCCATTCCCCCTACACTCGATGCCATTACTAAGCCCGTACTTGCTAAGTGCAACGGACTTAATCGAGCATTAGCAATTGCTTGTTGGGCAGCAATGATGCCTAAAAGGGCAGTACGCGAGTAAGCATTGACAGCCGGCAGGTGTAGTGCTCGAGACAGTTCATTATTAGTGTGCTTTATTTCGCCTACTTTGATGTGATATTTATGGGCAGTTTCAAAATTATGTACGCGTGTTAGGCAGGGGCGGCGGTGAGTAAGTGCGTAGAGGTGCGCCTCAACAGAATCGCCTATCGAAGAGAGAATGCCTACACCGGTAATCACCACTTTTTTGTTTATCATTATTTAGTGCGATGAGCTGTGATATATTGGGCTATAGAAGTTACTGATTGAAAGATTTCTTTTCCTTTTTTTGGGTCGTCTAAGCGTATGCCGTAATATTTGTCGAGCAACACGATGAGCTCAAGGGCATCGATAGAGTCTAAGCCTAAGCCAGTGCCAAAGAGAGGCGCGTTTTCATCTATCTCTTCAGGAGTGATGTCTTCGAGATTTAAGGCTTCAATAATACGGTTTTTCAATTCTAAAATAAGTGCTTCCATCTAAATAAAAATTATTATTTTGCGGCAAAGGTAGCGAACTATTTGCAAATTAACAAATTAAGTTAGCGTAATCCATTGGCAAATAGCTTCGTACTCCTCACCTAAATAATCTACCCAACAGGTTAGTACGTGCTCAGCTATACCTTGAGCCAAAAGAGCTTGGCTATAGGTTTGCAAGAACGGAGCCGCTTGCTGATAGCTGTCGAATACAAAGAAACTGCCTTCGGTATGTAGTTGGTGTCGTATACTAATTTCACCTAAGCAAATATTGGGCAGAGTATAGACAAATACCGCCGGACTAGGGTAGTACTCCTGCGGATTGGCTATTGTTGTCTGGTGTTTGAGGTCGGTATCAAGGCTGGCAGCGCGATTAGCAAAAAGGAGCGCTGTGCGGCTCTTGGCTTCAGCAGAAAGCGGACTCAAAACGGCTTCAGCAGCTAAGAAAGCTAACTTAGAGAGATTATCCATTTTGAAAAACTTAGGATATTCAACCTTTAGGGCTTTGAGTGCTTTCTTGGCAAAGTCGGCAAATGAGCTCTCGGGGGCTTCGAAGAGTACCGCATCATCAAGCGTAATGGAGTTATTTCTGATAGTACAAATCACTTTTTTTGACTAAAATTTTCTGCAAATATATATAATAATTTAGTTAATTGACAATAATTTCCTATCTTTGCCGATTATAAGCAATATTTATGAAAAAAATAGTTCTTTCAGCAGTAGTTCTGATGGCATACAGTCAGCTGCTATGGTCGCAAGAAAGCAGCGAGGTGCGTGAGCCGATGAGTGAGTTTCAGAAACCTATCGCTCTCTACAATCGCAAGATGTACCAGCCCGCTCAGAACCTTTTTCGCAAAACGCAAGCCGAGCATCCCGATAAGGCTGTTAAAGCCCAAAGCGAATATTACATCGCTACCATTGCAGCCCTTTTAAACCAAGAGGGAGCAGATGCTTTGGTGAATAACTTCATACTAAATCACCCTGAATCGCCGCTTGGTTCGGCTGCCTATGTACAGATGGCACATCTTTACTTCCAGCAGGGCAACTATGCCGAATCGCTTGAGTGGTATAATGCTATCGACCCACTTTCGTTAAAAGGAGAGGAGAAAGACCGCTACTATTTTGAGAAGGGGTATGCACTCTTCAATACAGGCAAACAAAACGAGTCTAAACCTTACTTCGAGGCAATACAGCAGCACAAAGAATACGGAGCAGATGCTAAGTACTACTTGGGCTACATCGCCTATGATACTAACGACTATGCTAAGGCTGAGAGCTACTTTAGGCAAGTAGATACTGAAGACAGCGTTAATAATAATGTGTCGTATTTTCAAGCCAATATGTATTTCAGTCAGGCATTGTACGAAGAGGCGATAGAAGAGGGCGAAAAACAACTCAAAAAGACAAAAAACGCTCAAGAGGTATCAGAACTGAACAAGATAATAGGCGAGAGTTACTTCAACCTAAAAAAATACAAAGAGGCTATTCCTTATTTGCAAAACTATAAAGGCAAGAAAGGCAAATTCTCTAATACCGATTATTACTATATAGGCTATACCCTTTATAAAAACAACGATTATAACGGAGCTATCGCTCAGTTCAATAAGATAATCGACGGCAATGACCAAGTGGCACAAAACGCTTATTACCACTTGGCGGAATGCTACCTAAAGACAGGGCAGAAGCAGCAGGCGCTTAATGCTTTCAGAAATGCTTCGCAAATGGATTTTGATGCGCAAATAAAGAAAGACGCGCACCTAAACTACGCTCGCTTAGGTTATGAGATAGGCAACCCTTATGAGAGTGTGCCAAGTGTGCTGCAAGCCTACGCTACGGCTTACCCTAATGACCACAAAGACGAAATACAAGGGCTCTTAGTCGATTCGTATATCTCATCAGGCAACTATCAGGCGGCTATTAGTCTTTTAGAAAAATCGTCTGATCCAAAAGACCGCGAACTCTATAAGAAAGTAGCTTTCTACAGAGGGGTAGAGCTCTTCAACGAACTGCAATACGCTGATGCGCTCACGTATTTAGACAAAGCCATTGCCGACAATAGTGCCATAGCAGCACGTGCGGCCTATTGGGCGGCTGAGGCAGCATACCAGCTGAAGAATTACCCCAAAGCGGCAACCTATTTTCAGCAGTTTTTTGCCAATCCTTCAGCCTCTAAAACCGATGAATATCCCAAAGCCTTCTACGGATTGGCGTACGCAAACTTCAATCAGCGCCATTACGCTGAAGCGATTGTTAATTTCGAAAAATACCTAAAGCAAAACCCTAAAGACGAGGACTTCAAGCACGATGCTATGTTGCGCCTTGCCGACTCTTATTTCGTAACAGGTAAGTATTGGCCTGCTATGGAGGGCTATAACAAGCTGATAGAAAGCAAATCGGCAGACCAAGATTACGCTGCTTACCAAAAGGCTATCAGCTATGGGTTTGTAGATCGTCCTAATAATAAGATAGAAGATTTAGAACGCTTCATTAAAAACTATCCAACTTCTAACCTACGTCCTAATGCTCTTTATGAATTGGGCAATACCTACGTAACTCAAGGGGATACCGATAAAGGATTACAGTACTACCAACAGCTTGCTAAAGACTACAAAGGCAACGCATTAGTGCCCCGTGCTATGTTGCGCGAAGGCTTGGTGTATTATAACCGTGGCGAAGACCAAAAGGCACTAAGCCTCTTTAAGGCCATTGCTAAAGATTATCCTAAAACTAGCGAGGCATCACAGGCGGTTTCTTCAGCCAAACTGATATATGTAGATATGGGTCAGGTGAATGACTACGCCGCTTGGGCAAAGAGTTTGGGCTATGTAGAGGTTACTGACCTCGAGTTAGAAAGTGCTACCTACGAGGCTGCCGAACGCCAGTTGCTGCAAAATAATAACAAAGAAGCTATTGTGGCTTTTGAAAAATACCTTCAGCAATTCCCTAACGGAATGCGCCGCACCAATGCCGAGTTTTACTTAGCACAAGCTCTTTATAACACAGGCAAAAAAGCCGAAGCCCTTACACATTATGAGAATGTTACCAAAGCAGGCTCAAGTGAGTTTGGCGAACCTTCGCTTACCCGTGTATGTCAGATATTGCTCGATGCAGGCAGCTATTTGAAAGCCAAACCTTACCTCGAAGAACTCGAAAAGACCGCTACTATAGCGCAAAATAAAACTTATGCACAGAGCAACCTAATGCGCGTGTGCTACAATGAGAAGTTGTATGATAAGGCTATAGAGTACGCTAACAAAGTACTTAGCGAGAAATCGATAGACACCCGTATCAAAAATGATGCTTACATAGTTTTGGCTCGTGCTTACACACAAGGGGGCAATGAGGCTCAGGCACGCAAGTACTACCAAGAGGTACAAAAAACGGCTACGGGTAGCCTTGCTGCCGAGGCGATGTATTACGAAGCCTTCTACAAAAACAAAGACAAAGACTACAAAGGCTCTAATGATATAGTACAACGCATAGCTAAAGACTATGGCGGACATAAAGAGTGGGCTGCTAAGAGCTTGATAGTGATGGCTAAAAACTTCAACGGACTAAAAGATGCTTATCAGGCTTCCTATATTTTAGAGAGTGTGGCTAAGAACTTCAAAGAATATCCTGAAGTGGTAGCCGAAGCTAAAAAAGAGCTCGCCAGCGTAAAAGCTGAAGCCGCAAAAAGCAATTCATCAGTAAAATGAGATAAAAAATGAACAGATATATTACACTTATAGGTTTATGTATAGCGACGGTACTCCCTGCGATAGGGCAAAGTCGCAAGGATAGCCTCTCTACCAAAGTGGTAGATGTGGTAAAATCGTATGCCCCTACCATAGCCGATGCCAACAAAAAACGCGAAGACGCTAAGCTGAAAGACTCGCTTACAGTCAAGAAAAAAAAGATAGCCTATAGCATCAACTCTGTGCCAGTAGCTTCTACTTTCGTGCCCGAAAAAGGAAAACCTGCCGTGGTAAAACCTAAGGTTATCCGCGAAGACTATACCACCTCATACGTGGGCGGAGGCGTCGGATTACTCAATACGCTCTATGCCGACGCTAATATCACTTACCCGCTGACCGATAATGGCAGACTCTCTCTGTTGGTAGATCATATTTCGGCTAGTGATGATAATGAGGATATTATCCCAGAGATGAACTACTCACTTACCGATGCCTCTCTGCATTACGACTATCAAAGTCAAGAGATGTTGTGGGGGCTAAAAGGTTATTTTGGCAGGAGTTTGCATAATTGGTATGGCATACGCCCTAATGTCTTTACCCGCAACGATTTGCGCGGCAAGGTAGACGATATGCAGCAGATTTACCTCCGTTATGGTGTGGGCGGCTACCTACAGTGGCAAAATCCTTACTTCAAAGGCTTAGATTTTAGTGTAGATGCCCTTGGCGACCATTTCAACAGCAAAGAAGTCAATCTAAAAGCGCAACCTACTTTCGAAGTGCCGCTAACCGAAGAACAGTTAGTGCGCGCCCATTTGCTCTTAGATTATTACGAAGGTAGTTTTTCGCGCCAGCATAATATGCTTAATGAGCTCACTAACCGTTGGATGCTCTTTGGACTAACCCCTTCCTATCAGCTGATGATTGATAACTTAAGCCTAAGGCTCGGGGTGAGTTTGCTGTATGTAGATGCTAACCGCTCCGACCAAGATAAGTTTAAGGCTTATCCTGCTGTAGAGGCTACCTATACCCTAAGCGATGACGCTATCTTAGTTGGTGGCATAAAAGGCACTATGCAGCAGAATACTTTATCAAAACTCAGCAAAGAGAATCCTTTTGTAGCACCGATGCTCGAGCTCAAACCTACTAACGTACAAGCCGATGCTTTTGTAGGTATTAACGGCAAGGTAACTACCGATTTGCAATATCGCCTACAGGCAAGCTACCGCCAGAGCAAAGAAAAACCGCTCTTTACTACTTTCACCGAAACGCCTACTATCGCTAGCGAGATACTGCCTTACCAGTATTATAACGCTTTCAAGGTAGTGTATGACGAGGTGAATGATGTAGAGTTATTAGCAACCCTCAGCGGTAAGCTAAAGGATATTGTATACTTCACTTTCGAAGGGCAATATAACCACTACAAGGCGCGTACACAGATAGATAATACAGCGTGGAATCTACCCAGCGTAAAGGTATCGCTTTATACTGATTTCAGAATATTGCCTACTCTATACGCAGGTATGGACATTTTCTATATCGGCAATCGCTATGATTTAGACTATGTGTTGCCTACTACCGTTACCCCAGAGAAAATCACTCTTAATGGTTATTTAGATGTAAATCTCCACGCCGATTATACTTTTAGCAAGCACTGGCAAGTATTCCTAAAGGCTAACAACCTAAGCACTCAGCGCCATACCCTTTGGGCGTATTACCCTTCACAAGGGCTACAAATATACGGCGGGGTTAGATACCTGTTTTAGTGATTTTGATAATTTTTCACATTAGCTAATTTGCTAATATATAATTATTTCGTACTTTTGTGCCTTGATGAATGCAATAACTCTTGTCAAAGCGGCTCGCTTACGCACCTTGCCGCTATCAGTATCGGGTATTATCACAGGTAGTGCTGTAGCTCTACGCGAAAAACCTGAGGCTTTCCGTTGGGATATATTCCTATTAGCGCTCCTCACTACCATACTTTTTCAGATACTCTCTAACTTCGCCAATGATTATGGCGATGGGGTAAAAGGTACCGACAATGAGCACCGTATAGGTCCTGCCCGTGCCTTACAGAGCGGGGCTATCACACGTGAGCAGATGAAGCGAGTCGTGCTTATCACAGCGGCTCTTTCTATACTCTCAGCAATTGCTCTGATAGTAGCGGCTTTTGGTAGCGAAAACCTACTTTATACGCTGGTGTTTTTTGTGTTAGGATTGCTTTGTGTAGCAGCGGCTATCAAGTATACCGTAGGGCGTTCAGCTTACGGCTATCGCGGATTGGGCGATGTGTTTGTATTCGTCTTTTTCGGCTTGGTCAGTGTGGTGGGCAGTCAGTTTTTGTACACCCAGCAGATTGATAAGGCAGTATGGCTACCCGCTATAGCTATCGGACTATTGAGCGTAGCAGTACTCAACCTCAATAATATGCGCGATTACGAAAACGACCGCCGTTCAGGCAAGCATACTCTGGTCGTCAAGATGGGTATTTCATTAGCCAAATACTATCATTATTATTTGGTTGTGATAGCTATGGTAGCGATGCTTGGCTATTCAGTATGGCGCTTACAAATGCGTTGGCAGTTGCTGTACCTTATAGCCTACTTGCCTTTGGTAGTGCATCTATTGTCAGTAAAACGCAATAAAGAACTACGACTCTTAGATAAAGAACTCAAAATCGTAGCAATGAGCACTTTCTTGCTCTCGGTCTTATTCTTTATCGGCATCTATACCAACGTCTAACGACTAATATCTAACGACTAATAAACTAACGTCTAATTCAATAATAACTATGGAAGTAATTTACTACGGACACGCTTGTGTGGGTATCCGAATAGGCGACACCCACCTTCTTATCGACCCTTTTATCTCTGAAAACCCTTCAGCGAGTCACATCAATGTAAATGATGTACCTGCCGACTACATCCTCATCACTACGGCTCAGCAAGACCATACTTATGATGTAGAGAGCATCGCTAAGCGTACTAATGCCAAAATTATCTCTAATTACGAGATTTCTAACCATTATTTCAATTTAGGCATCGAAAATTCACACCCTATGGACTTAGGGGGGGCTTATAATTTCCCTTTTGGTTCAATTAAGATGGTACCTGCTCTGCACTCTTCTACTTTCGATGACGGTAGTGCCGGTGGTTGCGCTTGTGGTTTTATCATCAAAACCTTAGACAGAACCGTTTACGTAGCAGGAGCTACCGCTTTGCACTTCGATATGCAGCTTATTCCAGTGCGTTATAAAGTAGATTTAGCCGTATTGCCTATAGGTGGCAACTTTACAATGGATGTTGAAGATGCCATTATGGCTTCTGACTTCGTAAAGTGCAATAAAGTGTTAGGCTATCACTACGACACCAATCCGCTTATCAAAATTGATGATAAAGATTTAGCAGTACGCAGCTTCAAAGCTAAAGGCAAAGAGTTAATTCTCTTAGGGGTTGGACAAAAAGTATTAGCATAAGTTAATTAGCTAATTGCCAAATTTGCTAATTGCCAAATTTGCTAATTAGCTAATTGGCTAATTTTCCCAGTATGTCAAAGAACGAACTGAAAGTCTTAAAACTTTTACGGCGCAAAGTTCAGTCCTTTTGGCAAACTGAGCAAATACTTGTTGCGTGATGATACAACCTTGTCAAACAAACAGTCAATAAAAAATGAAAAAACTTTTACTTATTACCGCGCTGCTTATAGCCTCTAACGGTTTAGCTCAGAAATACTTATCGCAATACGATATAGACGAAGAGCGCTTTGGCAACGAACGTATCTTCACCCTAAGCGCTAACGATGAACCCTTAGAGGGTGCCTATAAGGTAGCCATTGGGGGCGGCGATTACTACGAAGCTACCTTCAAAAAAGGTAGAATAGACGGTGCCAAAAAAACGTATAACGACAAAGGCGAACTTATTGTGGAAGAACACTACAAAAATGGTTTGCCCGAAGGAGCTTTTACCCAATATCGCGAGGGCAAGGTAATACGCCTCACTACCTATAAAGACGGGAAGTTAGACGGCAAAAGCGCTCGCTATACCGATAAAGGCGTGCCCGACTACGAAACTTTCTATAAAGACGGTAAGAAAGAGGGCGAGTGGAAGTACTACGATGACGAAGGCAAGGTTGAGCGCATCGAAACCTACAAAAACGATGAGAAGAATGGTAAATGGTGGCGCAAAATGGTCAGCAACCACGGCAATTACACCACTACTAAGTACTATACCAATGGCAAACCTTCAGGCAAATGGGTAGAACAATGGGAAAATGGCTTGCTACGCGAAGAGCGCGACTATAAAGACGAAAAGACCTATACTCAGCGCAATTATCACCTAAACGGCAATCCTAAAAGCGAAGTGTCGTATAAAGACGATAAGCTGCACGGAGCTCGCAAGAACTTCAATGGGGCAGGCGTTTTGCAAGATGAACAAGTGTTCGATGCTGATAAGCTTATCGCCCGCAAAATCTACCACTCTAATGGCAGATTAAAAGAGGAAACCAATTATAAAAACGATGAGAAAAACGGTAAGTACAGTCTCTATAACGAAAATGGCACTCTTAGCGAAGAAGGCGAATATAAAAACGACTTCAAAGAGGGCGTATGGCGCGAATACCAAGAGAATAATGTGCTGTACCGCGAGCGTACCTATGTTGGGGGCATTCTCAACGGCGCGATGAAAATATATTACCCTAGCAAAAAAGTAAAAGAGGAAGGAATGATGAAGGATAACTACAAGCAGGGTATTTGGAAGCACTACGACCGCACAGGGCGTTTAGCATACGAAGAAGACTACCAGCAAGGCACTGTAGTAAAACGCAAAGATTTTGACGAATAAAACTCAAATTATTTTATATGAAACTCAAAAACGCAATCACACTTTCTGCCATAGCACTGGCTACAATGCTTGGCACCACAGACCTTTATGCACAGCAGAAAAAAGGTAAAAAATGCAAAAAGACAGAGCAAAGCTGTCAAAAACCTAATTATGGCAAACCCTCTGAGGTAAAAGCTAACGACGGAGCTTTCAAAATAAAGCCTTTAGCATACGATTATGATGCTGTGAGCAACTACATCGACGCAGAAACGATGTACATTCACTTCTCAAAACACTATGTAGGGTATTTAAACAACCTCAATAAGGCAGTCGAAGGGAAGCCTGAAGCGCAAAAAACTATCGAGCAGCTCCTCAGTACGCTCGATATGAGCAACGCAACCCTAAGAAACAACGCAGGGGGGTATTACAACCACAATTTGTATTTCGAACTCATCTCGCCAAAAGGCGGAGGAACTCCTACCGGAGCCTTAGCAGCTGCTATCGACCGCGATTTTGGCAGTTTCGAAAACTTCAAAAAAGCCTTTAGCGAGGCAGGAGCTAAACGTTTCGGTTCAGGCTGGGCGTGGTTAGTAGTCAATAACGGCAAGCTACAAGTTGTGAGCACTGCCAATCAAGATACCCCTTTAATGCCAAACTTAGAGGTTTCAGGTACCCCCA
>ERZ773014.1889-NODE-1889-length-12728-cov-5.077409_pt1 | contig 12728 bp, 20 predicted proteins | sample MGYA00580841_ERZ773014 | MGnify/ENA primary metagenome ERZ773014 (study PRJEB29015, sample SAMEA2737989) | human oral metagenome | biome: human oral; feature: human-associated habitat; material: dental | place: China | collected 2067 ...
AAAAATGACAAAATTAAAAAACTTAATATACACTTATGAATTATTCCAAATATCTTTTCTTTTCAATTCAATTTTATAAAATGTTATACTATAATTACATCCTAAAAAAAACTGTAAAATCTAATTATTTTATACTTTTTGAATACTACTAGTATGTAGACTATATGTACATTAATAAGTTATACTTAAAATTAGGTGATTAAATGTGATATTGCAAGAAATTGTAGGAAAAAATATAAGAAAATATAGAAAAAATATGAAAATCAGTCAAGAAGAATTAGCTCTTAGATGTAATTTAAATAGAACATTTATTTCTAGTATTGAGAGAGGATTAAAATCTCCATCTCTAAGTACCATTGAAAAAATATGTTTTGAATTAAAAATCGAAGTAAAATTACTATTTGAATAAATTAAAAATCAAGAAAAAAATTAAAAAAAGGAGATCACAGTATTATGATAAATAATTTTATGTATTTATATATGTATCATAAATTTCTTTCACATATTCTAACCAAGTTTTTTTTTCTTCGATTGTTTCATCATTTAATATCTGATTAATTATATTGTTTTCATTAAATTCCATTTTTCCCCCTTTTTTTTATTTTTAAATTTCTTCTGTTTTTATTTTTTCCCAGAAATTTAATATTTTATTTCTTGCTACAATAGCTTCTTCCTCTGTCTGGAAGTAATTTCCTATTTTATAATACTCATCATCAGAGTATTCCTTTTCTTCTAAAAGTTTAACTACTTTACCTTTACCAGATACAGCATAATAGCAATCAGTTCTTTCTCCTCTCCAACGTATTCCGTATTTTTTATTTACTTCTGTTATTATTTTGTTAATATGTTCTATATGTTTATTTTGTATAAAATATAAAGTTTCGTTTTTTTCTTTGTAATTTATATTTAAAACAGGTTTATCACTTACTAAATTATAATAAAATTCTGTTTTATCATCACTTACTGAAAAAGTAATATCTTTTTTGATTATTTTTATATCTTTTTTTAATATAGAATCATTAAATTTAACAACTTTAAAAACACTATAATCGTTATCAATTTTTTCTATTTTTATTTCTAATACTGATTCTTTCATTAGCACTCCTTTCAATTTATTTTTTTTAATTTTGGATTATTAAAATTTAAAGCTAAAATAACAGCATCTGATTTATCATTATCTTTTTTAAAAGTATTCAATTCTAAAATTGGATAATTAGATTTAACAAATTTAAAGGCTTCTTCTTTTGTATTTGGTTTTATTTTCAAGTAACTTCTTGAAGAAGTTGGTGATATTTTATATATTTCTAAACCATTCTCAAATAAAAAATGATCTACTATGCCATGTAATTTCATTAATGGTCCAACTGATTTAATAGTAAAAGTAGATATAAAAGGAGATTCAATAATTGCTTTATAAGGCCTATATTTAGATATTATTTCTAATATCCAATATAATATTTCTAAATTTCTTTCATGATTTGTTAATTTATTATTACCTTTAAAAGAATCTAAAAACAAAAAATTATTTTCTTCTAAGTTATATACGGAAATACCAGGACAAGTTTTACTTAGATCTATTGAAATTAGAAGATTTTTTTTTAAAGTTTTTCCAATATTCTTTGCTAATTCTTTTTCTTTCATCACTTTGCTCTTGATTTCTTTTATATCTTTGGTAATAGACATTGTATTCATCATTCCCTTTTTCTATTATTTTATTTATTTCATTTTCTTTAAATAATAATTCTAAATCATTAACTGTTGGAAAATAATTAGTATCAAAATTTAAAAGACATATTTTTCCTAATTTATGAAAATTATGTCTTTCTTCATCATTTTTTTTATATTTAAGTAAATCTTTTGTTTTTTTAAAGAAAAAACCATCAATTTTTTCAGAATAATGTTGTTCACCATTTACTTCTATACAAATTGGTGGAGAAGTAGGGAAGTAAAAATCATATTTTTTACTTCCTTCTCTTCCTGCAACATATTTCTCATTTTTTACTTCTATCTCAAGTTCTGTATCTACATATTTTCCATCTATATCTTCTTCTTTATATTTTTTATTTGTATTTTCTATTCTATATATTAATGACAATACTTCAGATGCAATTAAACTTTTACCGAACCTCTTCTTTATCCAAAATTTTTGTATTATAATCTATTATTTTTTTATTTTCTTTTTCTATATTGAAAATATTATTATAAAACAAATAAATTCCGAATAATTGTAATCAATAAAAATAAAATTATAAATAATATTATTGTTTTTAAATTACTATCTTTACTCATCTAGAAATTACCTTTAAATTTTTATTATTATTACTTTTTTTTCTTTTTCTTATTTTTATCTTTATTCTGTTGATAAATCATTTAAAAGTTCCATTGTACCTAATATATTGTATGTTATAGAAGATATCCTTCCTTGATAGCCATTATATTTAACATCTGTAATTGTTATATTTGGTCTATTTTTTGTTGTAGATTGTCTTACCACATTTGTTGCATTTAAGTTTGGTGATGAATCTGCTTTTACATTATACCTTACCAAAATCTCTTGAAGTTCTTTTGTTGGATAACCATCTTTATCATAAAGATCTGTAAGTTTATATGATGATCTTAAATTTCCTCTATTCCCATCTTTTATATTTAATGTTACATCTATCAATTTTTCTTTTGCTTCTCTATTAACAGAATTTGCATAATTTAAAGCAGATATTAATGTTCCCATTGTTATTCTTTCTCCAAAATCACGAAGAACTGAAGATTTAACACCATTTTTTTGAACTTCTTTATAATTTTGTGAATTCATATCTGTTCTATTACTTGTATCAGAATCAGTTTCCACAAAAAGTGGTGCATTAAATTCTGAAACCATATTTTTTGTGTTTTGAGTATAGAAAGTATCTTGTGCATAATCTCTTAATTGATTAAAATAATATGCCATAAATGATAATACAAGTATTCCGAATCAAAACACCTGCTGCTATCATTAAAGCTTTTGATGCATTTTCCATATTATATCTCCTTAAACACTATTTTATTAATTCTACCTGTTTGTGAATCAATTTCTTTTCCTTGTGGATCCCATTTAAAATGTCTTGATTTTAAATCTGCTGCTGCAGTTTGCCAAATAAACTTTGTCCAATTATTTTTATTATAATTAAAATTTGTATTTTTTCTTTCAAATTTTTGCACACTCAAATTTTTTACAAGTGATACCATTTCATCAAATTCTTTTCTATTACTACTATCTTTAATTGGTCCTATCCTTATTTTTTTAATATCTGTAACTACTTCTTTATCTATCTTTCCGGAAAGATTTAAGTGGTGTTTGTTCACCTAAAGGAAGTGAATTTGCAAATATATTTTTAAACAAGTTTATGAGATTATTATCTCTTGTTTGTAATACATCTGCTATTGTTTTATCTGTTTTAAGTGCATCTAAATCTCCGAATACCTGCATCAACTTCACCGAATTGCTGGATTAAAATATGAAAGACGTATACTACTCTTAAGTGGATTTTTTAAATAAATCTCTACTGTTATAGCTTTTTCATTTAATCCTGATTCACCTTTTGCAATTATTCTACTAGTCCCTGAAAGTCCCATATTATCCCAAACTCTATTTTCAAGATTTATACTATATGCTAAATTTAAACATGATATTACATCTGTTCCATACATTTGTGCTTTTTCATATGCTTGAAATTGTTCATTAAATTCTACCACTTTTTCTGATTTTTTAGATTCTAATATTGTTTTTTGTGTTTGTGTATAATTACTAAGTATAAATGTCATTATTGATAATATTAATACTGCAAGAAGTACTCCTGCTGCCATTTTTAAAGCATAAGATGCATTTTCCAAGTTTCTAACTTCCTTTCATTGTACTTAAAGCTTCACCCATACTTACAATACCTATACCAACCATTGGGATTATTAGATATCCAACAAATAATAGTACCATTGGGGCAAAACCTATTGCTTTACCAATTCTTGCTTTTTTAGCTATTAATCTTTCATTTGATTCTTTTCTCTTTTCTTGATAATAAGATCTTTCTGTTTCTAATTCTTCAAACGCATTTTTTATTGGTATTTGATCTACTGCTGCTTGAAGACTTTCTACTATTCTAACAAATTTAGGAAATGTTACATCTTGTTTTAACTGTTCTAATGCTTCATATCCTCCTGATTCAAAGTTATTAACACATTTTGAAACTGCTTCTCTAAATATATTTGAATATCTTTCAATCCATTCAAGCATCATTTCAACATTTATTCTTTCTATTTTCATAAGCATTAATATTAATGTATGGAACTGCATTACTTCATTTTCCATTTCAAGTTCTCTCATCTTAAATTGGAATTTTAAAAGCATTTCTGGTCCATAAAATGCTATAAATCCTATACCTAAAGCAATAACAAGTTCAAACCAAGAGAAACTTTCAGATATAATTACTTTAGTTTTTTCAATTATATTTTTAACATCTGATTCTTTTTCTTTTTCTGATATTTGCTTATATATTTTAAGTGTTCCCATCTTTTTAAGTATCTTATTTTTAACTGCATCATTTTTAGTATTTAATTCTTTTACAGTTATTCCGATCTTTTATTATAGCATTTATAACTTCATTTTGTCTCTTTGTTTTAGCTATTGCTTTTGCTTCATCAGCTTTTCCGAAGGTTACCTAAAATATTATAATCTGCTGTTGGCTCTGTATATACATAATCTTTTGATATTGCATGAGCCCAGAAAGCTATTAATATTGTTATTAACGCTGCTGCCATAAAAAGAGTAATTTTATTTACATACATCCATTCAAGTTTCATTTTTGATGCACTATCTTTTAAAAGTTTTATCTTTGTTCTATATTCTTTTGTCTTTTTCTTTGGAATAAACAAATCAACAAACTTCTTTATAAGAGGCTTATTATATAACTTATTTTGCCATGGATTTGATGTTGAATTTACACTTTCTACTTTTGCATTGTCTTTTAATTTCCTTACAAATACATATGATACCATTGTTGTAACAATTAATAATATTTGTACAATCATTCCAAGCTTTCCATTATAAAATTGTTTTGTAAATCCGGAATGTTGATATTGCCCATGCTTTAAGTGGTTCTAAGAACAACACTGGTGCTAAGGCTATAAATGATAATGATTGAAATACATAATCAAGTTTATCTCTTTTTAATATTTCTATTTGCATTTCTTGTGTTATATTATTTAAGTTTTTTAAATATAATGAAGAACCATTTTCATCTTTTCTATCACCAAATTCTCTTGTTAAATATGATATACCTGCAAACTCTTTTAAATAATCATTTGGTGCTATATCATAATATTTTTCAAGTTCACTTTCAGGATCATCAGATATAAGTATTTCATGTATCTTTTCACCTTGTCTTGCTATTTCTGGCATAGAATCATCTTGTGCTACTTCATATATTGCTTCTTCAACCATATTATATTCATGGTATGCATGTCTTATTTCCGCAAAGAATTCTATTTGTTCTCTTAAAAGTTTATTTTCAATCTTATCAACAGCTCCTGATATAAGTGTTTCAATCAAAAATATTAATAAAAGAATTAATGTTGCCATAAGTAATCTATTACCATTTGTAAATAGTGCTATTGCAACAATTGATAATATAATTGTTGGAAGTATCCTTGATAATATTTTAGCTGTTTGTTCACGAGTTAAATATTCATCTCCAAGGTTTATAATTTCAATTCTTCTTCTTAATTTCTCAGTATATCTTTTAATACCAGGTACTGCCATACAGAACAAATAAAATCTTTGGTAAAAGATTTCCATAGAATATCTTTTTGATTGAGTACCTTGTACCAGATTTCTTAAATATTTTGTTTTCTTATTATTAGCTTTTCTTTGTATATATATAAATAGTATTACTATTACTAAAAATGCTATTCCTACCCCTCCTAATAGGATAGGAAGTATATTATTAGGCACAAAATACCTCCTTTTTCATCTTATTTTCTATGCTATTTCATCTTCAAATTCTGGTGATTTTGGAACTTCTATTTTCCAATTATCATATAAGAATTTATCAAATGATGATATATCTGATGTATCCATATTGTTTCTCATTTCTCTTATATTATCTGCAGAAATTGGATTTACTAAAACATATCTATCATTTTGGAATTCTAGGATATTTCTATGTTTATACAATTCTCTATTTGTTGTTTTTGTAAAGAATATTGTTGCATTATCCATAAATTTATCTAGTTTTCCTTCTAATGTTTTTTGTTTTCTATGGTCAAATGTATAATCATTTTTATCTTCAATTGGTATACATTCTGTTATTCTTTCAATATATCTTCTACCTCTAAAGTCTTTAACAATATGTATATCAAAGTTCAAAACTCCTACAACCTGTTCTTCTGCTGTTTTTTCATTATTAAACATACCTGTTTTAAGTAGTGAGTTTCTAAGTGCCATTACTAAGTTTGGAAATGTCTTAGCATGGTGTGTAAATAATGTAAACTTAGATGCAACCTGTGCTGCTTGGATCATCCATGCTGCAACAGGGTCTGTCGCAACTTCGCCGTACTATGTTAACAGAACCGTCAGTTTTCTTTTGAACGTCAAGCCCTTCTTGTCCTGATATTGTATCTGTTTCTCTAAAAGAAAGTATATTTCTTGTTGGATATATCTTTCTTAAGTGAAGCTCGAATGCTGTTTCTTGTATACGAAGGTTCATAGTTTCATAAATACTTTCAATCATCGCCATAAGCATTGTTGTTTTTCCGAGTACCTTGTTCACCTGTTAGTGATATAATTCTTGCACCTTTAACAAGGAATCTTATAAGTGCAATTGCATTTTCTTTTCCTTCATATCTAACTATTTGTTCTAGTGTTGCTTTTTGTACGTCAAACTTTCTTACGAAAAATGCCCATGTTTCTGAGAATGTTGGTCTAACTACAACAACACGTGATCCGGTCTTTCATTTCATTGATCTTATAACCATTTGTATCTGATAACTGTCCAGGGTTATTATATTTATATATATTTTGACATACACGTTTTAATTCACTTTCTGTACCAAAAGATAAAAATGCTAAACGTACAGACACCCCTTTAAAGAATATCCAAATACTATCACATGCACGTGGCACTTTATGTTCCATTGCTTGTTTTAAATAATCTCCGGTCTGTTTGTGCAACTTGGCTTAAGAAACTTTCTGGAAGCCCAGATACACCACCGTGATACACCGGTCTATGTTCATATCACGAACTTCATCTATTGAACTATATCCTTTGTATTTTTGATATATTCTTTGAACAACAACATTCATCTTATCTTCAAATGATACATTTAAATTTTCTGCTTCATAAATATTATGAATATCATCTTCTGTTATAACATATGATGGTTTACTACTTCCATCAACATATTTAAGTTCTGCTAAATTATATTTTTTTATAAGCTCATTTAATGCTTCATATCCAAAGCTTTTTTTATACTCGTTTATAAGTATATCAAACTTATCTTGTGCTGTTAAAAGTGATGGTATATCAAATGGTATTGCTTTTGATATGTTTACTTCATTTACCCCATATTCTTTAAAAAGTAAGTCAAATATAAGTTCTTTAACATATTTCTTATCATTAACATCACCATATGTACATCCTTTTAATGCTTTTTTTAGCTCATACTTTTTTTGTTTTCTTCTTTCTAATTCTTCTTCTGATAACCCTATATCATAAAGATTTATTTTTGTTATTTCATCCAATCTTTTTTTGATAAATTGTATCATCATATCTAATGTATATGTTTTATCATCAACATTTATATCTTTTTCTTCTATAGATTCTCTATTTTTCTTAACCCTATTTGCAACAAAAACAGAAAATGCTACGATTACTATAAAAATTAATGCAATATTTATATATGCTTCCATTTTTACCTCTTTTTTCTATTTATCTTTTTTCATATTTTAACTGTTGTATTCTATCAATTATAAGTAAATTTAAATCTTCTACAGTTTTTATTAAATAATTATTCCTATATGATGAATTATCATCATTTAATGTTATAAGTAAATTTACAAGTTTTCCTTCTTGTATTGCTTCCATAAGAAGTGTATTATACACAATTGATGGCATTCCTGGCTTCATTCCTATCTTTCTTGCTATATTATCACAATTATATTTAGAAAATGAATCTTCTCTTGTTAGAAGTGGTATTACTCTATTTTTATTAAGTAATGCTTCATCTATTCCCCATAATTGCATAAATTTATTTATTTGTTCTAATTTTTGTTCCATTGTATATATTACTAAATCTGATGCTTTTAATATTTCATTTATAGCAGGCGTTTTTCTTTCTCCTTTTTGAAGATCTATAAATATAAGGTCATAATACATGTCCGCTATTTTCACCATCTCAAGCATTGGCATAAGTGAATTTTCAAACACTTTTTTGTCTATTGTTTTAAGTCCATATATTATATCAACTCTTCCTACTAAAATAGGTGTAGAGTAACTTTTTACAGTTTCTGGTGAAATCTTATTACTTGCAACTGCTGCTAAAAGTCCTTCAATTCCTGCTGATATATCTACTTTTCCCATATTTATTTTTTTTATAAGTTCATCATTGCTTTCATCTTGTAAAAAAGCTTTTTTCATCATCTCATCTCTAAATGATGCATCAACAATCAAAATCTTTAGATTTCTTTCTATCCCCATCTGTACTGCTGATGTTATAAGAGATGTTGTCTGACTTGTTACCTTACCGATCTTCACTCCAAAAAGTTATTATAGCCATTTTTCCTCCTGCTTAATTCTTTTCTAAAATTTTCATATATCTTGAAACTTCCCTTATCATTGTATTATCAACTAATTCTACTAAGCTTGATAATGCTGTCTTAAATTGACTTGAAAATGGTCTTAAATTTAATCTACGTGCTCTTTGATTTTCATATATTATAGTTAAATCTCCATTATCATATGGGAATGTTATTATGTGTTCTTCATATCTTATATTTAAATCTTTTGTTAAATATGAGATATAATTCATACTTTGTGATGTAATTTTCTTTCCAAATATAACCCTATAAATTTCTCCATCTGAATTATATCCAGCAAATGCTTCAACTGCTTTTTCTAAACTATATATATCAAGTGTTGTCATCATAAATACTCTATCTTCTACACCTAAAGGAATTGAAGCTAATGCTTCCTTATTATCAACATCAAAAAATACGAAATCGTATTTTTTTTCTGTATCTGACATATTTTCTAATATTCCTTCTTGTACAAGTTCATTATAATTACTATATCCAACTGCAATGTCAACTTTTGCTTCTGTTGTTATATATTTTTGTCCTTTTGCTGGTCTTGATATTTCTATAGATGGAATAATATATCTTGTTTTTTGTACTTCTGTAAAATCTACAATAAGGCAACTTTTTTGTTCCATTGTTGCTCCTCTTATTATTGTTGCTACATATTTTATTATATCTAGCTTATCCATTCCTCCAACAAAACATAATTTTTTCAAAATTGCCTCCTTGTTATATATATTATATCTATTAATCTTATTTTTAATATTACTATCTTTTTATATATTATTATTTTGCTGCACCTTCTATAAATGTTTGTCTCTTTTCTGCTCTATCTTTTATTTCTTTTTGTACTGCAGAACTAATTCTACTTCTTAATTCTTCTGTTTGTGATGCTTGTAATATTTCATTTATAGGTCTTCTTATTAATGTATGATTATTAAGTGCTGTTCTATATTGTTGTTGTATTGCTGTTGCAATATTAGGATCTTGTACTAATAATTCATATACTTTATCACTTACAGGATAATTTGCATTTGCTGCTGCTTGTATTCCTGGTTGTGTATAATTTACTGCATATAATTTAGCTCCTTCAACAGAATATGATTCTATAATTGCTGAATTCATTTTTAATATTTCATCTTCTCTTAATTTTAACCATATTGATGTTGAATCTGATTTTTCTACAACTTTTTTAGCTGCTACTATAAAATCTTGTCCATTTGGATATGATATTCTAACATCTATTGTGTCACCTTTTTGTAATTCTGTTGGAAGCATTATCATACTATATTCTACTAATCTATATGTTGAATTTATATTATTTGTATCTGTTACTGCTTCTGATTTTAATGCAAGCATTTTTTCAGTTATTACAGTTCCTTTTGGTATATCAATAGTTGCAACTATAGTTTTATCAGCTTTTGAATCTCCAGTATTACCAGTACTTCCTGTTCCTGAACTTTGATTATTTGATTGTTTATTATCTCCACTAGGCATAATTGTTGATGCAAAATCTTTCTTTCCTGCTTTAGCTGTTAATTTATCATCTTTCTTTTCTAATAATGATGCAACATTTTTACCTGCTGTCGCATTTAAACTTTCAGGTGTTACTATCTTATCTGTTGGTATTGATGTAACAACTCCTTCCATAACTAAATCTTCTGGTTTAACTTCATTATTTGCCTTAATATCTCTTGCTGCAACATAAACTTGTTTTATCTTACCTTTTTCTTTTTTTATTTCCCCATTTAATTTTGTTATTTGCATAAATGAAATTGCTCCTATAATTATTGCAATTACACCTCCTATTAATAATCCAGTTATTAATGAATTTCTTGTTCTTCTTTCAATTGGATTTATAGCCATCTTTCTCCTCCATATATTATATTTATTCGTTTTTTTATCTTTTGTTATACTATATCTAATAATACATAAGATACAATACTTCTATATTAGTTATAATATTATATATCACCTATTTTTTTCAATTAATATACATTAATGTAATATAAAAATAATACTTATAGATTAAAAACTAAAAAAATAATATTAATAATTCATATTTATGTATTATTAATTACTATCTTATACCATCTTAATCCTTTTAAAACATATTAACAATATAATAATATAATATATAAAATGACATTAAAACTACTATAACATAAAAATTAAATATATTTGAAATATGTAATATTTGAAATTCATACATAAAAAACCGCAACAAAATTAAACAAAATAGAAAAAGAAAAAGAAAAAGAAAAGAAAAAGAAAAGAAAAAAAACAAAAGATAAAGATAAAAATAAAAATAAAAAAGCTATAAAAAAAGAAATCAGTATTATTTTACTGATTTCTTTTATAATCTCAATATGGTGGAGATGCGGAGAGTCGAACTCCGTTCCAAACATAGTGTATAATGCTTTCTACCATAAATAGATTATCTTTAAAATATCTACCTATAATCAAAAATAATCCAAATATTACAGGTATTACATATATTTAAATACTATATCTATATGTATCAATATAGTATTTGTCTACTTAAATGACACCCTATTCCTACACAGTGTAGACAAAACAGTAGGTAAGATGTACACAGAACTTATGCTGCGTATGCGTATTCTTCGTTTGCGTTTAATTTTAATTTTAGTTTTTAAGTGTACTTTCACTTTATGGCTTACACTATACTTCCCTGATGCCTGTCGATATCCAATTACATCCCCATATTAATTATAGCTAGATGAAAACACACCTAGCTATTTTACATTATTTTGCTTCTTTTACTTCTAATACTTGTTTACCCTTATAGTATCCACAAGCTGCACATGCTCTATGTGGTAATATTTTTGCTCCACAGTTAGGACATATCTTTAAACCTTTTGCTTCTATTTTCCAGTGTGCTCTTCTTTGTGCTGTTCTCTTATTTGAATGATTTCTTTTTGGTACTGCCATCTTATAGCTCCTTTCTTTAAATTAATATCCCTTCCTTTAGATATTCATACATATGTTAGTATATATTTTAATTAAACTTTTGTCAATATAACACATATAACTTTAAATAAATATAAACTTAACAAAAATTATTTTATACATCTATCTCTCTCTTATATTATACCTTTTCCCTTTATTTACTATAAATTTAGTATAACTTAATCTATAATAACTTTACAAGTAGCTATTTCCGGTGTATTATATATTATATACAATAAAATATTACATAATATATAGTTTAATTAAATTATGGTGGTGATGATAAAATGAAAAAAAATAAACAAAATATTAAACCTGAAGCAATATATGATGCTTCTATCATCCTTGAAACAACAGATATATTATTCAAACTTCTAGAGATTTTAAACTCTAAAGAAATTATTCAAAATAATAATTTCTTCTATTTACTTTTAAATTTAGATGCATATAATGAAATTTGCGAAGAATTTAATAAAACATTTTTCAAAACAGATCATCCAAAAATAAAGGTTCATTTATTAAACAAAAAAGAATATATTTCTGAAGCAATTGTTCAAAAGCGGCTTTTGAACAGAAAATTTGAAGTTTTGGTTAAATATTCTAAAAAAAATAATGTAAATGAACTTAAAAAAATAAGTATCGAGATTCTAGAGTTTATGAACTCTATATATAATCAAAGAATTGAAAATTTAAGAAGAGAAATTGATGATGTCTATGACATCGTCCCTCTAACTGAAATTTTCATAATACTTGAAGATACAAAAAAAGTGATTAATCAATAATATTAATTATTAAGCTATATCAAGAATTTTTCTCTTGATATAGCCTTTTTATTTTATTCTTTACAAATTTAAATATTCATAGTACTATATACTAAAGTTAAAGTTACATCAAGAATAGATTCAAAATTTAAAATTTTAAATTAGGGATGTGAATG
>ERZ773014.1890-NODE-1890-length-12715-cov-5.936098_pt1 | contig 12715 bp, 8 predicted proteins | sample MGYA00580841_ERZ773014 | MGnify/ENA primary metagenome ERZ773014 (study PRJEB29015, sample SAMEA2737989) | human oral metagenome | biome: human oral; feature: human-associated habitat; material: dental | place: China | collected 2067 ...
CGCGGCGGTCGTCCCCTTCCTGCCGCGGCGGGGGACGGTGGTGGACGTCGGCTCCGGGGCCGGCTTCCCGGGCGTGGTGGTCGCCCTGCTGCGTCCCGACCTGGAGGTGACGCTCATGGAGGCCATGGAGCGCCGCGTGGAGTGGCTCGACGTCGTCGTCGAGGAGCTTGGGCTGGATAACGTCACTGTCCGACGGGCCCGGGCGGAGGATGTCGGAGAGAAGTACGACGTCGTGACGGCACGTGCGCTGGCCAACCTGTCCAAGCTAGTCCGGCTGACCGCGAGGCTGGTGCGTCCCGGTGGGGCGATCCTCGCGCTCAAGGGTTCCAGGGCGGAGGCCGAGGTCGAGGAGGCCAGGTACGTTATTAAGAAGGCGCGGTTCAGGCCCGCGGTGGTGCACGACGTGGTGGCGCCAGGGGAGGAGCTGACCAAGGTGGTGGAACTGAGGCGAATCCACTGAATATATGTGATAATAATCACATATTATGCCATGGGAAGACACGGTTCTCCGCGGGAAGGGCGTCCGGCGGAGGAAGCGAGGCCGCTCTGCCGTAGACTGAGGTTGCCAGCCGCATCGGCTCGGAACGTCGTCCCAGGAGAGCCACGTGTCGTCTATCTTTGACCAGCTTCAGGCCGATCATAAGATCCTGTCTGAGGTGGCGGAGGGTGACTTCCCACGCCCCACGCAGACCCGGGTCATTGCTGTCGCAAACCAGAAGGGCGGTGTCGGGAAGACCACAACCGCCGTCAACGTGGCCGCGGTACTGGCGCAGGGCGGACTTGAGGTCCTGGTGATCGACGCCGACTCCCAGGGCAATGCCTCGACGGCGCTGGGCGTGGGGCACCGTGACGGGACGATCTCCATCTACGACGTCCTGGTGGAGGGCACGCCTATTAGGGACGTGGCCGTCCAGACGCGGTTCACGCCGAACCTGTGGTGCGTACCTGCCACCATTGACGTGGCCGCCGTCGAGATTGAGCTGATCGACGCCGAGCGGCGTGAGTCCAGGATGCGCATGGCGCTGCGTGAATACCTGCTGGGACGACGGGAGCAGGGACTGCCTCGGCTGGACTATGTGCTTATCGACTGTCCGCCGAGCCTGGGCATTATGACGATTAACGCCTTTGTCGCCGCTGGCGAGGTCCTTATCCCCATGCAGGCCGAGTACTACGCCCTGGAGGGCCTGGCCCTGCTCACCCGTTCCATTAACAGGATCGCCGAGATACACAACCCGGTGCTCGGGGTCTCCATGATCGCCCTGACCATGTTCGACAAGCGCACCATGCTGTCGCGGGACGTGGAGGCAGAGGTCCGCAACTACTTCCCGGAGGCCACTATGGAGACCCGGATACCGCGGTCGGTGAGAGTGGCGGAGGCGCCCTCCTACGGGTCGCCGGTGGTCTTCTGGGATCCCCGTTCAACTGGTTCCGTGGCTTATGCGAAGCTAGCTCAAGAAATCGCAATGCGCGGCGTTGCTCACACGATGACTGAGGGAGAGACCTGATGGCACAGAAACGACGCGGTCTGGGGCGCGGACTCCAGGCACTCATTCCAGATACGCAGCTGGAGAGCCCGAACCAGAGGCCCTCGGACGTCTTCTTCCCGGCTGGGCACCGACCTCCCCGGTCTCACTTTGGGGGCGGCACCCTGACGGCGGAACCCGTCAGGACTGCCCCTGACCGCACCTCGGTACTGGGGGATCGTCAGGTGACAGAGGTGACGGCAGCGTTGCTTGCTCCCAAGCCCCGACGACGCAGTGGGGGAGGGCGCAAGGCTGCTGCCACAGGTGCGGCGGCCGATGTTTCACGTGAAACACCGGTGGACTCACAGGCTCCTAAGGGTGCTGCGGGTTCGGACGGAGCTGTCCAGGAGCCCCAGGGCCGGTCTGAGGCAAGGCCAACAGGGTCTCGCGTGGAGGGGCCCACGACGACGAACTCGACAAAGTCCTTGACCCCCTCCAGTGCCGAGACGTCATCGGCTACGGGGGAGGGGGCTGTACCTGACGCGGCGCCCGCTCTGGGTGACGGGGCACCTGGCAAGGACGGCAGAGACGCTGGCGGTGTTACGGCCTCTGTTCCTGAGGTCAAGGCCGCAGTCGACAGGGCGTCGGATGCCGGTGCAGATAGCTCCGGTGGTGGGGCAGATGCTCCGGACGGGGCAGATGCCTTGGTGGCGAAGACAGGTTCCGCAGGGAATGAGGCGGGCACCTCGGTTGGCGAGGCGCCCGCTGTCGTTAGTAAGGCGTCTTCCTCGACGGCGCAGTCTGCGAGCAGCAAGTCCGGGGCGGCAGGTAGCACGAAGCGTGTTTCACGTGAAACGTCGCGTCCCGACGGGGAGGTCGATCCTGACGGCCTGGTCCCGGTTCCGGGGGCCACCTACGCGGATCTGCCGCTGGATGCTATTGTCCCGAACCGGCGTCAGCCGCGTCAGGTCTTTGACGAGGACGAGATCGCCGAGCTGGTGGCGTCGATGAAGGAAGTCGGCCTGCTCCAGCCCATTGTGGTGCGACGTATTGACGAAGGCTCGGATGAGGGCGATGCCCGCTACGAGCTCATTATGGGCGAGCGGCGTCTGAGGGCGGCCAAGGCAGCTGGTTTCAAGAAGATTCCGGCGATTGTCCGCTACATTGAGGACGAGGATCTCCTGCGGGACGCCCTGCTTGAGAACCTGCACCGGGTCCAGCTCAACCCCCTGGAGGAGGCGGCAGCCTACCAGCAGCTGCTCGACGACTTCTCGTGCACGCATGAGGAGCTGTCACGACGGATCGCACGTTCGCGGTCCCAGATCTCCAATACGCTCCGTCTAATGAAGCTGCCGCCGCTGGTTCAGCGTCGGGTGGCTGCGGGAGTCCTGTCAGCCGGTCACGCCAGGGCACTTCTTGGCCTGCCTGACGCAGCTGCAATGGAGCGCCTTGCTCAGCGTATTGTGGCTGAGGGGCTCTCGGTGCGCGCGACGGAGGAGGCGGTGGCTCTTCATGACGAGCCAGCTAAGAAGAGGAAGTCCTCCCGGGCTCGTGCGGTGGCAATGACGGCTCTGGCCACACGTCTCTCTGACACCTTCGACACCCGGGTCAAGGTGGTCCAGGGAGCAAAGAAGGGCCGGATCACCATTGAGTTTGCCGGTAAGGACGACCTGGCTCGCATTATTGAGGCCCTGGCTCCAGGGACGTCGCTTCAGGAGTGAGGGTACAGGCACGCATTGCTAGGCGCTCTTCCTAGTAGGAGGCGCGTGGCAGGAGCAGGGCACGTCTTCCTGTACCAAAGGGGATGCCTGGGTATGGTCGGGTTACCGTATGGCCGGAGCTGCCGGTGGTGGCCGTCTTCTTCCTGGGCTCAGCTCCGGGGCTGGTTACCGCGCGCCAGGACTGGAGTGAGCGCATGGCCCCGCGCGCCAGCGGGGACACGCGTGTCGAACGCGCAATAAAGCGGGGCGAAGAGCGTGGCCCACATGCCAGCAGAGATGTGCTTTATGGCGGGCTCCGAGTACTCTACGTGGCCCGCACGCCAGCGAAGATGCGGTTGGTTGCTGTGCGCTAGGACTGGAGAGATCCTTGTCCTTCTCAGGTATCTGACCCCTGCTGCCTCCTAGGGGAGAGGGGCGCTCAGTTATCTCCACATTGCCACTGAACAGGCGTTGGGGTAGTTCTTGTCTTGCTCTACGTCAAGGGACTGTCCTGGGAACGAGGTCCGCCGAGGAGATTGGCGTGGCGTCTTCTCCGACGTCAAGGGGGTTGTCAGCGGTCCAGGCCGTCGCCGTGTCCGGCCTTCCCCTACATTAAGGGAGCTGGTTCCTTCATCCATAGCCATCTGTGTGACGCCGCCGTGGACGATATCTTTCTGCGTCAGGAGGCTGCCACCGGTCCAGGACGTCGTGTGAACCGTGCCCGGTCTCCTCCTACATAGGGGGTTGACTGTCCTTCACCCGCGGTCACTTGTGTAATGCTGTGGGCGACGTCCCCCATGCCAAGGGAAGGTGTGTCAACCGTAGACGTCCCCCTTACGCCAAGGGGCTGTCCTCCCGATTGCCTTGTAATGCGGCGGAGGAACGGGGTGACGGTTCTATTGGCGAGGACATATTAGGAGCGACGCCGTCAGGTGTTTCACGTGAAACATCTGACGGCAGGAAGGCGTCGAGAGCTAACGAGGGGCGCGATGAGTCACTCCATGCAGAAGCCGTAGACGTCATTGTTTCACGTGAAACATCCGGATACTACTGGCGCTACCCCGGAGCTCGCTTCCCGCTCGAGCAGCAGGTGTCCGGCCCTGTGCCGCCGGAGCCACCGGACGCCTTCACCAGCAACGCTCAGGCCGCCGGATCCGGCCCCCATACCACCGGGGAGGCACCCGCACATTCCATGCAGTACCTGGACTCAGCGTCCGGCCCCCATATCACCGGAGGCGCCTCAACCCCTGCTTCTCCATGACCAAGGTGCCCCGAGCTTCACAGTCAGGTTCCGCTCCGCTCACGCTATAGATGGAGTGCTTTGTAGCTCAGAACTCCCTGCTCGCAGGAGTAGTCCCCACGACCCGTCGCACTCAGGCATCGCCTGGACCAGAGCTCCCTGCTCACAGGAGTAGTCCACGACCGGACTTATTGGTGAGGGTGAGGGCAGACAAAGCTCCCTGCTCACAGTGCTCCGGCGCCGTTCCTCACCGAAGGAGTTGGAGCCAGAGGCCTCTGATCTCACAGGTGCTGAGACTCCAATAGTCCGCTTGTCTCCTACCTGTGCAGGCACTGTCTCTCGGTGACTTCTGAGCGGCTCTCCTTATGGGGCCGTGGCAGCAGGTCTCTTTGAGCGGCCTTTCGTGCGCTGGGATTGGTGCAGATTCGCCTTGAGCTCGGACATCACCACTCCAGCGGCCTCTCATGACTGGGACTAGTGACGTTCACCCTCTCGGTGGTTGTGCTGTTCTCCTGGGATCCAGGAGACGATGGTGCCTCAGGGGTGTCGTCGCGCATCTTCAGGAGACTGACCTCTTGGAATCCAGGAGCTAGCCGCCCCCCAGTAGGCCTACGACCTCCTGGACTGTTCTCCTGGATCCAGGAGATGGCACTTGTCTGGGGACAGGAAGATGGCTGGTCTCTGAGCGGGAGTGTTGTTCTGACTCCGTGCCCGTTAGTCCTGTTCTAAGAGGTCACAATGGGGTTCTGTGGCATGACCCGGCTTCCTCGGCTAGAGGGTGAGCCGCAGCGGGGAGGGGCGGTACCGGGAGCCCGGGGTCTAGCTCCCTGGACTAAAGGGTGATCCGTACGGGAACCTGCCACATGAACTCACCCTTGTCTTGGTACGCCAAAGAACAGTGCAGGGCGGCTCGGAGCTCTTGTCTGATCGTCAGCTCCCTGTGAGTTAATGAAGATAGGATTGACCGCTAGAGCAGGCCGCCTCTGCCTGTCCCTTAAGGTCGAGGGCCACTAGGGCTTTTACAAGGGAACTGCTTGAGGTCGCCAGGAACGTTTAGCGAAGCATGTTTCACGTGAAACACATGGAGATGGAGGGCGGAGGAGGTCACAGCGAAGAAGGTGGATCGCAGGTGTTCGTCCCGCTGTTTCACGTGAAACATGAAGCTGATAGCGACGGCGGAGCAGACCCTGTCTTGTCGACGTCGGCAACAGGAAGGAACGGTCCTGCGTCGGCACGGTATTTGGCGGCAGCAGAGGGGCGAGCCCGCAAGGACGGATCACTCCTCCACTCTCATGGACACCTCGCCCGGCTGCAGGTGAGCGCAGTAAGGGCAGGTAGGTCCTGTGACTTGCAACCAGGTCAGCCTCGTCATAGTCGAGCCTGCGAAGGGCGGGTTTGGTCGACGCGTTCGTACATATGCTGCGAACACATTGAGTCCGCGAGGATGGGTAGTAGGTCGACGTGATGCCAACACAGCTCTGATCCTACGTAGGCGGCAATTCGTCCTTGAGGGTCAGAAGTGCCCACCATGCGCGACTCGATCCGTCCAGGCAGGTTTACGAGGTTCTCTTCCTGGGTGATCTCGCCAAAGGGGTCAGGGGGGGGTCGAGAGGATCAAGGTGTGTGCCGTGTACTCATGAATCGAGGAGGTGAGACCGCGGTCAGGGGCGAGGACTTGTCCGGCCTCGGAGAGATTGAGTGCGGTGCGAACCTGGTAGGCGCCCACCGTGACGGCCTTTCTCTGTCGGGGTGCTCCTGGTGGTCAACTGTCACAGCCTCGGCCGGCGGTCCGTTGAGCCTAGGAGTTGTCAGAGCTCAATCAAGCTCGACCAAACTCGTCTTGAGTGGGAGTCCAGGAGGTGAACACTCCCATGTTTCACGTGAAACATGGGAGTGGCCTGCCGTGGAAGCGGTCCTGCGACCGGTGTACTGCACGCGGTGTGCTGTGCACAGTGTACACCGCGGTAGCGTAGGTCTCCTGAAGTTGGTTGTGCTGCGGTTCGTAAAAGTTGGTCCTGCCGCTGGTGCAGCCAGCAGCCCCGTCCTGGAGGGTGGTCTCACAGCCGTTTGCGTGAGGTACTGCTGAGGAGTCCCGTCCCAGACAGGTGACTGCCGTGCCTCTTGGCACGGCAGTCTGTCCTCTTGCTCTGCGGTGTCTGTGTTAGGGCAGTCTTGTACCCAAGAGCACGGTATCCAGGTTAGGACTGTCGCCTCAGGTGTGTTCCTGTGTCTGCGGAGCGGCCAGTGCCGTTCTGACAAGGTGTACCGAGGAGAAGAATATGGACTGGCTTGTCTCAGGCCAGCGGAAGAGGGTGCTCAGCTAAGCGGAGCGTGGGCCAGGGAGTTGTAGACGCCTGGCAGGTCGCCGTCGGCCTTAACAGCGAGGGGGAACAACGAGGTCTCGGTCATTCCCGGAACGACATTGACGTCAATGAACCAGGGAGTGCCTTCCTGGTCCACAATGAGGTCTGTCCGAGAGACGTGTCCGAGGCCAAGGGTCCGGTGGACGGTCAGGGCGGTCTCCTTGACCCGCGCTAGGACTTCTGAGCTCAGACGTGCGGGGACAAAGTACTCTGAACGACCAGGATTGTAGCGGGCGTCAAAGTCGTAACGTCCCTGGAAGGAGATCTCGACAGGCGGCAGTGCGCGAGCACCGTCCCCTGTGTCTATTACGGACACCGCCACTTCCGTGCCAGGGACGTAACACTCAATGAGGGCCCGCTCGTCATAGGCGAAGCAGGCAACCATGGCGCTACGCAGCTCGTCGGCATCCGCGGCTAGCGAGACACCCAGGCCGGATCCTCCTTGGTTGGGCTTGACCACTACGGGAAGACCGAGGTGGCTGGCGACGACGCTGAGCACCTCCTGGGCGCCGAGCTGACTGAAGTAGGCCTTGGGAAGAGTCACCGAGTCGGGGGTGAGGACCCCGCCGCGGCGGACTGTGGCCTTGGCGGTCGGCTTGAATGAGGCGCGCTGGCAACCATCAGAATGGGTTCCCACGTACGGCAGATCCAAGGCGATAAGAATATTCTGAAGACCCCCGTCCTCGCCGGGACCACCGTGGACGAGCGGCCAGACAACATCGGGAGAGAACGCGCGCAGGGAGGAGATCATGCGAGCGTCGACGTCGAGAATGAGGACGGTGTGGCCGAGGTGACGTAGGACCTGGGCCACGCGGTGACCAGAGCGCAGGGAGATATCGCGCTCATGAGACAGTCCGCCAGCGATAACGGCAATACGTAGGGGGTCAGACATGGTGGTGTACTTCCTCAGATCTGGTCGGGGGCGGGGCCGACGACGGCGTCGGCGTCGCCATTGCGGGAAGAGGTAGGGCCAAAGATGCGGACGAGTTCCAGATCCCTGGTAATGACCTCGGAGAGACGTTGGACGCCTAGGCGGATATCTGCGGGCTCGGGGTAGCAGAAGGACAGGCGCATATGGTCACGACCAGCCTGTCCGCCTGCATAGAAGGCCGTGCCGGAGACGTAGGCGACGAGGTTGGTGACGGCGCGAGGCAGCATCTTCTTGGCGTCCAGGCCCTCGGGCAGCCGTACCCACGTGTAGAAGCCACCTTCCGGTACATTCCAGGAGCACATGGGAAGGAATTCGTGGAGGGCAGCGATCATGGCATCGCGGCGCTCACAGTACATATTACGGAACTCCGCAATCTGCCGCTTCCAGTCAAAGCTCTCCAGGTACATGGCCACCGAGTACTGGCCCATGGAGGAGGGGCAGAGGATAGCGGCCTCTGAGGCGAGCTTCATCTTCTCGCGGACGGCAGGAGGTGCCACCGCCCAGCCGACTCGGTAGCCGGGGGCGAAGATCTTGGAGAAGGAGCCGAGGTAGACGACGTCGTCAGGAGCGAGTGTCTTGAGGGCGGTGGAGGTCTGCCCCTTAAAACCGAGCAGGCCGTAAGGGTTGTCCTCAACAATGAGGACGTGGTGGCGTCGGCAGATCTCAATGACCTGAGGGCGACGCTCCTCGGAAAGAGTGACTCCAGCGGGATTGTGGAAGTTGGGGAGGCAGTAGAAGAACTTGACCCGGCGCCCCTCGCGCTCCAGGCGGAGCATGGTCTCCTCCAAGGCATCCGGGATGACGCCGTCAGCATCCAGCGGTACCTGCTGGACGTCGGCCTGATAGGTGGCGAAGATGGAGAGTGAGCCGACGTAAGTGGGGGCCTCGGCGAGAATAACGTCACCGGGGTCAATGAACAGCTCGGTAATAATATCGACAGCCTGCTGGGAGCCGGTGGTGATAATAATGTCCTCGGGGTCGGCGTCAATACCCTCCAGCGCCATGACCTCAGGGATCTTCTCGCGAAGGGAGGGCAGGCCCTGACCATTGCCGTACTGGAGGGCCTTACCTCCGTCCTTGCGGATCATGTCGTAGGTAGCCTGGGCCAGCTCGTCAAGAGGAAGATCCTTGAGATTGGGCATGCCGCCAGCCAGGGAGACCACCTCGGGACGGGATGCGACGGCGAAGAGAGACCTGGTCTCTGACGCGCGCAGGCCGTGGGCTCGTGCTGCGTAGTTATCCAACCAGGGGTCGAGACGGTTTCCCTTGACGTCGTTGCTCACGTCTGATCCTTTCCGGTCGGGGGACCACCCCCCATAACCCCAGTCTGCCACTTGGCGCCAGGGAGCGGGGAGGAACGGTGCTGGTGACGGCGGCGACTCGGAAAGTGGCTGCGGCGTTATAGGGGGCCGGGAGCCGTGGGCTCGTCCTGGGGTCGTTGTTTCACGTGAAACAACGACCCCAGGACCATTCGCTGAGGAGTCGTCTCCCTGTTCCTGTCGGTCAGAGGATACGCCTCGGCAGAGTCCAGCTTCTCCTTGCCCGCAGACCACCGCTCGTCGGGCGGGGATGCGCCCCAGGTCCTGGACTACGTCACCCGCTACGCCCTCACCGCTCCTGTTGGCTGGAGATACTCCGGCGGAGGCCGGGGTACTAGGCCAGGGGCGGGAGTCCTCACTCCTAATCGAGCGGGGACGCAAGACGGATGCGCACAGGGACACCGCGCCGCCAGCACCTTGTCCCTGCTCCTGTCAGGCCAGGGGTGCGAGACGTCCCAAGTCGGCACACTGAACCGTCGCGTCCCCTGTTTCTGTTGTCAGGCGATGGTGACGACGAGCTTGCCCCGGACGTGGCCCTCACGCAGGGTGGTGTACGCACTACGCACTGACTCGACGTCGAACGGGTAGACGTGGGCCACCTGGATCTTCAGGACACCGCCAGCTACCAGGTCAGCTACCTCCTTGAGGTCGGCAGGGCCAGCGTCTCGCATACCGGTCACGTGGACGCCCTTGGCGATAGCCTCCGGTGAGGGGACCAGGGTGCCGATGGCCTCGGGTGCCAGGCCCAGCGACAGGGCCAGGTCGACGTACTCCGGACCGTGGCAGTCCAGCAGCTTGGTGACCGGGCGTGACGTCACCGAGCGGATCCGGGAGGCCAGACCCTCTCCGTAGGACACGGGGACCGCCCCCAGGGAACGCAGGTAGTCGGCGTTGCGCTCACTGGCGATACCAATGACCGGTACGCCTCGGTGGGTGGCGAGCTGAACGGCCAGGGAGCCTACGCCGCCGGACGCCGCGCTGACCACGAGGACGTCGTCGCTGGTCAGCGCCAGCGTACGTAGTGCGCCGCTGGCGGTCAGGGCGACAATGCCCAGGGCGGCGGCCTCGGTGAACCCGAGGGCCTCCGGCTTGCGCAGGACCTCGTCCGCGCTGACCACGACCTGCTCAGACAGGGCCCCGACGACCTGACTCTGACCAGGGGCCGCCCAGAGGGTCCCGAAGACGGCGTCGCCGACGGCGAGGTTGCTGACCTCGCTGCCGATTGCGCTCACGACGCCCGAGAAGTCGTGCCCTACGCCTTGTGGCAGGTGCGAGGCGTCCTTGCCGATCATCCCGCTGAATACCTTCCAGTCCACCGGGTTGAGTCCTGCGGCCCTGGTGCTCACACGGACCTGGTGGGGTCCGGGGGCGGCGTCAATGACGTCGGTCATCTCCAGGACCTCCGGGCCGCCGAAGTGCTGGTACTGGATCGCTCGGGTCATACTGTGCCCTCCTGGCTCTTGGTCCCGTATGTGGTTGCGCTGGTTTGTGTCTGGACACGCCCGGGGAGTGCAGGCGCCTCGTGCTGAGGGGCGTGAGCAGTACCTGGGGGCGTGGTGGTGAGCATGGTCGGAGACATTATTTGCAAAGGATATAGAATCATCTGCCGATATGCTGGGATATAGTGCATACGTGCAGCTCAGAGGCGAGTCTGAAAGTATGCTGTGAAATAGGGTGCATTCTGTCCTCGGCAGCGAGGATAGCGGTATACGGGGCATGGCGGATGCGCGCATGGTTCGCCCTTAGCGGGGGCATCAGACGGTCTCGACCACGTCGGATAACTGAGACGAGGTGCGGTCCGTTCTCGGCGGGGAGGGCGGGTTCGTCCTGCTCTTGTCGGTTCGTCCTGGGCCTGTCCTACGGTCTGCCACGGCTGTCGATCACGGCTCGTCCTACTCGCGCACTAGCGGCAACACGGTCTCCGGTATGTCTCCGTGGGTGAAGAAGTGCCTGAACGCCTTGATCGCCAGCTCACGAGGCGCCTCCACGCTTCTGGGGATCTCTGACCAGCTGCCGTGGTAGTCGTACTCAAGGAAGCCCTGACCGTCATCGACCACCGCAGCCGGCCAGAACATCTCCGTGTTGTTGCCAAAAGGAACTGTGCACCCATCCCCCTCGAAATGTATGAGCACGCAGCTAATATTCCCCAGGAGGAGCTCGATAACGGGGGTGTCTCGTGGGTGGGGGGGCGTCGAACGGTCTCTATCGCATTCTCTACGTCTCCCCACGTCGGCGCCTCTGCCTCAGTAAACCGGTCGGCGGAGGTGTCCCAGTAGTTCATGACCATATTGCCGTTTTATGATCGCTGATTGCAAAAAGAATGTGCAACCCCTCTAACCGAGCCGGGTGACGGCCTGATAGGCCAGCCCGGCTGAGGCCGCTACCCCAGCACACGGCACGACTAGAACAACAGATCCCGCCCTGTCCGCGCTACAGCCCTGAGACCTGTCAGTGCTGGGCGTAACTGGCGACCAGGGGTCGGAGCTCCTCCTGGGTAGCTGGGATCTCCACGACGTGCTGCGGCCTGGCCAACAGCTCCCTGACCACCTCGGCCACCGGCACCTCCTCACCCAGGGCCTCAGTGACCGTGTGCCCGAACTTGGCGGCCTTGGCGGTCTCCATGACCACCATGGGCACGCGCCGCCCGTGGCCGGGGCCGCCCTGGTCGGGACCGTCACCCCCAGGTGCGTTGTCCGCGCCAGGTGCTGTGGCGTCGGCCTCAAGGACGCGCAGTGCCACGGTGACGCCGTCAGCAGTGTGCGGGTCAATGAGCTCACCTGTGGCCGCGTGGACCTGGCGGATCGCCTCAAGCCGGTCGGCGTGGGTAGAGGTCCCCGAGATAAACCCGTGCTCCTGACGCAGGGAGGTAATTCTGTCACCCAGGTCCAGGACGCCGTCGGACTCCAGACGGGTCCAGTACCGCATAAACTCCTCCCCGAGGACCTGGGCCACGAAACGTTCCAGGTTGGATGCCTTGGAAATGTCCATGGAGGGGCTGGAGGTGGCCAGGGTCTCGGCACCGTCGCGTGGGCGGTAGACGCCGGTGGAGAAGAACTCGTCGAGGACGTTGTTCTCATTGGTGGCCAGTACCAGGCGGCGCAGCGGGACCCCCATGGAACGGGCCAGGAAGGCGGCGTAGATATTACCGAAGTTTCCACTGGGAACGGCGACGTCGACCCGGAGGCCCGCGCGGACGTCCTCGGGTGCGGCGTCGGTGACCCTCAGCCATGTCCACACGTAGTAGACGGCCTGGGCGGCAATACGACCGATATTAATGGAGTTGACCGCGCCGAGGTGGTGGGCGGTCTTGAAGTCGGCGTCGCCCATGAGGGTCTTGACGAGGTTCTGGCAGTCATCAAAGACGCCGCGCACGGCCACGTTATGGATATTGTCGTCCGTAATGGAGTACATCTGGGCGCGCTGGACCTCGCTCATGCGCCCGGCGGGGGAGAGCATGACGACGCTGACCCCCTGTTGGCTACGGAAGGCCTCCTCGGCGGCCGAGCCCGTGTCACCGCTGGTGGCCCCCAGGATCGTGAGGACCTGACCGCGGCGGGCCAGGACGTAGGGGACGGCCTGGCCGAGAAACTGCATGGCCAGATCCTTGAAGGCCATGGTCGGGCCCTCGGACAGGCCTGCCACGAGCAGGCCCGGGTGCAGCGCCTCCAGGGAGCGCAGGGGGACCACCGGGGAGGGGAA
>ERZ773014.1891-NODE-1891-length-12712-cov-8.490875_pt1 | contig 12712 bp, 12 predicted proteins | sample MGYA00580841_ERZ773014 | MGnify/ENA primary metagenome ERZ773014 (study PRJEB29015, sample SAMEA2737989) | human oral metagenome | biome: human oral; feature: human-associated habitat; material: dental | place: China | collected 2067 ...
TTTTTTTTTGACGCTTGACCCTCGGGCGCAGAAAAAACTCGTTTTTTTTTGACGCTTGACCCTCGGGCGCAGAAAAAACTCGTTTTTTTTTGACGCTTGACCCTCGGGCGCAGAAAAAACTCATTGTTTTTTGACGCGTGACCCTCCGGCGCAGAAAAAACTCGTTGTTTTTTGACGAAGGGAGGGTGCATGTGATGGTTAAAACCAACCTATTGGATATGGAATAAGGTGGAGCCGAGGGGGCAAACGACTTCGCTTTTGCGCCGGCAAATGTGTCGCTGCCTGTTGATAGAAAAAGGCGCCCGAACATCGTTCGAACGCCTTTCATGGTTTGCAACGGGGCTTGTGCCAGCTTTTATAGGAAAGCGATGGTGAGGCCGGCCATCACGATGCTCACCATCGACATGAGTTTGATGAGAATGTTGAGACTGGGCCCCGAGGTGTCTTTAAAGGGGTCGCCCACGGTGTCGCCCACGACGGTGGCCTTGTGACAGGGCGAACCTTTGCCGCCGAAGTGCCCCTCTTCGATCATCTTTTTGGCATTGTCCCATGCACCGCCGGCGTTGGCCATGAACACGGCTAAGGTGAACCCGGTGGCTAAACTGCCGGCCAGCAGACCCAAGATGCCGGCCACGCCGAGCAACATGCCCACCACGATGGGGATGGCAATGGCGAGCAGGCCGGGCACAATCATCTCGGCTTGTGCGCTGCGGGTGGAGATTTCTACGCAACGGCCGTAATCGGGTTCCGCCTCATGCGACAGGATGCCTTTGATTTCGTTGAATTGCCTCCTCACCTCTTCAACCATGGCTTGTGCGGCGCGGGCCACGGCACCCATGGTCAGACCGCAGAAGAGGAAGGCCGCCATTGCACCGATAAACACGCCGATGAGCACGCGCGGATTCATGAGGTTGACTTGAAAATAGGCCATGAAGTCGGGCATGGTGGCCGTGTGGGGATCAAACGCTTGGCCGGCCATGTCGATGAAGGTCTGCCCCTTCTCCATGGCACGCACCATGGCCATCTTGATTTCTTCGATATACGATGCCAACAGGGCTAAGGCCGTGAGGGCCGCACTGCCGATGGCGAAACCTTTTCCGGTGGCAGCGGTGGTGTTGCCCAAGGCATCCAAAGCGTCGGTGCGATGGCGCACTTCTTCGCCCAAACCGCTCATCTCGGCATTGCCGCCGGCATTGTCGGCAATCGGTCCATAGGCGTCGGTGGCCAAGGTGATGCCGAGGGTTGAGAGCATGCCCACGGCGGCAATGCCAATGCCATAGAGGCCGGTGGCAATGGCATCGGCGCGCATATCTAAATTAAATCCGTTGGCAAAAAGATAGCTCAGCATGATGGCTACGGCAATAACGAGCACGGGGATGCAGGTGGAGATCATGCCGGTGCCCAAGCCTTTGATGAGCACTGTGGCGGCACCCGTCTGGCTGGCTTCGGCGATGCGTTGGGTAGGACGATAGCTCTGCGAGGTGTAATATTCGGTGGCCTGCCCGATGATGACGCCGGCCACCAAGCCGGTCAGAACCGAGAACGATAGGCCCAGCCAGTTGCTCATGCCCAACAGATAGAGGATGGTAAACGAGGCCACAGCGATGAGCGCTGCGCTGACGTTGGTGCCCATGCCCAAGGCGCGCAGGAGGTCTTTCATCGAAGCGCCTTCCTTGGTGCGCACCAAGAAGATGCCGATGAGCGAAAGGAAGATGCCCACGGCGGCAATGAGCATCGGCGCAATGACGGCACGCAGCTGAAGGTCGGGCGACAGTGCAAAGGCCGTGGCACCTAAGGCGGCGGTGGAGAGGATGCTGCCGCAATAGCTCTCGTAGAGGTCGGCGCCCATGCCGGCTACGTCGCCCACGTTGTCGCCCACATTGTCGGCGATGGTGGCGGGGTTGCGCGGGTCGTCTTCGGGAATATCGGCTTCCACCTTGCCCACCAAGTCAGCGCCCACGTCGGCTGCTTTGGTGTAGATGCCGCCGCCGACACGTGCAAACAGCGCCTGCGTCGATGCGCCCATGCCGAAGGTGAGCATCGTGGTGGTGATGGTGATGAGGGCCAAGGGCGAGTCGGCATAGACGGCGTTGAGGATGAAAAACCACAGCGCGATGTCCAACAAACCTAAGCCTACCACCACGAGCCCCATGACGGCGCCGCTGCGAAAGGCCACTTTCAGCCCCTTGTCCAAGCCCTTACGTGCGGCATTGGCCGTGCGTGCCGAAGCATAGGTGGCGGTCTTCATGCCAAAAAAACCGGCCAAAGCCGAGAAGAAACCGCCGGTGAGGAAAGCCACGGGCACCCAGGGATTTTGTATCTTCAAGTAATAGGCCATGAAAGCAAACAGCACTGCGAGCACGACGAACACCGCACCCACCACTTTGTATTGCTGCTTGAGATAGGCCATCGCACCCTTCCTGACATGCGAGGCAATCTCAATCATGCGTTCATTACCCTCTTCTTCTTTCATCATTTGGCGGAAGAAGTACCACGCCATACACAGGCTTGTCACAGATGCTATCGGCACAAGCCAAAAAACGGTTGGAATTGTCATTATAAAATCTCTGTTTTAAGGTTCGTTATTTGTTTGTCAATGCCACGAAGTTATCAAATTAATCGTTAGTGGGCCTTGTTTTTAGATAGTTTAACGCGAATGCTTCATCAGAAGACTTGTAAACGATAACCCGATTTGCAGAATGGTTAGCATAACCTTATGCTTTCATTAACCGAAACAGGGAATGGCTGGCATAACCTTATGCTTTCATTAACTGAAACAAGGAATGGCTGGCATAACCTTATGCTTTCACCAACCGGAACAAGGAACAGCTGGCATAACCTTATGCTTTCATCAACCGAAACAAGGAATGACTGGCATAACCTTATGCTTTCGTCTACCGAAACAAGGAGCGGCTGGCATAACTTTATGCTCGCGCCAACCGAAACGGGGAAGTGCTGGCATAACTTTATATTCGTGTCAACCGAAACGGAGACATTCGGCTAATGGATATAAGCTTCGAGCGTCTTTTGCAGTTTTTCCTGCCATGTTCCCTCAATCGTGAAGCCCAGACTTTGTAGCTTTTCGGTGTTGAAGGTGGCTAAGGTGATGGGTGTGCCACCTTGCTTTTCGGTTGCCGATGCTTCGGCCATCACCACGCGTTTCCCACCCAACGCGGCCAAGGTGTCGGCCAGCTGGCGGATGGTGAACACCGAGTTGGGGTCGGCCACGTTATAGGCTGCTGCGCGTTCGCCCTTCAACAGCACATAGAGCAGGGCGCGAACGGCGTCGACCACGTAGCACCAAGAGCGCAACTGCTGCCCCGAGCTCTTTAGAATCAGGTCGTTGCCGGCCGCGATGTTGCGTAGGAATTGGGCGTAGACGCGGTTGTCGTGCTCGGTGAAACGCGGCCCATAGACATGGCAGAGGCGTGCAATGACCACGTCGGCTTGGTGCTCGGCAGCATAAGCCACGCACAAGGTCTCGGCCGCACGTTTGGCCGAAGGATAGCATGCACGTGGCGTGGCGCAGTCCACATAGCCACTGTCATGCTCGGAGAAGTTCCCCGCTCCCTCGCCATAAATCTCGCCCGTCGACACGTAGAGAAAGCGTTGCATGCCGTGAAGCAGCCCATAGTCCAACAGGTTTCTCACGCCTTCGAAGTTCGAAAGCATCACCTCCACGGGCTGTGTGGCAAAGCTTTTCGGATTGGCGCTGCTGGCCGCATCAAGGATATAGTCGAAGGGCTGTGCGCCCTGAATGGGTTGACACACGTCCATCTGCACGAAATGGAACCGTGGGTTGTCTACATAAGCAGCAAACCATGCCCCTGCCCGCTCTGCATTCCGTCCCGCTGCATACACCTCAACGGGCACGGGCAAGGCCAATAATGCTTCGACAAGGGCAGCTCCGACCAAGCCCGTTGCACCGGCCACCAACACCGATTTGCCCGCTAACTGCGCCCAGGGCAAAGGTTCCTGCACTATGGCGCACAAGTCTTCCGCATAGCTTTTCATTTCAACCATGTGTCTTTCTGCGTGTGCATCAGCGCCTTTAAAATCTCCAAATCCTCAACAGTCGTGATTTTAATGTTGCGCTCCGAGCCCGGAACGATATACATCTTGTGCCCACCCAACTCGGCCATCAACGTGCATGTGGCCACCGAATTGGTGATGCCGCGTTGCTTAGCGGCCTCGTGTGCGGCAAGAAGCTCGCCCAATGGGAAAGTGTGGGGCGTTTGGGTGCGAATGAGTTTGTCGCGCGGAATACTTTTTTCGGCGTTGAAACCGTCGTCGCTCACCAAGATGGCCTCCCGACATTGAATGCCCGTGATGGCGTTGCCGAAGCGTTTACATGTGGCAATGTTCGACGAGATGATGTCTTGCGACACCAACGGGCGCACACCATCGTGCACCAAAATGAGGTCGTCGTCGTTGCATCCCTCAGCCTTCAGCCCATAGATGCCGTTGTGAATCGACTCCATCCCCGTCTCGCCACCTTTGAAAATCCACCGCAGTTTGGTGATCGAAAACTGGTTGGCATACGAGCGCAACACCGTTTCCCAACCTTCCAAACACACCACTGCAATGGCTTCAATGTCGGGATGGCGCTCAAAAGCCTTCATCGTGTGCACAATAATCGGACAATCGTCCACATGGATAAATTGTTTGGGAATCTCTTGTCCCATGCGGTTTCCGCTGCCGCCGGCAATCAATAATGCATAATTCATGTTACTTTATTTGATGTTTTACTTCTGCGAACGACTTGCGCTCATTCAAATTAAAATAGGCTTTGGCGTGCTTGGCCACACGTTCGGCCTCGGGTGGCAACTGCATGTAGTCGCCGAAATAGTGGTGCAGATAAGCGTCTGTACATTGGGGAAGCGCCACTTGCAGCCCTTCAAACGTGCCCATAACCTGCGTTTCAACCCACGATTTGGGAAAAATCTCTCGTGCACCATACGATCCCGCATACACCACCACGCGCTCACCATGGTCGAAAGCATAGCTGCTGCTGATAGCACTCATCTGCTTGAGCAACCGTTGGCGATAGCCTTTCCGCCACAGAAAACCTATCGTCTTGTAGCAAAACTGTCCCCATTGCTGCGGCCAGGCCAACAACCCCATGTATTTTGCAAACGAATAGCGGTGACTGATAGCACTTAATCGATTCTTTAACCGCTGATAACGGCGCAGCAACTGCAGGGCCTCCGCGTCATCATCGGGCGCACCATCCACAGGAAAAATGTCGATATACAGCCCCGTCAGGCACGGAATCTCGGCAAACTCGACGAGCGTCGTGTGCGCATTGCACAACTTAAGCGAAGGTAGTGGATAGGCATCATCGCTTTCAGGCCCTATCAACTCATAGTCCTCCACAGGTTGCTCATGCCACAATTTCCTGAACCTTTCGTAGTCGGGACGCGGCATGCACACGTCAATATCGTCATCCCAAGGTATCATTCCCTGATGGCGCACGGCACCAATAGCCGTCCCACCCGCACAAAAATAGCGCAACTGATGACGCGTACAAAACGAGATAAAGGTGGAAAACACCTCCACAAGTATGCCATTCCACCGTGGCTGCTCTTGCTTCGTTACTTCTTGCATAGCTGCAAACTTACATAATTTTCTTGATATGCACGGGACTTTCCTGCCGAAAATCTGCATTCTATATCTTAATTCCGCAGCATAAATTCTTGTTGTTCTAATTCTACCTAAAAGAATGGGGTTCCAATCTTTTTACTACTCCGATATGTTCCATCTTTATTTAAGAAAATCTCCAGACGCAAGAAGTTTATATCCTCTTTTCGAAATAAATCATTGTATTTTGGAGTGAAAATGGCGATTTCACTGTCCTTATGCCAGAATATAAGATGCGGTAAATAATATGTTGCGGTATAATTTTTAAGGATAAGTTTATCAGTTTCTCCTTCAAAATCAGATACCTTTCCCAAATATCCGGTTTCTGCATAAGCGTGGATAATTATTCGGGGCCGAGAGTATTGATATGTAAATGATATAACAATACTGAGAAACAGTATAATTCCTATACCTATTTTCTTTTTGAAGAATACTTTCTTTATTTTAAGCATATATGTTTCTTTTTACTTTCTTTCATTGTTGCTGTATCCAAAGCATTTAATACATCCTGTGCAGTTAGATATTTTGCATACCTTCCAAACTTTTCATATAGTGAGAACCCTATTTTAATTGCAATTTTATCGTCTATCGCATCCTCTGAATTATTTCCTGAACTATCAATGATTTGCGCTAAATCCGCATCACCTAATAATGTCTTTCGGTCAAATCCTACACTCAGCCCTAAGTATTCATAATGAATATTTGACCAGACATCATAAAAATAGTCATATTCTTTATATTTATGGTAATAACTCTTGAAAGAGATCATCTTCTTTTTTACATTAGAATATTCTGTCCTTTCTACTGCAACATGACTAAACATTTTTTTGATTTTCGGTTTATGATCCCAAGGTCTTCCTGTAAAAACGCGTTCAGTCCACAAGACCTTGGCTTTTATTAAATTTGGTGGCTCAGGGGGTGGTGTCAGAAGCAGTCCGACTATATTTCTTTTACGCCACTCTTCGAATCTCTTTTTATATTCATCGAATGAAGCATAATATCTTATACTTTCAGCAATGTTACTTCGTGTATTTCTCTTAATTTCTTCGACAATGTATTTTGCAACTAAAATTGCTCCATCAATATGTTTACAGACTTTAATAGAAACGAAGACCTTCCTATTTGGCTTTTTTAGATAAGGCATTATAATGACTTCTTTATTTTTCCATTCATTAGGAACTTCGAAGCTTATTCTTTCCCCTTTGTATGGTTTTCCCTTTCTGGTAATTAATACTTTTTGTTTTCCATCAATCTCAACAATCCAATTGACTCGTTCTCTATCTTGTTTGCTAATATTAGCCATATTGTATTGCACAACAGATAAAGTTATTGTTTCTCCGGAAGTATACAGACTCTTGTCTTTTCCATCAATCTTCACTTTACGTACAAGTGGTATTGGCGGGGTATAAATGTGTTCTTTCATTGGTTTTGGCTTGGGTTCTATTGCTTTAACCCAATAAGGCACTAAGTCAATACGTGTAAGTTTTATCTTATTAATTTCCATTCGCCAAGCTGCTATGGTGAACATAGTTTCCATTTCACCATTTCCGAATGTATTGAATGTTTCTTTATAACTGATAATGAAGCCCGTATTAAATAAAATTCTACGCACAGGCATTTCCTTGCCATTGCATATTTCGACCAAGCCTTGAATAAGGGGTGTATGCTCTCCTTTAAGCATAAGTTCGAGTATGTTATTATCTTCCGGGGTATCAAGTACGAAAGTAAGATGCCCAAATTGAGGCTGTAGATTGGGACGTATATAACTGTTATATTGATATTGTTTGAATTCTTGTCCAAACTGTTTTATATAATACTTTTTCTTACCAAGTATAAGAGTTGCAACCATAGCCATGCCAATATCAAGTTTATAAATGAAATACCGATGATTGACAATGGAAAGAAAAAGAGAAGTTGCCTATCATTTTATAATCGTTGCAAATTTATGAAAAAATCTTCAATTTACCCCTCCCCGTGAAATAAAAAATAATTTCTCTTTAGAGGACCTTAATTCCGCAGCATAAACCCTTATGAGAACTCCAAGTGCCTGGGAAACAAAGTTCTCAAAACACTTTGATATGTCAGAATTTTCACCTATCTTGGTGCTACAAACATAACAAGTAAGCAAAAATCTGACATGGCAAAGGTAGTAATTAAAAATTGAGAATATCACTTCCTTCTGAGGAATTTATCACATCATGGACGTTTTTTCAAAGTTATTTCTCTTATCTTTTTGATTTTCTCCCCTTGCCCTAAATATACATCTATAGGTGTAAGATTATCCAACGATTCATGAAACCTCCTCTCATTATAGTATTTCACCCACTCATCAATAGCCTTTTCTAATTCAGAGGGACAGAAATAATGATTTAACCCGTTGGCGGAATTAATTTAGTGCGTATTTAATTCTTCCGATGGGTTCACACTCAATTTATATTCCGTATTTTTTATTTTGGAAAATATATTTGCCAAGCCATGAGGTAAGGTTATTTTTAATGTTTACTTTGCACCAGTAATTTTAATATGCGGTTGAGCCCTTTTTCACGAGCAAGTTCTATGGGAGTATTCCCTATATTGTCTGTAATATTAGTTTTTGCGCCATACTCTAATAATAGTTTTACTAAATTCTCATTCCCATTTTCAATTGCTATTATTAGGGGGTAAGTCACATCTCCCCCCAAGTTTCCAACTCCATTCACATCGGCTTTATTTTTTAATAATAGTTCTGGTATAGTTGTGTTATTATTATAACAGCTGAGTACTAACGGACAAAGACCATTTTCATTATAAGGTGCATTTACATTTGATCCTTTATTTATAAAATATCGGACCAAGTTTTCATTTTGAGTTTTAATAGCAATGTATAATGCGTCATAAATATAAATATCATCAGCATACGCTATATATGGATCTGCTTTCATTCCCATCAAACACTCCACAGCTTCTTTGTTATTGTATAGGCACGCAAAACCTAATAAGGAATAGGAATGAATAGAATCTACTGCAATCAAGGAGTCTACATTAGTTATTTCTTTTATTGTATAAGCAAAAGTTACATTATCTTTCTTTTTTATAGCCTCAATAACATTCGAATAAGAGTTTGAGTTATTACTTTTTGCACTATAACTTATAATTAGAACACAGAGTAATGATATTAATAATTTCTTTTTCATCAAAAATATAATTATATTAACATACAGTTATCCAAACTTACAAAGATACAGAATTTATCTAAAGATAGTGAATGAAATGAGTTTTTCCATTCACATATCATAAATATATTTTATTGATTTATTTCGATATGAATAGCAGCTTCTCCTTTATCACCTTAATTCCGCAGCATAGGCATATCCCATCATACTATCTGACTTTTCTGAAGAAACGAGCCCTTCCGGATTATTGGGTGTCGGTCGTACTTCTATGGGTGATGCTGTCCCGGGGCCTTTAATATATACTTTGTCTATAAGTCGATTAGGATTTTTAAGAGAAGTTTCATACATATCCCATAAAGATGCCACATTGGTGTATGAACCTTGATAACTATCATCTATATTTTCCCAATGGTCTATGTTATATTTATTGTTTTTAGTTCCATCAAAAAAGACACCCATAGTAATGCTGATCTTTCTCTTTTCTTTTGATGGAGGAGATGATTTTGAAGGTAATCCTGCCTTACATTTGCGGTTCGTATATTCATTCATACTCTTATTCTCCTATAAATTTAAAAGTGCTTGAATGCTGATCTCTATGATTATTAAAAAAAATATCATCATCATCACTATCTTTATTTTCGGGTGTTTCCCTAAACACATGTATCTTGGTTTCCTCCAATTCATATTTTTTATCTCCTACTTGTAAAAAAATATCGAAGCCATTATTATATTTATCGATATGAACAATTAACTCACCCTTTTGTCGGCAATCCCGTCCTAATGCCAAAGGGAATAAACGTAACACTTCTTCCTCATCAAAGAAAAACTCACCCATATATAAAGTATCTGCTACTCGCCAACGACAGATGATATATTTTATACGCGCTTGCATATCTTTGGGAACACGGTCGTCATTACAATATAATTCACCGTTCGAAAAATGACTCATCACATCAGGAGATAAAATAGTCTTTTCATTTTCAAACACAATTTTCAAGTCATATCTGAAGCGTTCTGCGTATTGATCCCATAAATTGAGAGGAATACCATTCTTTTTCAAATTTTCTGCAGCACCTTCGTAATCTTTAATGGCACTTTCGCAAAGCTTTTCCGTCGTACCATGTATCATAAAAGCATCCTTTTCAAAATCTTTTAATGACACCTGAACTTCTTTTCCCTGCAAAGAATCACAAACTAATGTACATCTTGTTGTACAATCCAAATACAGCCAAATTTTACCTCCCGGTAGCAATGTCACAACAAATCCCGTATAGTGTCTATTTTTCTTATATTCGCTATCATAAACATTTTCACGAAATAATTCCAAGATCCTATCCTGTAGTTCTTGACTAAATTTGATATTGGCTTTATAATACTTCTTCTCTGCATAAGAAAGCCATAATACATCTAAACCGTTGGGAAGATCAAAACCTCCTTCCGTATCAAAATCATCTAATCCGACACCACCAGAATGTACTCCGATACCGGTACCGATAAAATTTTCCATAATAGGATACCGTCCGCTTTCTCCGAAAGTAACAAAAGCATATTTGGTTTCAACCGGATAATATATTGGAGCTGCAACCGAAGGCTCCCAAACAAATTGCGTTTTTGTCTTCATCTTAACATTAGATTTACATGATGTACAGATAAAAACCGACATCATAATAATTATTGTATGTATAAATAAGCCTTTATTTGCCATGCCTTATATATGCAATTAACCTTTTGCAACATCTACCTGAACTTTACCTTTAACATACATTCTCTTTTTCGATGCAATAACTGTATCCATAGTGTAATAATTTTGTTTTATCAATTATAGTTGATGGGATATTGTTCTATACATTTCATAGATGCTGATTAAAGAGCTATTTGAATGTATGTAACCGAAGACAATTTTATCAGACAATTCTGCTATGTATCGGTTGCGAGCATCAGCGGCGGCCTTGCTCACTCTTACAGCATTAGGGACTGTACTGATGATGAGTAGGCGACCTGCGTCCATAGCCTCTTGCCACTCGGTGGAAATTGTTGTATACATCTTTCGGGCAAGCACAATAATAATTGGCTTTTTGCCACGCAGTAGGAAGTGTAGCACGTCGCGCTCTATCTTCGACTGAAAGCCACTCACCACCACACCTTCCTCTTTGCAAATGTCGGTAGCCCAGTCGTAACAGCGTAGTACTGCCCTGCTGCCCACTTGGCGCGAGCAGAGAAAGGCGGTCTTGTGCGCATCGAGAAGTGCTTTGTTGCCGAGATATTCCATAAGCATTACCTGTTGCATAACATTCTCAATCATCACCTTTTTTACCTAAATGCTTGATGGCATCAAGATAGTCGTGCTCCACATCGCTGATGGTGCGCTGCTTGTATTTCCGATATTCATTGGTGGCATGCTCCATCGCTTCTGAGTGCGACACCTTGCCTGCATCTTGCAGCAGTTGTTCGCCCGACATGGTAAGTATTCTGTCCAGATAGTTTGCCCAGTCATTCATCGTCATGGGCTGCTCTTTCTCGGCTTGGCGCTCTGCAAAGTCGAGATAGCCCGACACCAACTGCCCCATAGAGCGTAGCTCCTTATCGTCAAGATAATTCTTTGCCGTGCGTGCTTCGGCTAAGGTGGGTTGTGTTCCCTTGAAAGTAAGCAACCCCATAAAATCCTTTTCAGCATCGGCACGCTCCACAATCAGCTCAGCAGCCGTGTACCCGTGTATGGCAAAATGGATTTTGTTTTGTACCTTTTTGAAGAACTCCTGTGAGACAGAGGCACGTGGGTCGTAATCGATACTCGTGGCATAGATTTCCAACACCTGACGATAAAACACTTTTTCCGTAGCTCGAATGTCGCGGATACGTTCCAACAGTTCTTTCCAATAACCGCCCCCGCCTAACTTCTTCAGACGATCATCGTCGAGCGTAAAGCCTTTGGTAATGTATTCTTTCAGGCGCAAGGTAGCCCATTGACGAAAGCGAGTAGCTGTGATGCTCCGCACACGATAGCCCAAGGCGATGATCATGTCGAGGTTATAGTATGGCACAGTTCTGTTTACCATACGAGTGCCCTCTTGGCGAACCTGTCGGAAATTCCGACAGGTTGCTTCTTCTTGCAACTCGCCTTCTTCATAAATGTGCTTAATGTGCTCCACCACATTTGTCCTTGATGTTTGATACAGTTCACACATCTGTGCTTGAGTAAGCCACAAAGTGTCTTCCTCAAGTTTCACATCTATCTTGGTCAAACCATCTTGACCAGTATATATCAATATCTTGTCCATTTTATGGAGTTTTAAGGGTTCAGAGTTGAGAGTTGAGTTTGGCGGATAGTGTTTTGGTGGTAGCCATAAGCATCTTTTTGATTTCTGTGCAATCTTGAGAGATACTTTCAAACTCTTTGTCATCAATATATGCCGTTTCGTTGAGCAGCTCTAACCAATAGATGGTTTCACCGCATTCTTTCAAAGCTATATAGACCTTGGCAAGAAAATCCTTTGTACTCATTGCGGTTTCACTCTCTGCAAGGTTGGCTCCAATGCTGGTGCCTGAGCGAAGTACCTGCTTAGAAAGCACAAACTCCTTCTTGTCCGTACAAAGATATTTGTATAGATTGACGATACGTACTGCAAATCGCTTACTCTTGTATCTAACTGTATTTTCTTGTTCCACTTTATTTTAGAGTTTAGAGTTGAGATTTTAGAGTTGAATTAGGGTGAAGTTTTGAGAGTTAAAAGTGGAGTCGCCTTTCTCAACTCTCCACTCTCCACTCTCAAAACTAATTAAATCACTCTGATATTTTGCATTGACTCATTTTCATCCCAATCGAGTTGCTGTTTGAACAACTCGAAGATATTGATTTTGGTCTTATCTTCGCCGAAGCAGCTATCACGGAAGAGTACACGGAGGGGATTTTTGGCAGCCAT
>ERZ773014.1892-NODE-1892-length-12711-cov-19.015566_pt1 | contig 12711 bp, 9 predicted proteins | sample MGYA00580841_ERZ773014 | MGnify/ENA primary metagenome ERZ773014 (study PRJEB29015, sample SAMEA2737989) | human oral metagenome | biome: human oral; feature: human-associated habitat; material: dental | place: China | collected 2067 ...
GCTAAACGCAGTGCGTTTTGGTGCTAAATGCAGTGCGTTTTGGTGCTAAACGCAAAGCAAAATGCTACTAAATGCAAGACGTTAAGCATAAATATACACTGCAATGGTATAGATAAAACCGCTTCGAACTATTAAAATACAGCCCAAAAGGAACAAAATATCCACCAAATAGTAGAGTTTTTATGGCTAAAAGCGAGTAATTGGGCTTGAAAAATTACGAGTTGGCAACCAAACTAGAAAGGCTAAATGGTGCAAAACGCAGGTTGTATTCTTAAAAATGGACTAAAAATGAAACATGCAAGGCTGAAAAATGCAGCTAATTGCTTGCTTAGCGGCCTATTTTTTCGCTAGAATGGGGTGGCGAGCAGAACGTGTTTTGTAAAATATAAACAATAAATTTAAGCTTTCAGGAATGCACTAGCTAAGCAATTTCTTACGGATGCCCTTGCGCACATGCGCTTAGGTCAACACATTTGTTCCAAATCGGCCATTAAGATTTCTAAGTACGGCGTGGTAGTGAGGTATCTCAACGACCGATATACGTAAACAAAACTAAACTACCTATTGCAAAAAAATAACCCAAATCGGTTCATCAAAGGACGTCTTTCAATATTTCCTTTAATGAACCGATTTGGGTTAAAGCACAAACTAAAATGGGACGGGCAGACTTGTCTAAGCTGATTCGAACCAAATTTTAGGGCATTCTCTGCTTGATTTTTAGTCAATCCCAAGCAAATCCTAGGCCTTTAGAAACTTGATTTCGGAATTATTCCCAGCTAAATTCTAGGCTTTTCGCTATCTGGCCTAGCCTAATTGGGCTACTCACAATCACGATACAGGGCATAGACGGCGACCTTTTGCCAGCCACGCGGGCCTTACAGCCACACTTTTTTCTTGGCCTTTCGGCTCTCGTTGCTCATTCGGTCGAGTGCCGTAACCACATATCTATATTTCACTTGCCCCTTATCGTAAGGCAGTTTAATCCATTTGTCGTGCGTGATGGCCACGATTTTGGCGGGGTTGTCTATGTCAATGTCTTCTCCTTGGGCAAATCTGTACACCACATACTTTTGTGCAAAGTCGCCCCACCGCTTGCCTTTGGGCTCTTCCCAAAAAAGAACAAGGCCATCGCTAGTCCAAACCGCTTGAAGATGTTTGGGCTTTTTGGGGCGTTTATGGTCGATAAAGGGCATGAGCGGTTGCAGGGCAGGAGTTTTCCAATAATATGTTCGCAATGCCGAACCATAGTTACCCATGTTGTCGGCCACGGCTTTGGCATACCATAGCACAGCCCCTTGCACGTTGGGTAGGTTTCGGCGCAGCTTAAACTTGGCCTCCATCTGGTTGGTTTTGGGGTTGGTTAGGTCGGCAGCCTTAACCGTTCGCTCTACGCTTTCGCCGATATAGAGCGGTCGGTTGCCTGCATACTTGTTCCACCACATGGCAAGCGTTTGATAATCGGCCGTGGGATGACCAATCTTCCAATACAACTGCGGCACGCAATAGTCCACCCATCCGTTGTTAACCCATAGCAGAACGTCTGCGTAGAGGTCGTCATAGTTTTGCAACCCGGATGTTGCACTGCCGTTAACAGGGTCGGATTTCCTGTTGCGATAAATGCCAAAGGGCGACACACCGAACTTCACCCACGGTTTGCGGTCTTTAATGGTTTGGCCCAAGCGTTGTACAAAGGCGTTCACATTGTTTCTGCGCCAATCGTTCTTGTTGGTTATTCCGCCGTTATAGCGCATAAATTCCTTGTCGTCGGCTATGGTTTGGCCAGCGGCAGGGTAAGGGTAAAAGTAGTCGTCGATGTGTATTCCGTCTACATCATAGCGCGTAACGATGTCGTCTACCACGCGACAGATGTACTCGCGGTTTTCAGGCAAACCTGGGTTAAGTATCAACTGACCGTTGTAGGGGAACACCCTATTGGGATATAGCGATGCAACGTGGTTGCGCGCTAAGGCTGTTGTGCCAGCCGTCTTTGCGCGATAGGGGTTAATCCAGGCGTGAAGTTCCATGCCGCGGCGATGACATTGGGTAATCATCCATCTGAGTGGGTCCCAGTAAGGCATGGGAGCTTTCCCTTGAACACCCGTTAGGAAACGGCTCCACGGCTCGATTTTGCTTTCGTAAAGCGCGTCGCACTCTGGCCGAACCTGAAAGATGATGGCGTTAACGCCATCGCGTTGCAGTTCGTCGAGTTGCTGCCTAAGCGCCTGTTGCATGGCGGCGGTGCTCATTCCTGCGAACTGTCCGTTTACCGTTTGTATCCATGCTCCCCTAAATTCTCGTTTGCTGTGGAGCGAAGCGGCACTAAGTTGGGGTGCGCCTGCAAACAACATGGTAGCCAAAAGTGTGGCTATCATCATTAGTCTTTTCATTTCCTGTTATTGTTTTCCTGCAAAATTAGTCAAAACACATGTAATAACCGCCGTTTGAAATATAATAATATTTAAGTTGGAGAGTTATTGAGTTGGCAAGTTTATGAGTTCGCGAGTTTTAGAACATTATTGTATGCTACCAACTGGCAAACGCTTACAAGCTTGTAACCTTGGAAAAGTTCAGGAGTGGAAGAACTTATTGGCGTTACGAAATAACGGCAAAAGCTGCAGTGTGACGGCGGAAGGCTCTTAGCCGAATGAAAGTTTGTTAAGTTTGTTTCGCAGTTCTTCGGCTTTCGAACGTACGATACTTAGCTTTATCTCGCAGGTATTTTCAAAGTTGGTGGCAAGGATTCGTGCCTCCGACTCTTTTACCACACGCATCACGCCATTCATCATTACGTAGGGAAAGGCGAACGAAACAGTTTCTTCTACCAGCCGGCTTACCATTGGGGCGTTGTCGATTGCCAAGGCTGCGGCAGTGCGGTAGGCCGCAATTAGTCCGCCCGTACCAAGGTTTACACCGCCATAGTAGCGAACCACCACAACGAGGATGTTGGTTAGTTCGTGGCTGTTTATCTGCCCAAGGATGGGTTTTCCTGCCGTGCTGCTGGGCTCGCCATCATCGTTAGCCCTGAAATCTTGCCGTTCGGGTCCTAACATATAGGCATAACAGACGTGCCGCGCATCATAATGTTGCTTGCGATAGTTGGCCAGCAAGTCTTTTATTTGCTCAAGCGATTCAACAGGGTGGGCATACGCCAAAAACTTACTTCGTTTCTCGGTGTAAACGCCCTGCCCTATGCCGTAAATGGTTTTGTATTCGTCGTTCATCCTTTCTATATATATAATAGGTGTGCCCCATGCTGAAAACTGGGGTTTATTGCAAAGTTAACACAAAAAGAACGATAAGGCGAAAGAAACGGTTAGTTTCTCGTTCCGCAAGAAGTACGTTTTCTCGCCATGACAATGTTCGAGCAAGCTCAACATGGTTCATTTGGCTTAACCTTTGGTTGGATAAGGCAGGGCGTAAGTAGTTAAGGTAGCGAACTTAGTTGCAAAAGGTAAGTTTTGTTGGTACAGGATAGCTGGTTAACAAGTGAAACTTGTGGCACTTATAAAACAGGAGAGCTTGCTAACTAGCAAGCCCAGTGGCCTTATGATGGACAAACGAGGCTTGGCTTACCAAAAACCAAGCTCCAAAAATAGCAATAAAAAAAGTCGCGGGCAGCTTTCTACGCACAATAGCGCACTCCAAAAGCATGCCCGACGGCCTTGATATGAGGGTATGTTAATCGCTCAACTTGTGTATTACAAGCCCCGAACGCAGTTTTGGTTCGAACCAAGTGGCCTTCGGTGGCATAATCTTTCCGCTGTCGGCGATGTCCATAATCTGTTGCATCGACACGGGATAGAGGGCCAAAGCCATCTTCATTTCACCGCTATCTACGCGTTCTTTCAGTTCGTTTAGGCCACGAATGCCACCCACGAAGTCGATACGCTTATCGGTGCGAAGGTCTTTAATACCCAAAATCTCGTCGAGAATGAGTCGGCTAGAAATGTCAACGTCAAGCACACCAATGGGGTCGGCATCGTTGTAAGTGCCCTTCTTGGCCGTAAGGCTATACCATTCGCCATCGAGATAGAGCGAGAAATTGTGCAACCCAGTGGGATGATATATCTCTTTGCCCATCCTTTGTACGTCGAAATTCTTTTCCAGTTTCTCCAAGAACTGGGCAGAAGTAAGTCCGTTAAGGTCTTTCACCACGCGGTTATAGTCTAGGATGGTGAGTTGCGATGCTTGGAAACAAACAGCCATGAAGTAATTGTACTCCTCATCGCCCTTGTGGTTGGGGTTGTTGTTAGCCTTTTCGGCACCAACCAATGCGGCTGCGGCCGAGCGATGGTGGCCATCGGCGATGTAAAGAGCAGGCATTTTAGCAAACTCCTTTGTGATGATGTCGATGTCGTTAGCGTCGGAAATAACCCAGAACTGGTGTCCGAAACCGTCGATAGGCGCAATGAAGTCGTACTCAGGTGCGTTGTTCTTAACGTACTTGTTAATCAGTTCGTCAAGCACCTTGTTGTCTGGATAGGCAAAGAACACGGGTTCGATGTTGGCATCGTTCACGCGAACGTGTTTCATACGGTCCTCTTCCTTGTCCTTGCGCGTCAGTTCGTGTTTCTTGATGGTTCCGTTGAGGTAGTCCTCAACGAAAGCACCCACCACTAAACCATACTGCGTTTTGCCATTCATGGTTTGCGCATAGATGTAATAAGCCGGCTTTTCGTCTTGTACGAGCCATCCCTTGTCTTGGAATTTCTTGAAGTTACGTGCAGCTTGCTCGTAAACTTTGGGGTCGTACTCCGACGTTTCGGGCGAGAAATCAATTTCGGGCTTGATGATATGGTACAAGCTCATCTCGTTATCTCCGGCCTCTGCACGAGCCTCTTCGGAGCTTAGCACGTCGTAAGGACGCGATTCCACCTTCTCAACCAGTTCTTTGGGTGGGCGGATGCCTTTAAATGGTCTTATCGTTGCCATAGTCTGTTTTTACTTGTTTACTTGGAACTTGGTGCATCCATCAGCGAAGTATGCGTTAATTTGCTTAGCTGCGGCCAGTCCTGCATTGAAGTTGGCCTCTGCCGTTTGTGCACCCATCTTCTTAGGCGTGCTAAAATATCTGCCTTCCAGCTTAGCGAAGTCGGCATCGGCATCAGGTTTGATGTCGGTAACGAACTTCAAGTCTTCGCGTTCGGCCATAAGTTTGAGCAGTTCGGCCTCGTTAATCACTTCCTTGCGGGCAGTGTTAACCAATATGCCGCCCTTGGGCAAGCGGTTAACGAGCGCATAGTTGATGCTCTGTTTTGTTTCGGGTGTAGCAGGGATGTGCAAGCTAACGATGTCGCATTGGTCGAACAACGCCTCTTGGTTGGGCACAGCGTGTACGCCAGCCTCCTCGATAACGTTGGCAGGACAGAACGCATCGTAGGCATAAACGTCCATGCCGAAACCCTTAGCAATGCGAGCCACGTTGCGACCTACGTTGCCGAAAGCCAACAATCCCAGCTTTTTGCCGATAAGTTCTGAACCCGACTTGCCATTGAAGAAGGCTCTTACGGCATAAACGAGCAAGCCAAGCACCAATTCGGCCACGGCATTAGCGTTTTGTCCAGGAGTGTTCTCTACGATGATACCCTTCTCCTTAGCATACGCCGTGTCGATAGAGTCGTAGCCAGCGCCAGCCCTAACGATGATTTTGAGTTTGGGGGCGGCATCCATTACGTCGGGCGTAATTTTGTCGGAACGCACAATCATGGCCTCAACATCTTTCACGGCATCGAGCAATTGTGCCTTCTCGGTATATTTTTCTAGCAAAACAAGTTCGTGTCCTGCCTTTTCTATCTCTTCTTTAATGGCTTTCACCGCATTGGCGGCAAAAGGTTTCTCAGTAGCAACAAGTACCTTCATAAGGAAAACTGTATATACTTAAGGTGAATAAATAAAGGTGGGTCGAGGCCTAAAACGAGGCACACGGCCCACCACTTGAATACGAAAAATCTATCTGCAAACTAAAGTTTAGCCTCGAATTCCTTCATGCAAGCCACCAAAGCCTCTGCACCTTCGATGCTCATGGCATTGTAACAGCTTGCTCGGAAACCGCCAACGTCGCGGTGGCCCTTGATGCCCACCATGCCCTTTTGCGTTGCAAACTCCATGAAAGGTTTCTCCAACTCGGCAAAGTCTTCGTTCATCACGAAACAGATGTTCATCAGCGAGCGGTCTTCTTCTTTCACCGTTCCACGGAAAAGGCGGTTGCGGTCTATTTCATCGTAAATAATCTTAGCTCTTTCGATGGCCTTCTTGTCCATTGCCTCAACACCGCCGCTCTTCTTAATCCAACGTAGCGTTTCGAGTGCGCAATAGATCGGAACAACGGGAGGCGTGTTAAACATCGAGCCCTTGTCAACATGCGTGCGATAGTCGAGCATGGTTGGGATTTGACGGGGAGCGCGTCCCAGTTTGTCGTTCTTCACGATGATAACGGTAACACCAGCCATTGCCAAGTTCTTTTGGGCACCAGCGTAGATGCAGTCGTACTTGGAAACGTCAACGGGACGGCTGAAAATATCCGACGACATATCGCCGATAAGCGGTATGGGCGAGTCTATTTCCTTGCGGATTTCCGTTCCGTAGATGGTGTTGTTGGTGGTAACGTGTAGGTAGTCGGCATCTGTGGGGATGTCAAAGGTCTTGGGGATATAAGTGAAATTGGCCTCGGCCGATGTGGCAACTTCCACAACTTCGCCGTAAAGCTTAGCCTCTTTCATTGATTTCTTTGCCCAAACGCCCGTATTAAGATAGGCAGCCTTCTTAATAAGGAAGTTGCAGGGCACTTGGGTAAACTGTAACGAAGCACCGCCACCGAGGAATATAACCGAATATCCTTCGGGAACGCTGAGCAATTCTTTAATTAAGGCAACGGCCTCGTCAACAACGGGCTGGAAATCCTTTGCCCTGTGGCTAATCTCCATGAGAGAAAGTCCAGAACCATTAAAGTCTAAAATCTGCTTCGCCGTGTTCTCGATAACTTCTCTAGGTAGGATTGAGGGGCCGGCATTAAAATTGTACTTCTTCATATTCGTTTATGTTTTTAGTAATATAGACATCCTTATGCGTGTTCTAAGCCTGCACGGGTTAGTGGCGTTGTGCATCCCTTCATGGCTTTTCGTTTTTCGCTTAGTGCCTTCTGCTTTTCCTTCACGTTGCATAGCTTGCTACGCCTCGTTGGGGAAATGAGCCAAGCTTGTTCAGCTAAAATTCTGCAACCCATTGTAGGTGGCTTTTAGGACTCGCCTTTATCGTTAATTGGTAGTTGATGGTGCGAAGATAGTTTTTTTTGCTATTCCTGCCAAATTTTTTAGTGGATATTTTTCGTTTACCATGCGTCTTCGTTGCGAATGATTTGTAATGAAATAAACCTTAGCTGTAAAATATGTTGCAAAAAGTAACGAAAAGAACGATTATCCAATAACGGCAATTTGTTGTTTGCGTATGTCAATTGTCTTTTTGACACTCTGTTTAAATTTGTAAAAAAGCGCAACGAATACCCTTTGGGTGGGTTTTCGTTGCGCTTTTCCTCACTTTTAGGGTTGTGTTTGGCCTGCGTTCAAGCACTAGAAACGCGACACTATTTCGCCTATTTCCTTGCGAGATGATGGCTTTGAAGGCGTGTTTGCAGGATAACCGATGGGCAGAATGGCCACGGGATGCCACGCTTTGCCCAGCGGGAAGGCCGCTTGCAACGCCGCAACATCAAAGTTACATACCCAGCAACTGCCCAAGCCCACTGCCGTTGCAGCCAAGCAAAGGTGCTCTATGGCTATGGCTGCATCAATGTCTGCGTGGTTCTTGCCGTCGTCTTCGCGCACCCAAGCCCTGTCATCGGCTGCATATATAATAATGTATAGGGGTGCCGCCTTCATCCATTCGCGGTTATAGCACTGCTGCACCTTCTGCCTTGCCTCATCCGTTTGCGCCACCACGAAGTGCCACGGTTGCTTGTTGCAGGCCGAGGGTGCACGTTGGGCGCACTCCAAAAGATAGTTCACCTTGTCTTCTTCCACAGTTTGCGCACTGAAAGCACGTGCAGAAAACCGTTCTTTTGCCAAATTCAGAAAGTCCATTCGTTTTATTTTTAAGGGTTCAACATGTTGTACTGCGACAAAGTTAGCATTCTTTTGCGAGACGAAGGGCTATTTTGCCACAGCTTTTGTGTTTTTTCATGTGCAGAAAGTGCACAAACACCGCCTGTCACTGAGGCAAGTTCTTAACCTGCCTACCGAAACATCAGCGCGATTTCCGTTCTTCTTCGCCTTACTCGCTCATCAGCAATGCTATCTCCTACCGAAAAAAAAGACCACGTAAAGCAACACTTAGAACCAAGGTTTGCGCCTTTGCAGAGAACATTCACAACCTGCCATAAACCAGTTAGCCCCGCCGCACGCACCATTTTAAAAATAAAATTCCTAACTTTGTAGTCTTAATTAGATAATAGAAGATGATAGTTTGCATAGCCGAGAAACCCAGCGTTGCGCGCGACATCGCCTCTGTAATAGGCGCAACAACACAGCGCGACGGGTACATGGAGGGCAACGGGTATCAAGTGACGTGGACCTTTGGCCACCTCTGCACCCTAAAAGAACCCAACGACTACACCGACAATTGGAAAAGGTGGAGTTTGGGCGCGCTTCCCATGATACCCCAACGCTTCGGCATAAAGCTAATTGAAGACCGCGGCATCGAAAAACAGTTCCAAGTGATTGAACGGCTCATGCAAAACGCCGACGAGATTGTGAACTGCGGCGATGCCGGGCAAGAAGGCGAACTGATACAAAGGTGGGTGATGCAGAAGGCGCAAGCCAAATGTCCTGTTAAGCGACTGTGGATTTCGTCGCTCACCGAAGAGGCCATACGCCAGGGCTTTGCTAACCTTAAAGACCAAAGCGAATACCAACCGCTGTACCTCGCAGGACTTAGCCGTGCCATTGGCGATTGGATTTTAGGAATGAACGCCACGCGCCTGTACACCTTGAAGTATGGGCAAAACCGACAGGTGCTAAGCATCGGGCGCGTACAAACGCCCACCCTCGCCCTCATCGTTAACAGGCAGAAAGAGATAGACAACTTTAAACCCGAAGCCTATTGGGTGCTTTCAACCATCTATCGCGACACGCTGTTCACCGCCACCAAGGGCAAGTTCACCAACAAGGAAGAGGGCGAACGCGCCTTTGCTACCATCGCCGACAAAGATTTTGAGATAACGGGCGTGGTGAAGAAGAAAGGAACGGAGGCTCCGCCCCACCTCTTCGACCTCACTTCGCTGCAAGTGGAGTGCAACCGCAAGTTCGGCTACTCGGCCGAAACCACGCTAAACCTCATACAAAGCCTCTACGAAAAGAAACTTACCACCTATCCGCGTGTAGATACGCAATATCTTAGCGACGACATCTACCCCAAATGTTCCCTTATATTAAAAGGTGTGCGCGGCTACGAAACCTTCACGCAGCCGCTATTAGGCAAGGCTTTGAACAAAAGCAAGAAGGTTTTCGACTCGTCGAAGGTTACCGACCACCACGCCATCATCCCTACGGGCGTTCCGGCAGGCGCACTTTCGGATATGGAAAACAACGTGTACGACCTCGTTACGCGGCGTTTCATCTCCGTGTTCTATCCTGATTGCAAATTTTCTACCACCACCGTGACGGGCGAAGTAGACGACATTGAGCTGAAAGCCACGGGCAAAGAGATATTGGAACAGGGCTGGCGTGTGCTTTATGCTAAGGAAACAACCAACAACAACGATGACGATTCGGCCAAACAAACGGCCGAAGAACGCACACTACCCACCTTTACCAAGGGCGAAAAGGGGCCACACACGCCCACGCTAAGCGAGAAGTGGACCGTTCCGCCTAAGTTTTACACCGAGGCAACGCTCTTGCGCGCCATGGAAACGGCGGGTAAATTCGTCGACGACGAAGAGTTGCGCAGTGCGCTGAAAGAGAATGGCATCGGCCGACCCTCTTCGCGAGCCGGCATTATCGAGACTTTGTTTAAGCGCCACTACATCCGTCGCGAGCGAAAGAACCTTTTGCCCACGCCAACGGGTATCGAACTGATTGGCATCATTCGCGAAGAACTGCTGAAAAGTTGCGAACTAACTGGCATTTGGGAAAAGAAACTGCGCGACATCGAGCACCGCAACTACGATGCGCAGCAGTTTGTTAACGAGCTGAAAGCCCAGATAACCCAAATCGTCAACGAGGTGTTGGCCGACAACTCCAACCGCCACATCACCATCACCACCGAAGACGACCTCAAGAAAACCATCGCCAAGAAGAAGGCATCCGCACCAAAAGCCAAAACGCAAGCTAGCCCTAAGGCCAAGGCGCAGACCTCAACAAAGGGCTCGGCCACGCCCGAACCAACCGCACCGCAAACCCTCCAAGCCAACGACAGCATTGTGGGTAAGCTCTGTCCGCAATGCAAGCAAGGAGTTATCATTAAGGGCAAAGGGGCTTACGGATGCAGCAATTGGAAGGCAGGTTGCACATTCCGCTTGCCTTTCAGCGAGGTATAGACACGAATGCCACTGCGTTTTGCCAACACTTTGGTATGCTTTCAAGCTTTCAATGCGCAGCCACAACACCACAAATTATTGTTAAAGGCCATCGTCTTTGTAAACTTTTTCGGCTCTTTTTGTGTCTAATTGGCAACAAAACGCACTTTTCGAGCAACGAGAAAACGCTTTGTTAAACAGTAGGCCTATGGCGAAACAGGCACACCACCCGCTCAATTCGTCAACTTGCCAACACATAAACTCGTAAACTTGTGAACTTGTCAATTCGTCAACTCGTAAACCCATCAACTATTCATACAATGAAGAAATGGACCCTAAGCCTAGGCATACTCTTTGCCTTGCCCACCATGCTCTTTGCCCAAACCCACCAATGGACATTGAAAGACTGCATAAGCCACGCCATGCAGCACAACATCAGTCTGCAAAAGCAACGCATTGCCGTTAAGTCGGCCGAAGAAGAGATGCTGCACAGCAAGGCCGAGCTGTTGCCTTCGGTATCGGCCTCCACATCGCAAAATGTAAATTATCGGCCGTGGCCCGAAACAGGAGCGGCGCGAGTGGCCAACGGCTCGGTACAATCGAGTGTCGACAAGGTGTTTTATAACGGCACATACGTTATCAATGCCCAATGGACCCTGTGGAACGGAAACCGCAACCGCAACACCATTGCACTTAACCAGCTGCAAATGAACAAAGCCGAGGCCGAGGCTATGGTATCGGCTGCCACCATACAAGAACGCATTGCGCAACTCTACGTACAGATTTTATATTCGGCAGAGGCCATCAACGTAAGCAAGCAGGCCTTAGAAACGAGTGCACGAAACGAGGAACGAGGAAAAGAGATGCTGAACGTGGGGAAGATGAGCAAGGCCGACTTGGCACAACTCACCGCACAGCGAGCACAAGAAGAATACAACGTACTTTCGGCACAGAGCACATTGGCCGACTTTAAACGCCAGCTTAAACAGATTTTGCAAATCACCGACAGTGCACCTTTCGAAGTGGCAGTGCCTGTAACCACCGACGACATGGCACTACAATCCATTCCTTCGGTTAGCGAAGTATATGCCCAAGCCATCAGTTGGCGACCCGAATTAAAGGCTGCACAGCTAGCCATCAACGGTGCCGAAACAAGCATAAAGGTGGCCAAGGCGCAAAATCTGCCCACGCTTAGCCTTGGCGCAAGCATGGGCACGAACACCACATCGTTGAGCGACAATGCCTGGGGCACGCAAATAAAAACCAACTTCGACATGGGCGCGGGCCTCACCCTCAGCATTCCGCTCTTCGACAATCGCAATAAGCGCACGGCCGTTAACAGGGCGCAATTCGAGAGGCAGAGTTCCATGCTCGAATTGCAAGATAAGCAAACGGCTCTTTATTCTAATATCGAGGAATGTTGGTTGCAAGCCACCAACAACCAAAACAAGTACAAGGCAGCTAAGGTGAGTGTTGAAAGCGCGCAACAAAGCTACGACTTGCTGAACGAGCAGTTCAACCTCGGACTAAAAAACATCATCGAACTGATGACAGGTAAAAACAATCTTGTTACCGCTCAGCAAAACGAGCTGCAAAGTAAGTACATGGCCATTCTTAACATCCACCTGCTTAACTTTTATAAAACGGGCGAGATAAAGTAAAGGCAGATTGGGCACTTACAGCTGGCGCATTACAGAGGGCTTGTTAACTTGTCACCTTATTTACTCGTTAACCTGTTTACTTGTCTACTCGTTAACTTGTAAAATTGTTAACTTGTAAACTCGTCAGCTCGTCAACCTACTTACTCACAGACTCACATTTTGTCCGTTTTTCAGCATAGATTTTAACATTATGAGTGCCATTTTTATCCACCAGCCGCTCACCCTACCGCAAAAAATCGATTCTCGCGAGGGGTGCTTTCGGTGCAAAAAGGGGCAGCATGTGAATGCAGGCAAAATGAATATTTATTTCAAAACACCATCATTTGCACCCATTTCGGGGCGTTTTGCCGCTAAATGTAGTGCGTTTTGATGCTAAATGTAGTGCAATATGCCGCTAAACGCAGTGCGTTTTGATGCTAAATGCAGTGTATTTTGGTGCTAAACGCAGTGCATTTTGGTGCTAAACGCAAGGCGATTAAGCATATATATACGCCAGTTCGGGATAAGGATTTGCTTAGAATAGCTCCAATTGCCTACTTTTTT
>ERZ773014.1895-NODE-1895-length-12703-cov-16.205803_pt1 | contig 12703 bp, 11 predicted proteins | sample MGYA00580841_ERZ773014 | MGnify/ENA primary metagenome ERZ773014 (study PRJEB29015, sample SAMEA2737989) | human oral metagenome | biome: human oral; feature: human-associated habitat; material: dental | place: China | collected 2067 ...
ATTGGCTGGGCAATTTGGAATTGTTGCCGTTCCTCCGCGACATTGGCAAGAATTTCAACATGGCAGACTTGATCGGTCGTGAATTTTTCAAGGCACGCATCGACAACGGCAAGGGATTGAGTTTTGCGGAATTTACTTACACTTTGCTGCAGGGTTATGATTTCTGGCATCTATTCAAACATCATGGTGTCAATTTGCAAATCGGCGGTTCTGATCAGTGGGGTAATTTGGTTTCAGGCGTGGAATTGATCCGCAAAAAAGAAAACGCTGAGGTTTACGCCATGACCGCGCCACTACTTATCAACAAATCAACTGGGCGTAAATTTGGTAAATCCGAAGGTGGCGCCGTCTGGCTTGATGAAACCAAAACCAGCGTGTACAAGTTCTATCAATTCTGGCTGAACGTTGAGGACGAAAGCGCCATCGAGTACATGAAGATTTTCACCATACTTGACCGTGATACCATTGAGGCCATCGCTGAAAACCATGCCGTCAATCCAGGCGCACGCTCGGCTCAAAAAGTCTTGGCGCGCGAAGTCACCGACATCGTCCATGGCGCTAATCGGCGCGAATCAGTAGAGCGGGTGACCGAAGTGTTGTTTGGCGGCGGCGATTTCCGGCAATTATCAGACGATGACCTGGACGCTTTGGCTCAAGAAATTCCGCGCGTTGATGTCGGCGTCGGTGTGATTGAAGCGTTGGTGGTTTCTGGTGCGGTCAGCTCCAACGGCGAAGCAAAACGCCTGCTAAAATCTGGTGCCATCAGCCTCAACGGCGAAAAAATAGCCGACGATAAAGCCGTCAACACCACGTCGCTGCTTAAAAAGGGTAAAAATACATTTGTGCTAATTATGGAGGGAGAAGAATAGTGAAAAAAATTATCGGGTTTGATCTGGATGACACGCTAGCCATTACCAAGTCGCCAATCAGTGATCGCATGGCCGGTGTTCTCAGCCAGTTGCTTGAAAATTATGACGTGTGCGTCATTACGGGCGGTACATTTCAACAGATTAAAAAGCAGGTGATTGATCGACTTGATGTTCAGCCTGAGTTGCTCCAAAGATTCCATGCAATGCCAACTTGCGGCACTAGGTATTATCGATTTGATACTGCTGATGACGAGTGGAAGATGCAGTACGCGAATGATTTATCTGACGAGCAAAAAACTCAAATAACTACAGTACTGGAAGAAGTTGCCAGGGAAATGGGTATTTGGTGCGATAATCCTGCAGGTGAAATTATCGAGGATCGCCACAGCCAGATTACCATGTCGGCGCTGGGTCAGCAGGCAACGCCAGAAGATAAGTATGCCTGGGCGGAAAAGTATAAAGATGTTCGTCCAGTATATCGTGATAAAGTGGCGGAGAAGTTACCTGGTCTTGAGGTGAGGATTGGCGGTACGACCAGCACTGATATTACGCTGCCAGGAATTGATAAAGCCTATGGTATTGGTAAGCTGCTTGAGTTGAACGGCTGGTCAAAGGAAGAAGCCCTGTTCTTTGGCGATAAATTACAGGAAGGCGGCAATGATTTTCCAGTCAAGCAAATGGGAGTTGATTCAATTGAGGTTAGAGGCTGGGAAGATACTGCCTATGCGCTGGAGGGCATCAACGCTGTTTCGTAGATGAAACTGACAACTCCATTGGAATGCATCAAAGGCGTCGGCCCCAAAACTGCCCAGGCGCTGTCGGCGGCAGGTCTAGAGACGGTGGCGGACGCCTTGGATTTTTTGCCGAGGGCGTATGATGATTATTCAGCGGCGGTCAACATCGCTGATCTTCAGCCAGGCAAGGTGACGGTGCGGGCGCGCTGCGAATCGATTTCCACGCGGATTGTGCGCCGGGGCTTAAGGATAACCACAGCGGTGCTGGCAGATGATTCTGGCAAGGTCAAGGCCGTTTGGTTCAACCAGCCGTACCGCGAATCCCAGCTGAGATCCGACGCCGAGTTTATGTTCTCCGGCCAATTTGGCATGCAATATAACAGCTATCAAATTAGTAATCCATCTGTCGAGCTGGCCAAGCAAACCGATACATCCGACGCCCAACGTACGTCGGGCATTCATCCGGTCTACAAATCCATCAAAAACCTTCGCCCGAAAACCGTGCAGGATTTGTTGAAAAACCTACGCCCCATCATGGAGTTTTTGCCCGAGACGCTGCCGGAGCACATCGTCCAGCGGCAAAAGTTAGTCAGCCGCGCTGAAGCTGTCAAGTTCCTTCACGCGCCGAAAAATCATCAGGAGATTGCCCGCGGTCGTGAGCGCTTGGCATTTGAAGAATTGTTTGAAATGATTTTGGCGGCGCAGCTTAATAAGCAAGAACAAACCAAATTGACTGGCTGGCGCATTCCGTTCAATCAGCCGGTCGTCAAGCAATTTGTCGAGCAGCTGCCGTTTCCCTTGACCAACGCGCAGCGCCGCGCTGCCTGGCAGATTTTGCAAGATTTGGAATCCGAACATCCGATGAACCGCTTGTTACAGGGCGATGTTGGTTCGGGCAAAACGGTGGTCGCTGGACTGGTGGCAGCGGAAGTGGCGCAGGCTGGTTTTCAGACGGCCATCATGGCACCGACGGAGATTTTGGCGGCTCAGCACGCCAAGACGCTGGATGAGCTGTTATCGCCGTTTGGTGTATCGGTGACATTGCTGACAGGGCACGTCAAGGGCACTCAGCGGCGGCAACTGCTGGATAATTTAGCAAATGGCACCATTAACGTGGTGGTTGGTACGCACGCGTTGATCCAGGAAAAAGTGGCGTACCACAAACTGGGGTTTGTGGTGATTGACGAGCAGCATCGGTTCGGCGTCAAGCAGCGGCAGGCGTTGCTACAAAAGTCAGACTATATGCCGCATCTGCTCAGCATGACCGCTACGCCGATTCCACGGAGCTTGGCGCTGACCCTGTATGGTGAACTAGACATCTCGATTTTGGACGAGCTGCCAGCTGGGCGCCAGCCGATTGAAACGAAAATTTGGTCGCCAGCCTCAGCGCCAAAGCTCTACGAAGCGATTGACCGCGAACTAGCTCAAGGTCGCCAAGCCTACGTCATTTGTCCATTGATTGACGACAATCCTGACAATGATAAAAAGTCGGTCGAGGCGGAATATCACAAATTAGCGAAAACGATTTTTCATCATCGTCGTCTTGGGCTGCTGCACGGTAAACTGCCACCAGAGGAAAAAACGGCGGTTATGCGGCAGTTTGCGGACGGTGACATTGACATGTTGGTGAGCACCACGGTGGTGGAAGTTGGCGTCAACGTGCCGAATGCTACAGTCATGCTCATCGAAAATGCTGATCATTTTGGGCTCAGCCAGCTTCATCAGCTGCGTGGGCGGGTTGGACGCGGACAATATCAGAGCTTTTGCCATTTGATGCTGTCGAGCCATGATAAGCCAAGCCAGCGCCTCAAGGAAATTGAGAAATCCCAAGACGGCTTTTACTTGGCGGAGGTTGATTTGAAACTACGCGGCCCCGGTGAGATTTACGGCCGAGCGCAGCATGGTGCACTGAACCTAAAAATTGCCTCGCTGAGCGACACGCCACTGATTGCCCGTGCGCAAACGGAGGCCGAGCGCTTTGTCAAAGAGGGGCAGGATTTGTTACAATATAACCATCTGGCGCGTGCCGTCAGTCGCTATCAGCGATTAACCATTTTGAATTAATATGTATGCAGGAACAACAATTAGAGATGGCTCTGGTCGATTTATCGGTGTTCATCAAAAGATAGATCGAGTGGCCAGGCGACATCTGACGCCAATGCTGCCTGATTGGTGTGAGTTTCCTGATATCAAAAATATTCTGCACTTTGAAGGCAAAAACGGCCCTGACGGCGTCAAGCGCAAAAGTCCAGCCGTTGACGAGCCGTGGCATTTCATTAATCCAGATGATCCAAACGACACGGCACTTTTAGAGATGATTGACCAGCATATTGATAATCTAGCAGAGGCGCTGCAAAAACATAATTCTGAACGAGCGGCGTTTGAAGCAGCATGGATGGCGCACGCCATCACCGATGGTCTGACGCCGGCGCATCATTTTCCACTGGAGCACGCCATGCAAGAGTTGCGCGGTGGCGAAGGCCTGGAGACGCGAACATCCATCCTCAAGAAAAACGTCATGAAGGGCGACACGGGGATTGAGCTCATCAAAAACAATTGGAAGTTTTGGGGTGCTAAAGGCATGATGACTATGCACGTAGCGTTTGAAGCGGGCGTGGCGAGCGTAGTGGCCTATCCGCGCTTCAAGGACGCCGTGCCGAGTGAAGCTGAGATTTTGCAGGTCAAGCAGCAAGGCTATCGAGAATATTATCTAGAGCAAGTTCACGCTGTGGCCGACCTAAAGATGTATGACAATTTTGGTAAAAACGGCTGGACGACGGACTTGGCGTGGCAAACCAACCATGAACTGATGCCAATCATCATTAAAGCCGTCATGCTGGGCTGGCTAGCGTCGGTGTGGAAGCTTGAGGCCAAACGGTGAGAGTACGAATCATCGCTGGTGAATTTGGTGGACGATTCATCCAGGCGCCGCCCGGCTCGACGACGCATCCCATGGGCGAGAGAGTCCGTTCGGCGATGTTCAACTCACTGGGTGAAACAGTCCGTGGTGCGCGAGTGTTGGATGCCTTTGCCGGCTCTGGCGCCATTGGCTTGGAGGCGCTCAGCCGTGGTGCTGAGTCAGTAGTTTTTGTGGAGCGAAACCGGGTCGCGCAGCGTGTCATTGCCGAAAACATAGGCAGTTTGGGTGTCGACGAAAAATCTATTGTAATAAAAACAACGATATCAAATTGGCTGGAAACTGCGGATGTAACAGGGGAGTTTGATATTATTTTTGCCGATCCACCATATCACAATCCTCAGTTTTCCACAGCTTCGCGACTAATGGGTCTACTCAAACCTGGTGGAACTATGATATTATCACATCCAGGAATAGGTGAGGTGCCAATTCAAGACAAAACTGTTGTGGTGGACAGTCGTAGTTATGGGGAGGCGCACCTCACTAAGTTCCTACGATTGGAATAATCCTTAATTATATTTATTTTCTCGGCGATATGTCGGGATTTTTAAATGTAAAAGCCCTATAAGTTGTTAGATTGATAGTGTTGTTATATTAACCCTACCGCTATATTTAGAGTTGCCGTATAATAGAACGTAGACAGATAAAAAAGAGAGAGGTGCTAATAGCTATATGTCGTACGTTGATTATGATCCAGGCTGCAGAGTCTACGGTGATGCTGAAGAAAACCATTATCTAGATTTAGAAGATTTGTCTGAGGCTTTAGCGGCACAGGAGCTTAGAGAAAATCTTGCCGGTATAGCCATGGAAGCAGCAGGGGTTTATCCTCTTGAAGAGATAAATCCAGAAACGGGAGAGCTATTCTAGCGGATGTCATAGAGATTTACTTATTTAATAAGTAAAATTCCGCAATATCCAGGAATGGTTAAGTTGCTTTTTTCTTTGAAAATTAAATCTAGAGAATGGGTTGAGGCGATGATTTCGGCGTCTTCTGGAATGAAAAAACTCTGCGGTGCATCAGCGAAGTTGATAAAGATATAAGCCCGCTCAGTGTCCAGCTCGCGTTTTATGCCAAGGATAAAACCATTACCGGTGTTATGAACAATTTCCAGAGATCCGTCTCTAAAAATAGGCATATCTTTGCGTAGCTGCAGTAAATTTCTATGTAAATTAAGTATAGAATAGCCATTCTTTTTCTCTTCAGTAACGTTAATAAATGTGCGGTTTTTATTCACTGGCAGCCATGGCTTTACGTCTGAGAACCCAGCGAACTGAGTATTGTCCCATTGCATTGGCGTACGTTCCAAATCGCGACTATCAACTGGGGTATGATTTGGGCTAAAATTATCACGAATATCCGCATCAGTCAGCTGACCATTTTCCATACCAATCTCGTCACCATAGTAAATAACACTCACTCCAGGGCAAAGCAGATTGAGAAACTGCAACGCTCGCGCCCGTTCAAATCCTAAGCGTGACCTAACGCGCGGCTGATCGTGATTGCCAACACAGAAAAACGGCAAGTTATCATCGCAGGCTTGCAAATAATTGACAATATTCCAGCCCGTACGCTCGCCATGCCAATCATTTTGCCGATGTTCCATGAAAAATGCTGAACTTTTTGGATGTGCCTGAATAACTTTACGATACTGCGTCCAAATATCACCTAGTTGTTCGTCTGGATAAAATTCAAACACCATCTGCCGGTCATCATATTCATCGCAGATGCTAGCTAGCTCATGCAGATATTCTTGAAAATGTGGTCCGTGCTTACAATGGTCATGTACGAATGCGCCGTAACTGTCGGGATCGCCATAAAAATTGGAATTTGCTGAATCGTCACCTAGCTCTGGATCTTTAGAAATACCCCAGATGGCATCAACTCGCATGCCGTCTACGCCCATATCAAACCAAAATCGCACCACACTTTGCATAGCTTGGCGCACTTCAGGATTATCCCAATTGAGATCAGGCTGGGTTGGTAAAAACGAATGCAAATAATATTGTCTAGTAGTCTCATCATACGTCCACGCTCGCCCCCCGGACAAGCTGCGCCAATTGTTCGGCTCCTTGCCATTGTGCTTATCGCGCCACACATACCAATTGCGCTTGGGATTGTCTCGACTAGAACGCGACTCAACAAACCACGTATGTTGGTCGGACGTATGGCATGGCACCAGGTCAATCATCACCTTGATGCGTCGTGCATGCGCTTCGTCCAGTAACATACGAAAATCATCTAAACCGCCAAAAATTGGATCAACATTTTGATAATCCGCCACGTCATAGCCAAAATCAGTCATCGGTGAGGTGAAAAACGGCGAAATCCAGATAGCATCAACGCCTAAATCGCTCAGATAATCCAGCCGGAAAGTGATGCCATTTAAATCACCAACTCCGTCGCCATTAAGGTCTTGAAAACTACGCGGATAAATCTGATAAAGAGAGGCGACATCTTGCCAAGTTTTCATGGTTTAAGTATAAGCGAGATGAGAGCAAAATTCCAGTTTTTAGATAGTGATGCAAAAACTATTGACATTCCTACTTTACTTTGGTAAACTGAAAATATGAATGACAAGAACGATATTTGGAAAGATGAACAGTTGCGTCAGCTGGCGGATGTTCTTGCTAGTATAAGTGACCCTAATGAAATACGAGCGTTTCTTCGCGATGTCATGACTCAGAAGGAGATTATTGAAGTTGGCGCACGTCTGCAAGCCGCCAAAATGTTGTCAAAAGGCGAAAAATACGCCGACATCATCGCAGCAACGAAGCTCAGTAGTCGTACGGTTGCCAGGATTAGCGACTGGATGCAAAACGGCACTGGCGGTTATAAAAACGTCTTCAAGCATCATTCTCACGTTTGGCCAGCTCGCGCTGAGTAGTTTGTGAATAAATCCAAATGAATGTCGGCGCGACGCTGGCGTTTTGATTTTTTGACAGTCAATTTAGTTAATTTTTGGAGATATTTATGAGTGAAATAAGAACAGCGAGGTTCGCCGCGCCAGATGAGGCGAGAGAGAATTACGACGCGATTATTCCCGCGTATCAAGCGGCGTTCGCGGCAGAGCCTTGGTATGAAGTAAGTAAATGCGGCGGCTGCTCGTCGGGTTATTCTCGTCAAAATCCTGGTGATATATGTCAAGCTTGTGGCAGCGTGACTGGAGACGAAGCTTATACAGAACAGGAGTTGACTGAGAAATTTGATGCTATCGGCGAGACGCGCCCAGCGTGTTGGTATATCGAGGAGACGCCAGCGGGACTGGCATTGGCGGCGGTCGCTTGGACGGCTGATCCAATACAGATTGCGGCGGAAAAATATCCTGGGTCGCTAGAGATGGCAGCGTGGCTTAAGCAGAAGTACGCGCCAACCGCTGCTCCTAACCCAGAGATATTATGGCTGGACGAAGTTTTTGCTAACCGCCAAGTCTCGAGACGTAATAATCTAGTGAATTTCCGCCCAATGGTATGCGGGTTTTCCGATCGCCTAGATCAGACGAATGTGGCTTATCGGACTATTGCGCCGGCAATGACGCGCGCAGCTATGAGAGACTTTGGCGATGATGCGACCATTGATAAAGCCAAATCTGATGTTCCTGATTGGCGGAATTTTGTATCAATTGATTTATCTCGGTAAAAAATAATATATAAGGAGGATAAGAATATGAAAATATTAGTAATCGGTGGCATGCACGGGAATGAAATGCTGGGCATTGATTTGGTCAAGAGTTTACAGGAAAATCCGCTGGAAAATATTGACAGCGTACTGGCGAATGAGGAGGCCATAAAAAGTAATAAGCGGTTCGTCGAGCAAGACTTGAACCGGTCATTTCCCGGCGTGAAATCAAGCGGCATATACGAGCAGCAGCGCCCGATTGAGCTACTGAAAATGTGCAAGGAATATGATATTGCGCTTGACTTTCACAATACGTTTTGCCCGGATAATGATTGTACGTTTGTCGGGGAGGGTGCAAATGAAGAGTTGCTGGGCGCGTCAAGGTTATTGGGCTTGCCTCGGGTGATTGTGGCAGATTATGATTGTATAAATAAGTATGCGCTAAATTGCGTGTCGATAGAAATTAGCGTGCAGAGCAGGTTGAATGATGTGAAAATCTGGCGCCAGAAGCTGCAAATGCTTGCTGAAAAGGAAATTGCTGATTACCGGGCAGTCTCAGGGGTGGAGAAGTTTCGCTTTGTATATCGGATAACCCTGGAGGATAAAACAAGGTTAAACCTTGATCAGGCAAACCTAAGAGCATTCCAGCCGATTGATCAGAATTTGGCAGGAAAGATGGGAGTAAAAACTCCGGCCTATCCTATTTTTATCAATGACAAATTCACGCCGTATAATTATGGAGGGCTATTGAACAGGATTGATAGCTAGACTATTTTTGTGATTGCTACGACGGATTGATTGTAAGCTTAAATTATTTATGCTGTTCTTGTTTATCTTGCTTTTTAATAATCTTGTCAATTTGACCGTCCGGCAGTTTCAGAAAATTAAGCAGTAAGCTCTGCGGTGCACGCTCGACTATGGCCTTTTCTTCGTATTCTGGGATTGGACTTGCAGAGATAATTATCTTATCTGCTCGCCGTAGTGTACGGTTGTTTATTTCACGAACAAAGTTATAATCTATTTCTTTGTATCCAGTGATGCCGCACCTATTACCGAACAGTGCTATTTTTGGAGTGAGTGGAACTATACATTCGGCTGTTTTATGCCAATGATTAAGTCCGAACGGAGAGTTGTCTTTAGTAAAATCAGTAACTGTTACGGGGTGATCTGATGTTATAAATTCAATGTCAACAGTATCTGATGGTCTTAGAAAACAAAAATCCAATGGTCCCCATTTATTTACGTCTAAAGATACGAGTATTGATTCGAGAAAAAATATTTCCTCCATCATTTCTATCTTTTTACTCCACCTATCGGCTGCATCTGGTGCATTATATCCTAATGATATTGCACGACCTGTTTCATTAAGTTGATTCAGAAAATTATTTAGATGACTCTGCTGTTTAATTGTGCGGCTTTCTAGTGTGCTTATATATAAAGCTACTTTTTCATGATCTTCTCTGCTAAGTCGCTTACTCTTTTTGATTTTATTATCTAGTATCTTTCCATAGTCTCCTTCTATTTGAGCTAAAACATTCTCAATGGAATTGGTCGGTAGAAGTGGCGTTTCATATAGATTATTTTTTACAGCAATATTGATAGGTGCTATATCTTTTTGTTCAGCAGTTTGTATGAACTTAGCACGGCCATTATTTCCAAGCCAATAAGTCTTGACCTTGCCGTCAACGGTGAAGTTTTGCAAATAAGAACTACGAGGTAGCCAATGCTGTCGTTTTGTTGGTTGCTTTTTTATCTGTTGGTTGCTCATATACTATTACGGCTAATCGCATACTATAATTAATTAAGAACAAATAAGGGTTATATCCAGGAAAATCAAAAAGACCCTCCAGGCGCTGAAAAGTCTTATATGGTGCAGAATTACAGAATCTACTTAAACTTTTTGAATACATTATGGACTACCCCGGTCCAGCTCCAGCAATAAAAAAACGTACGGCGCAGTATAAACAATCACTATCAATCATTTATTAGGTAAGTATACGCCATATAACTAATCGCCAAAGGCTATTACTAATATAAAGACAATTTTACAGGGGGGCAATCACCCCCCTGTATGATAGAGTACCATTCCGCTGTATAAATGGTAGATTTTTGGGTGCAAAATTACCAAATGCTTTTTTAAGCGTGCCAGTAGTGATTAGGGCTAATTGTGTAATATATAGCAGGAATCCATAGCGCTATCCACCCAAAGCATATATGTTTTATTATACTATGACCTTTTTGCTCTCGTGTATGCACATAGTTCTTTTGTTTTTTGGAATTTGATGATTGCTGTGTATTGTTCATAATACTCCCGTTTAGTTATTAAAAAAGGACAGCCACTGCTGGCTGTCTAGACCCACAACGAGGGTTTTATCCCTATTGCTTTTAGCAAATGGCTGCCCATTTTCGGGATAAAATGAGCCCTGTTGTGAATCTAGACATTATCTATTATAGCATTTTGATGTAAAATTTGAATTTCTGATATAATAGGTAATGTAATTAATAAAATAACCGCATTCTAGTGTGGCTACATAGCGGAGACGGACCGCGTAAAAAACGGGTAGCACATTTACACATTAGAATAAGCATACGAGAACAGCTCGGTAAAAATGGGGCTTTTAGCGGACTAACTGAAGTAGCTGCTTCAAGGAGTCTCGTATGTCCCCTTCATCTAACCGAAAAGTTTTCATCGATGACAGTATATTAAAGTTGCTCAATGTATTGTTTAAATATAGTGACAAGCACAATGAAAAAATAAACACCACATCAAATAGACAGCGCTACATAATCAATAGAGGAGTAAAAATCCTTTTATAGTTCCCTATAGCCTAAATTAGCTCTAACTATAGGTAGGGGCTATAATGGGAATTATGCAGAATAATAACGATTCCATAAGTGTAAAGTTACTATTAGATAAACTTACGGGCGGTGGTCCTGAAAGCAGTGAGGATTCGCTTAAGCCCGTACGCTATGGGCTGTACGCCCGTAAGTCTACTACAAGCGAAGATAGACAGGCTTCATCAATAGAAGACCAGATAAAGGAGTGCGTAGATAAGGTTATTACACCAAACGGCTTAAATGTCAAAAAGATATACAAGGAAAGCTTTTCTGCTAAAATTGCAGATATACGTGATGAATTTAATAAACTTATAGATGATATTGAAAACGGAAGGATAGACGGCTTGATAGCTTGGCATCCTGACCGCCTATCACGAAATATGAAAGAGGCGGGTGTTATTATCGACCTGGTGGATAGGGGCTTAATTAAGGACCTAAGATTTGCAACATTTACATTTGAAAATAATCCGGCGGGTAAAATGCTGCTCGGCATTACGTTTGTGATGGCTAAACAATATTCTGAACATCTCTCCGAATCGGTGGACCGTGGCAATAAAAGAGCCATAGAAGACGCTGAGTTTATCGGTAAGTTCAAGCATGGCTACATACTAGACTCAAATCGTTTTTTCCAACCTGACCCGAAGAATTTTACAAAGGTTAAACATATATTTGAATTAGCTCTAGACGGTAAATCCCAGAAAGACATTAGAGAATGGATTAATAGACAAAATTATACTGTTCAAAAGCGTGCAGGAGGTCCTTACCAAAATCATGATTGGTCCAAAGATGATATTTCAAAGACTCTTAAAGACCCCTTTTATGCTGGTATTTTAAAATGGGGCAAGCATTACAAAAATTTATTAGAAGAGTATGATTTTCAGAGTGCAATTACTGTTGATGAATATCTAAAAATAAATAAGATTGATAGCTTAGATTCCTCTAAAGTTTATGCTATCAACAAGCCAAAAGGCGGTGAAATATTTGCGAATTTATTTCGGGGTGGAGTCGTTTGTGGGGCTTGCAACGAGCCCATGACTTCAATGGTTACAAATAAGCGGAATAAGGTAACGGGCGAAAAATACGATTATAGATATTACTATAAGTGTGAAAACGGACACTGTAATTTCAACGGAAAATCGATTCGCGCAAAAAGTATTATTGATACGGCTGAGGCATTTTTTAATAGTTACTTATTCATTAATAAAAGTAATTATTTGGTAATAAAAGAAAGTGCTGAAAAATCTATAAAATGCAAAGGGGCTAATCTTGCTAGCGAGATAGCTAGCTTAAAACGAAAAATAGCACTTAAAAAGCAACATTATGAACAGACAAAGGCTCTCATACTAGAGAATCCAGAACTAAAGGACTATTACAATCTTGGCGAACTTCTTGATGAACAAAAGGAATTAGAACAACGTTATGAACTGGTGGCTAATCAAAAACGCTTACTAAAGGATTCGTTGATTACATTTGATGAATATCTCAAACTTTTTAAATCCCTCCCTGTTATTTTTGAAAAACTTGATGATATGAATGAGTTGAACCAACTACTAAAAATATTCTTCTCTAACTTCATAATTGAACCCATTAAAAAAGACACTTTTAAGGGGTCAAAAGTATCCTATAAACTAAATGAACCCTGGAAAGGGTTCATTGAATCAAATGATTTCGTTTGTGGTGCGGGTTAGGAGACTCTAACTCCTGGCCTCTTCCATGGCAAGGAAGCGCT
>ERZ773014.1896-NODE-1896-length-12700-cov-25.488573_pt1 | contig 12700 bp, 9 predicted proteins | sample MGYA00580841_ERZ773014 | MGnify/ENA primary metagenome ERZ773014 (study PRJEB29015, sample SAMEA2737989) | human oral metagenome | biome: human oral; feature: human-associated habitat; material: dental | place: China | collected 2067 ...
TGCTATGCGTCCGGTTTGCCTCCTTGTTCGGACGAAAAAATCTACGCCAATCTGATGGACTTCATTTTATCAGCGATTCCATAATGACAAAGGCTGTTGTACGAAGTTTTCTCGCTTCGTACAACAGCCCTTTTGTGTGTTTCCAGCGTCGGTATTACAAGCAGAAGCGCCCGACAAGCCTCTGCAGATCCTGAGCGAGCTGCGCCAGTGTCTGGCTCGCGGCTGCGATCTCCTGCATGGATGCTGCCTGCTCCTCGGATACAGCGGAAACGTTCTCCGCCTCGGAACTCACGGCGTTCGAGACCTTCTGCACCGCCTCGACGGAGGTGAACATGCGCGCGCTGCCTTCCTTTATGCCCTCGGCGCTCTTCAGGATGACATCGACCTTTTCGGTGAGTTCGCTGACGACTCCGGCGATGCGATCGAACTGTTCGCCTGCCTGATTGACCTGGTTGACGCCCTCGCCGACGTGTTCCTTCTGTTTCTGCATGACCTTGAACGTGTCCTCGATGCGGTTTGCGTTCTCGGTGATGAGCCCCGTAATCTCCTGTGCGGCGTTCTCGGACTGCTCAGCGAGCTTTCGAACCTCTTCGGCGACGACGGCGAAGCCGCGTCCCTGTTCGCCCGCGCGTGCCGCCTCAATGGCTGCATTGAGCGCGAGGAGGTCGGTCTGCCCCGCAATCTCGGTAATCATCTCGACGATCTCGGAGATGCGCTTGGAACTCTCGTAGAGTGCCGTAACCGCCTCGGCGACATTCTGTGCGCTCTGATTGAGGACATCCATGCCCTTGACGGCAACACTGAGCCCCTGCTGCCCCTCCACTGTTGCTTTCTCGGCGCGATGTGTTGCAGCAGAAACAGCGGTGATGCCGTTCGTAATGTCGTTGATGGCATGGGTGATACGGTCGACGGTCTTGAAAGATTCGTCAACGGTATCGCGCTGCTCCATTGTACTGTCCGTGATCTTGACGATTGCCTCAGCTGCGTGCTGTGCGCCCTGTGCCGACTGATCCGCCGAGGCGGTCAGCTGCTCGGAGGCGGCGGCAAGCTGCTCTGCCGTCTGTGCAGCGCTCTGAATGAGGTCGCGCAGTCCCTTGACCATGGCGAGGAAGGCATTGTGCAGCTGTCCGATTTCGTCCGTACGATCGAGATCAGGCGGGACAATGCCGAGATTTCCCTTTGCAACCTCGCTTGCTGCTGCCGCCATGTCCTCAAGCGGTCCTGCAATGGAGCGCGCAATGCGATAGAGCAGCAGGGAGAGCAGGGAAAGTGAGAGGAGGAGTCCCGCGATCATCGCCCATTTCAGCGTTGCCACGTCGGAAAGCACTTCCTCCTTCGGCACGAAGAGGACGAGGGACCAGCCCGTATTGCCGACCGGATGGACGGCATAGTAGTAGTCGACGCCCTGATAACTGGATTCAAAGAAGAGCGGTTCCTTCGAGAGGAAGCGCTTTGCAGCCTCCTCGCCCTGCTCGTGCACATTATTGTCCATTGTCAGCGCGGAGTGGTAGATGAACCGTCCCTCGGAATCGAGCAAGAAGGCGGCGCCGTTTTCCCGAATCTTAAAGGCGGAAATCTTCTCCTCAATGATGGAGAAGGGGACATCCATTCCGAGAACGGCTTCCGTTCCATCTCTGGGCTTGAGTGCACGACTCAGTGCAACGACCTTTTTGTTGTGGAATGCGTTGACGAAAACCTTTGAGATCTGCACGCCGTCATGCTGGGTTGCGATCTTGTACCACGGACGTGTGGTCGGGTCGAACTCCTCCTTTGGCACAATGAGCTCGTGACCGTAGAGAAAATCACGACCGGGGATACCGAGGTAGATGCCATCGATATCGCTGCGCGCGCTAAAGTCGGCTGCCGCAGAGATGAAAGATGCTGTGGATGGCAGCTCCGTTGACCACATCTGCCCCAGCCCCTCCAATATCCCGCGCTGCCTTTCCACGACAGCGTTGATCTGCTCTGCGTGGTACTCAGCAAGCGCACGCATCTCGCGTTGCGTCGCCGACTCGATCATCGTGCTTGCTTCCCGGTAGGAGAATGCCGCCATCACAATGAATATGGCGATGAACGGACCTCCGATCCACAGAAGCATCCTTGACTGCAATTTCATAGCATCATCAACTCCTTTTTATCAACATCTCCTAAAGTAATCTTACAATGTATATTCTATATGGAAATATATTTCCCTTTAATGAAGATAATGAAGAAAAACATAAACCCCTTCAAAAATTCTAGAGAAATTTTGAAGGGGTTTATGTTATGAGGTATTTTGTTATGAAATCTTTTTCATCCGACTAGATAGATAGTTTGCCGCAAGCGAGCCCGAGATGTTGTGCCAAACGCTGAAGAGCGCACCGGGGATCGCTGCCGCTGCACCGAAGTGCAGGAGGGCGAGGGAGGTCGCAAGTCCCGAGTTCTGCATACCGACCTCGATGGAGACTGCTTTGACCTTTGCCATGTTCATGCCGAGCACCTTGGCGACGAGAAAACCGAGCGCATAGCCGAGGAGGTTGTGACACATGACGACGACCATGATGAGTGCGCCCGTCTCGATGATGCGGCCTGCATTCGCCGAAACGACGCCGCCGACGATGAGGACGATGGCGACAACGGAGATCAGAGGGAGCACTTTGACGACTTTTTGTACGGGACGTTCAAAGAAGTGATTGATGAGGATGCCGAGGAGGATCGGTGCAATCACGACCTGCGCGATCGAGATCATCATTTTCTCTGCCGGGATGTCAATCCACTGGCCCGCCAGCCAGAGCGTGAGGAGCGGGGTCATAATCGGAGCAAGGATGGTGGACGCCATCGTCATAGAGACGGAGAGCGCCACATCGCCGCGCGCGAGGTAGGTCATGACGTTCGACGAGGTGCCGCCGGGGCAGGTGCCGACGAGGATGACGCCCGCTGCAAGCTCGGGCGGGAGGGAGAAAAGATGGGCAAGTCCCCATGCGAGCAGGGGCATGATGCCGAACTGCGCGACCGTACCGATGAAGACATCGCGCGGGCGATGCAGGACGAGCTTGAAGTCCTCAAAGCGCAGTGTCATCCCCATGCCGAACATGACGATGCCGAGCAGAATCGTAATCCATGGAACGGTCCAAATAAAAGTCCAAGGCTGAAAGAGGGAGACGCCCGCGATCAGAATGACGAATAATGCCATATAACGTGAGACGAAGTTACTGAGTTGTTCGAGTGCCTGCATATATGCAAACTCCTTTCGTTTACTGGGAGATCTTGATGAAGTCCTCGAGTTTCTTGAGCGCCGAGCCGTCCGCGATGGTCTGACGTGCCTTTGCAATGCCATCGGCAATGGAGGAGGCAGCATCGCCGATGTAGATGGCAGCGCCCGCGTTCAGGAGGCAGACATCCGCGCGCGCGTCTGTGATCTCGCCGCTGAGAATGCCGCGCGTGACGGCAGCGTTCTCATCCGGCTTGCCGCCGCGAATGGATTTCTTCGATGCGGGCGTAATGCCGAAGTCTTCGGGACGGATCTCATATGCACTTTCCGTGCCGTCTGTAATCTCGCGAATGAGGGTCGGTGCGCCAATGGAGATCTCGTCCATGCCGTCTGTTCCGTGGACGATGAGCGCACGTTTCACGCCGAGCCCCGGCAGTACTTTTGCGAGCGGGCGCATGAGATGCTCGCCGTAGACGCCGAGCAGCATGCAGGAGGGACGGGAGGGATTCGTTAAGGGACCGAGGATGTTGAACACCGTGCGGATGCCGAGTTCGCGGCGGATCGCGCCGACATGCTTCATCGACTGATGATAGCGCTGGGCGAAGAGGAATGCCATGCCGATGGCATCGAGTTCCTCCCGTACCTTTGCAGGCGGCTGGTCGATGTTGACACCGAGCGCCTCAAGGCAGTCCGCCGTGCCGCTCCACGAGGATGCCGCGCGGTTGCCGTGCTTGCAGACCTTGAGTCCCGCCGCCGCCGCAAGGAACGAGGCAGTCGTCGAAACGTTGATGCTGCCAGAGTGGTCGCCGCCCGTGCCGACGATATCAATGACATCCATATCGTGCTCAACGCGCTCCGCGTGTTCGCGCATCGCTGCCGCAGATCCCGAGATCTCGTCGATCGTCTCCATACCGCTGCTCTTTGTCGAGAGTGCGGCAAGGTAGGCTGCGTTCTCGACTGCCGAGGTCTCGCCCGACATGATCTCGTTCATAACGGCATATGCTTCGTCGTAGGTAAGATCCTCCTTGCCTACGACTTTTTTGATCGCCTCTTTGATCATTCCGATTCCCCCTTGAAAAAATTTTGCAATATAAAAGACAGTGCAGTATTATAGCACACATATCATGACATGACAAAAGTATATTTGTGAGGAGTGTCCGAATGTGATATAATCTCTTATCTTGTGTACTATATTGTAACGTCATTACGGAAATAGGAGAGGCTATGTTTGAACCGCGTTTTACAACGCTGAATATGAACGAAATCCTAAAGTATCTCGGGTTTCGCGGGCAGGAGCTGACGGAGGAGATCGCGGCGCAGATTCGGCGCTGCACGGATGAGGTGCTCGCGGCAGCGACGCCGCGCCTGACGTATCGTCATGCTCCGCTTGAGGATGGCGCTGTGCTCGGCGTCACATTTGCAGGGAATGACATTCCTCGGATGCTCGAGCCGTGCGAGGAGGTCGTGCTCTTCGGTGCGACGCTCGGCCCCGGTGTCGAACGCTTGATGATGCGTTATGAGGTCGTGAATGCGGCGGACTCCGTCATCATGGACGCCTGCGCGAGTACGGCGATCGAGAATATCTGCAACAATTTCGAGAGCGACATGCGCCGCACTGTCGAGGCGGAGGGGCGCTATCTGACGGATCGCTTCAGCCCCGGCTACGGCGATCTGCCGATCTCGGAGCAGCCGAAGTTCTTTGCGCTGCTCGATATGACGCGCCGCATCGGCGTGTCGCTGACACCGACGACGATCATGGTGCCGCGCAAATCCGTGACGGCGATCATGGGGATCGCACGCACGCCGCAGCCGCACCGACCGCCGGACTGCGAGCACTGTCTGATGTTCCGCACCTGTCCGTTCCGCAAGGCGGGGCGCAGATGCCGGGAAGGGGCAAGAACCTAAAGACATTGAGGAATCGCTGATAAAATGAAGTCCGCCAGATTTGTGCAGATTTTTTGTCCGAACAAGAAGACAAACCGGACGCATAGCAGAGGCTATGTGGAGGATTTGTCGACGAAGTTCGGGCGAAAAAGATGCCCAAAGATGGTGTGGCTGAATTTATCAGTGCTTCCTTAAATAGGAGATATGAAATGAGCGATATTATTATATTAGACGGAGGCATGGGCACACAGCTGCAGGCGCGCGGACTCGCGCCGGGCGAGCGCCCCGAACTCTTCGGCTTGGATCATCCCGAGGTGATCGAGGAGATCCATCGGAACTATATTGCGGCGGGCAGCCGCGTCATCTACAGCAATACCTTCGGTGCGAACGGACACAAGCTCGAGGGGACGGGCAAGTCCGTCGCCGAGGTCATCGGAGAGAATGTGCGCACGGCACGCCGTGCAGCGGAGAACTCCGGCGTTTCGGGCGTGCGCGTTGCGCTCGACATCGGTCCGATTGGCGAGCTCGTTGAGCCGCTCGGCACGCTCTCGTTCGAGGACGCCTATGAGCTCTTCCGCGAGATGGTGGTCGCGGGCGCGGAGGCGGGTGCCGATCTCGTGATCTTCGAGACGCTGACCGATCTCTATGAGGTCAAGGCAGCGGTGCTCGCGGCGAAGGAGCATACGCAGCTGCCGATCTGGGTGACGATGACCTTCGAGCAGAACGGGCGCACCTTTCTTGGCGCGGCCGTTCCGTCTGTCGCGGTTACGCTCGATGCGCTCGACGTCGCGGCGCTCGGTGTCAACTGCTCGCTCGGACCCGTGGAGCTCCTGCCGATTGTCGACGAGTTGATGGAGTGGACGGATCTGCCGATCATCGTCAAGCCGAACGCCGGGCTCCCCGATCCGCGCACGGGAGCTTATGAGATGACGGCGGAGGATTTTGGGCGCGAGATGGCAGAGTTCGCGCGGCGCGGTGCCGTCATCATGGGCGGCTGCTGCGGCACGACGCCCGACTTTATCCGCGCGCTCTCGGCATCCGTGGCAGCCGGCGCGGCAGAGCGACCCGTGCGGAAAAAGCGCAAGGGGATCGCGTCGCCCGCACGCGTTGCCGAATACGGCAAGCTCAACGTCATCGGCGAGCGCATCAACCCGACGGGGAAGAAGCGCCTCCAACAGGCGCTTCTCGAGGAGGACTACGGCTACATTAAGAAGCTCGCAATCTCCCAGCAGGAGGCGGGAGCGCAAGTGCTCGACATCAACGTCGGTGCGCAGGGTGTGGACGAAGAAAAGATCATTCCGTACGTTGTCAAGGCGGTGCAGAGCGTCGTTGACCTGCCGCTGCAGATCGACTCGGCAAATCCACGGGTGATCGAGGCGGCGCTGCGCGTGACGAACGGGCGCGTCATCATCAACTCGGTGAGCGGTGAGCGCGAGCGCATGGATGCCATTTTCCCGCTCGCAAAGCACTACGGCGCGGCGGTGCTCGGTCTTGCGATGGACGAGAAGGGGCTGCCCGAAACGGCAGCGGAGCGTGTCGCCATCGCCGAGCGCATCGTTGCCGAGGCGGAGAAATACGGACTTGATCGCGAGGATATCATCATCGACTGCCTGACACTCACGGTCTCGGCACAGCAGGAGCAGGCGATGGAGACACTGCGTGCCGTGCGCGAGGTGCATGAGCGTCTCGGACTCCACTGTGCGCTCGGTGTCAGCAATATCTCGTTCGGACTGCCCGCACGCGGACACATGACGGAGAACTTCCTCATCCAGGCGATGCACGTCGGACTGGATTTCCCGATCATCAATCCGAATACAAAGGGCGTGATGGATGCCGTTGTCTCCTTCCGTGCCGTTTCGGGCGAGGACGTGGACTGCGCTGCGTACATCGAGCGCTTTGCGCCAGAGCAGGCGGAGATGCGCCGCCGCAAGGAGCTCGGCATCACGGGCGATGAGTCGGCGGGCGCTGTGCAGACTGTGGCGGCAGAGAGTGCAGACGCGGTTGATCCGCTGATGGACGCCATTATCCGAGGGCTGAGCGACGATGCCGAGCGCATTACGCGCAAGCTCCTCACGGAGATGGCGCCGATGGAGATCATTCAGGAGAAGGTCATCCCCGCGCTCGACATCGTAGGTGATCGCTACGAGAAGGAGATCATTTTCCTCCCGCAGCTCATCAATGCGGCAAACGCGGCGACGGCAGGCCTCGAACTCATCAAGGTGCGGCTCGCCGAGGAGGGGCAGGGGGTCTCGAAGGGGAAGATCATCCTCGCGACGGTCGAGGGCGACATCCATGACATCGGCAAGAACATCGTCAAGGTCGTCCTTGAGAACTACGGATATCAGATCATCGACCTCGGGCGTGACGTGCCTGTCACACGCGTGGTGGAGGTTGCGATTGAAAAGAAGGTCGGGCTGATCGGGCTGTCGGCGCTGATGACGACGACGGTCACGGCGATGAAGCGCACGATTGACGCCCTCCACGAGGCGGGGCATCCCTGCGAGACCGTGGTCGGCGGCGCCGTACTTACGGAAGACTACGCGAAGGAGATCGGCGCAGATTATTATGCGGGTGATGCACGCAGCATTGTCGAGATCGCACGCCGCGTTCTGGGATAACGAAAGATAGCAAGGAGGCTCATACATATGACGCAGGAGCGCATCGATATACGGGAACACATACGAAAAGAGCCGCTCGTCTTTGACGGCGGCATGGGTACGTATTACGCGCAGAGGACGCATACGCGCGGCAAGGGTGTGGAACTTGCGAACATCGAAACACCTCTTGTCATTGAGGAGATCCATACGGAGTATCTGCGTGCAGGCGCGCACGCAATCAAGACGAATACGTTCGCAGCGAACCGCATCGTCTATCAGGGGGACACGCCGCTCGTCGAGGGCATCCTCCGCACGGGATGGACGCTTGCCGCACGCGCCGCAGAGCCGTTCGGGGCATATGTCTTTGCTGACATCGGCCCCGTCACGGGGCTGCCGCCCGCGGATATTGTCGAGGAATACCGCTTCCTGAGCGATATCTTCCTCGCTGCGGGCGCACGGCACTTCATCTTTGAGACGAATTCCTCTGCGGAGGGGCTGGTTGAGACCGCCGCACATATCAAGCAGATCTGCCCCGAGGCGTTCGTCCTGACCTCGTTCTCCGCCTTTCCCGGCGGGTATACGCGCGACGGCTTCTTCATCGAGGAGCTTGTGCGCGTGGTTACGGAGAGCGGCTACATCGACGCAGTCGGCTTCAACTGTGTCAGCGGTGTCCAGTCGATGAAGGAGCTCGTGCACCTCCTCGGTGCATGCTCCCTGCCGCTCTCCCTTATGCCGAATGCGGGACATCCGATCGTCATCGACGGGCGCACCTTCTATGAGAGTGCGCCGAAGTACTTTGGAGAGGGACTTGCCGCCCTTGTGCGCGACGGCGTTTCCATTGTCGGCGGCTGCTGCGGCACGACGCCGGAGCATATCCGCGCACTCTGTGCTGCACTTGCAGATCGCGGGCATGCCTCGGAGGATGCAGGAGCATGGCAGACGCGCACGGAGCTCGTCCCCTCGCGCAGCCCCTTCTTCGATGCTCTGAAGGCGGGGGAGATGCCCATTGCCGTCGAGCTCGATCCGCCCGATACCGGAAATGCGGATAAATTTATGGCGGGGGCACGGGAGTTGCAGGCAGCGGGGGTTTCTGCCATCACGATCGCAGATAATCCCATCGCGCGCGCACGCATGGACGCGGCAATGCTCGCGGGGCGCGTACACCGCAGCCTTGGACTCGAACCGATTCCGCATATGACCTGCCGCGACCGCAACCTCAACGCGATCAAGTCCATCCTCCTCGGTCTGAGTGCCGAGGGCGTGCACAATATGATTGCGATCACGGGCGATCCGATTCCGACGGCAGAGCGCGACGAGGTGAAGAGCGTCTATCAGTTCAACTCGCGCAAACTCTCCGCATTCATCACGAACCTCGGCGAGCGCGGTGATGTAGTGCCGTTCCACATATTCGGGGCGCTCAATGTGAACTCGCAGCATTTTCCATCGCAGCTCGGTCTCGCGAAAAAGAAGATGGAGGCGGGCATGACGGGCTTCTTCACACAGCCCGTTCTGAGCGCGCGGGCGAAGGAGAACATGCGCACGGCACGCGACACTCTGCCCGGAGCACTGATCCTCGGCGGCATCATGCCCGTTGTCAGCGAGCGCAACGCGCGCTTTATGGAGAGTGAGATCTCGGGCATTCATGTCGAGGAGCGCATCATCAATGCCTATCACGGGTTGGATCGTGCGGAGGCGGAGGAGCTTGCCGTGAAGCTCTCGCTCGAGATCGCGAAGGACATCGAGCCATACATCGACGGTTACTATATCATCACGCCATTTGCGCGGACCGCACTCGTCGCGCGCATCGTCGCAGGTATCAAGGCAAGGAGGTCAGAACAATGAACAGCACCATCAAAGATATGATCGAACGCCGTAGCATTCGGAAATTTAGAGCCGACGAAGTGCCGCAGGCACTCATCGACGAGGTGATCGAGGCGGGGCTCTATGCCGCGAGCGGGAAGGGCAAGCAGTCACCGATCATCGTCGCCGTGACGAATTCCGATCTGCGCACACAGATCTCGCGCGACAACTGCCGCATCGGCGGCTGGCAGGAGGGGCATGACCCGTTCTATGGAGCGCCTGTCATCCTTATGGTACTTGCACCGAAGGTCGTTCCTACGGCGGTTGAGGACGGCAGCCTCGTCCTCGGCAACCTCATGCTCGCTGGGCATGCACTTGGGCTTGGCACGATCTGGATCAACCGCGCGAAGGAGGCGTTCGAAGAGCCTTACTACAAAGACCTGTTGAAAAAGATCGGTATTGAGGGCGAATACATCGGCGTCGGGTACTGTGCGCTCGGCTACCGCGACGGCGATTTGCCAAAGCCGCCTGCACGCCGCGCGAATCGCGTGTACTACGTCTCGTAAAGGATGCGCACTGAATTTATCAGCGATTCCCTAGATTTTTTTGACCCCAAAACCGCCGCATCGCTCGATATACGGCGGTTTTTCATTTGACAAAGAAAGTTTCTTCCTTTACTATCATAAAGTATGAATGGAGGGATACGATGCGTGTAAAGATGTGCGGGATGAAAACAACCACAATGGCTCGTGCGGCAGAGGCGGCAGGTGCGGACTACGTCGGCTTTATCTTTGCAGAAAAGAGTCGGCGCTATGTCGCACCCGAGATGGCGCGCGAGATTGCGCGGCAGCTCCATCGCGTGAAAAAGGTCGGCGTCTTTGTCGATGCCCCGCCGGATGAGGTGAATGCCATTGCCGCGCGCGTCGGGCTGGATTATGTGCAGCTGCATGGGCATGAGAGCGCGGAGATGGCGAAAGCATCGGCGTATCCCGTCATCAAGGCATATCGCTACGGCGATGATTTCAGCGTGGATGCAGCGAACGCCTATCCCGCCGAGCTCATCCTGATCGACAGCTATGTGCAGGGCGCGGCGGGCGGCACGGGAATGACGTTTCGTTGGCAGGAGGCGGCGCGGGAGATCACGCGCGTCACGAAGCCTGTCCTCATCGCGGGCGGCATTACGGCAGAGAATGTGGGCGAGGCGGCGGAGATTTTTCATCCCTTCGGTGTCGATGTTTCGGGAGGGCTTGAGGAGAATGGTGAGAAGTCCGAGGAGAAAATCAGAGCGTTTATGGAAGCGGTACAATTTGACAAATGCGCCATCCTCCACTAGAATGAAGAAATACGTCGCTTGACGCATCCATGAAGAGAAGCCGAAGGAGGTGCAGTGTGCGCGATATATTAGCCGAAATTGTTGAAAAAAAGCGCGCCATTGTGGCGGAGGCGAAGAAAAACCGCCCGATCGATGAACTGAAAGAAAATCTCCCGTGCGGTACGTTTCGCATGGCGGAGCACTTCCGATGGCGGGGCTGGGGACTGATCGCAGAGTGCAAACTGCAGTCGCCGGCGAAGGGACGGCTGACGACATCGCATAGCGTTTTGGAGCTTGCCGACATTTACACGGCGGCGGGTGCGGCGGTGCTCTCCGTACACACGGACCCGCATTTCCTCGGGAGCAATGAGGATTTTGCGGCGGTACGTGCGCGCGTCGATACGCCCCTGCTACGCAAGGACTTCATCATCGACCCCTATCAGGTGTATGAGGCGCGCGCCCTCGGTGCGGATGCCGTGTTGCTGATCGTGCGCATCCTGACGCCCGAGCAGCTGAAGGAACTGCTCTATCTTATATGGAGTCTCGGTATGGACGCGCTCGTAGAGGTGCATGACCGCGCAGATCTTGAGATCGCACAGGCGACACCGGCAGAGTTTATCGGTATTAACAACCGTAATCTCGTGACATTTGAGACGAGCGTACAGACGACACTCGACCTCCTGCCGTACGCGGACAAGAACCGCATGCTCATCAGTGAGAGCGGCATCTTTACACGAGAGGACGCTGTATGCGTCTACGAGGCGGGCTGCAAGGGCGTGCTTGTGGGCGAGGGGCTTGTGCGTGCTGCCGATGTGGGGGCTTTTGCAAAAGAACTGGTTGAAATAAAGGAGCAATGATATATGAACAAGAAGGGAAGATTCGGTAACTACGGTGGGCAGTATGTGCCCGAGATTGCGATGCCCGCGCTGAATGAGCTCGAGGAGGCATATCTGAAGTACCGCGAGGATGAGGATTTCCTCAGGGAGTTTCGCAGCTATCTCCGTGATTACGCAGGGCGCCCGACAAATCTCTACTTTGCCGAGCGGCTGACGAAGCACTACGGCAAGGCGAACATCTATCTCAAGCGTGAAGACCTCCTGCATACGGGTGCGCACAAGATCAACAACGCGCTCGGGCAGGCGCTCCTCGCGAAGCGCATGGGCAAGAAGCGCATTGTCGCGGAGACGGGCGCAGGTCAGCATGGCGTTGCGACGGCGACGGTCGCGGCTCTCTTCGGCATGGAGTGTCATATTTTTATGGGTGCAGTCGATGTGGAGCGTCAGCGGCTCAATGTGTTCCGCATGCGCCTTCTCGGGGCGACGGTCATTCCCGTGTCGAGCGGAACGGGTACGCTCAAGGACGCGACGAGCGAGGCGATTCGCTACTGGGCGACGAACATCACGGACACCTACTACGTCATCGGCTCGGCGGTCGGTCCGCATCCTTATCCGGAGATGGTGCGCGACTTCCAGAAGGTCATCGGCGAGGAGATCCGCGTGCAGGCAAAGAAGCTCTTCAATGGCAAGCCCGATTACCTTATTGCGTGCATTGGCGGCGGCAGCAACGCCATCGGGACGTTCTACGACTTCCGTAACGATGCGGACGTGAAGAAGTTCTGCGTCGAGGGCGGCGGACGCGGCGATGCAGACGGGGACAACGCCAAGACACTCAGCGGAGCGGGCACGCCCGGCATCCTCCACGGCGCATACAGCTATCTCCTACAGGATGCGGACGGGCAGGTCGTCGAGGCGTACAGCATCTCGGCAGGTCTGGACTACCCCGGCGTCGGTCCCGAGCATTCCTATTTCAAGGACAAGGGCATCGTTACCTACGTATCTGTGACCGATAAAGAAGCGCTCGCGGCATTTCAGCGTCTCTCGCGCATCGAGGGCATCATCCCCGCGCTTGAGAGCTCGC
>ERZ773014.1901-NODE-1901-length-12669-cov-8.122166_pt1 | contig 12669 bp, 11 predicted proteins | sample MGYA00580841_ERZ773014 | MGnify/ENA primary metagenome ERZ773014 (study PRJEB29015, sample SAMEA2737989) | human oral metagenome | biome: human oral; feature: human-associated habitat; material: dental | place: China | collected 2067 ...
CTCCGCGATGAGGCGAAGGGTCCACCTGGCGTGGCCCTCGGGAGGGTCCGTGCAGGTCAGGGCCACGATCTTCGCCTCCGCCTCCCCGTCTATCTTGACGCGGCTGGGCCTCTCGCGCCGCTTGCGGCGGATCGCGCGCCCCAGCCCCTCCTCGACGAACTGCCGCTTGACCGTGCGTACCGTCTGCGTCGTCGAGTGGTAGGCCGCGGCGGCCTGGGCGTCGGTCATCCTGAGCCCCGCGTGCTCGCCCCTGTCGACCGCGAGCAGGATGTTCGCGTGCTTTATCTGCGTGGCGGGCGCCCTTCCCCTGTCCACGACCGCCAGCAGGTCCTCCCTCTCGTCACCCGTCAGGGTCACCACGTACTTTACGTTTGCCATGCCTGCCACCTCCGAGGAGATGGTAGCACGCATCTCAACAATAGCAAAGATTACGACTTAACTAGCCACTAGTTGTAGTTTCGCCCATGCTTCTTGTAGAGCTCGGTCGCAGACTCGTCGCCGTCTATAACTACGGCCTGCACCGTTTTGTCGAGCAGATCCAGGTAGCGCGTGCCGTCACCGTTCACCGACCAGATGCGGCAGAAGTCTCCTCCGAACTCTCTAGCGTACCTAGCGAGCCCGACAAGCTTCGCCTTGGCTTCGTCGCCGGTCACCTCCCAATGCGGATCGACAATCGATGGCATCATCGTGTCGCCGTCCATCTGGAAGAACACGAAGTCGGGGTGCATATTACGGTGCCCGCCCTCAGGGTGTTGATAGACAACCGTGAGCACGTGGCTGCCCGTGCCATTGGAGGGGTTGCGGTAGAACGCCTTGCAACCTCGCTTTAGCTCGCGCGCCACGACATCACTCTCGACACTGTTGAGGTCAAGCCAGGCATCGCCACTCGTCGCCTCAGACAGCGCATGAAGCACGAACTTATCGTTCACCCTGTCCTGGCGTCCAGTGCCGGGAACTCGCAGGTGCTCGACGCGGTGCACGCCATTTGCGGACAGCACCGAGTTGAAGGCGTTGCGCGCCGGCTCTGAGAGCATTGCCACCTCAGGCCCGTAGAATGCCATGAGACGTTTGACCTCGAGCTCGGCAGTGTCCTTGACCCTTTCCTCGATTTGTGGGACGCGCGCCGCAGCCGCAACGGCCGTGTTGATTGCCACATCGCTCGCGGGCAACCCATCGTGGGCCCTGCGCGAGCGCTCGCTTCGGAAGAACATGTTGGTCAGCGTCTCGGTGAAGGCGCGATCCGCCACGCGCCGCGCGTTTGCGAGACTGTAGGAGTCGGCATCCTGCGTGAAGGTGCTCGATGTGTGCGACGCCGAGTCGAAGACCTTCATGTGGTGCTCTGCGCTCGTGACCTTGGCAAGCCCTCTGCATGCCTCGTCGTACTCGTCCTTGAAGATGGCGATGGAATCTCGCAGGGCCTTCAAGAGTGTCTTCTTCACGTCCCTGAGCTCGCCCTTGGCATTCGGCACCTTGTACTGTGCGAGGAGCCCGGCGTACTCGAAGGCCGCGAGGATGAAGTTCTCGGGATGGTGGGATTCCACGACTTTGTGAATCGACTCGAACGCCTCGTCCACTCCCAGCCCATGGTCCCATATTACGTCGACGGGGTCGGTGTAGACGTTGCGGCCGGACTTAGCGGAGATGCCCGCCCAGTCGGCGGATTCCTCGGAAGTGAGATAGCCCACGACCTGTTTGACGCTCTTCTCGTCAAACGTAGGCAGGTAGCAGCACACGGCGTTCAGCGACTCGTCGTCGTCAATCCTCATCGCCAGCGGCGTCCTGACCATGCGGCCCAGAAGCTGCGTGATGTAGGTCACGTCCTTGTGTGGTCGCATCGAGTATATGACCTCTGCGCGCGGGCAGTCCCATCCAGTCGATACGGCCTCCTTGGCAAAAAGCACCTTCACCTCATGCGTCCTCTCCACGAGCTCCGGAGAGACATAGGGGATGGTGATGCCGCCAGCCGAAATATTGTCGAAGCCGCTCATGACGTGGGCGAAGGCGTCGGATCCGAGTTTCGGGCACGCGGAACGGATGTCGCGGACAAGCTCACCGAGGCGCTGCGTCGACACCTTGTCAGGTACCTGCACAACCATCAGCGGTACCACGGGCGCAACGCCATTCATGGCGCACCAGCCAGCCCAACGGAACTCGGCATCGCGTAGCGCCTTGCAGGCGTCGAGCAGGTAGATGTGCTCTGCAGCCGTGCTCGTGATGGGGGCCCGCAGGATGATGTCGTCCTTCAGGAGACCAGACGCCTGCACGTCAGCCGGCTTTACAGTTACGGGAGCCTCGTTTGTGCGGCCCTGTCTGTTCGCCATCGCCTGCACAAAGCGCTTCGGCGTCGCCGAGATGCCCACAACGACAGGAATTGGACTATGCCCGTCCTCGCCATCGATTATCTGACCATAGATGGTCTGGTCTGCAGCCTCCTGCGCGTTGTTGCGCTTCGCAGCTGAACCTAGCCCGCGGTGTGCCTCGTCGAGGAAGAGGTAGAGATGAGTACCGCTTGCGATGGTGTCCTTGAGCAGCTGCCAGAACGACAACGACTCGCCACTGCCCGAGAGCTTCTTGCCCTTGCCAAGCAGCTGTCGATGCAGAAAGTAGACTTGCCCCGCCTCGAGCTGCGTGTGGTTGGCACAAAACGTCGCAGTGATCGACTCTATGCGGGAGAGGTCGAGGTCTGTCGCCTCGATGAGGCGAAGGCGCGTCTGGTCGGCAAGAGAAGGCAGGTCAGTCACCCAAAGCACACAGGCGTCCGCATCGGGTTTGACGCCCCAGGCATCATTGCCCTCGATTAGGGCCTCGATGACCGCTGCCGCTATAACCGTCTTGCCAGCACCAGTTGGTGCGGCAAGGCAGCACGAACCAATCTTGTTTCGTCGCTCGTAGCCGTCCATCAGATAGGTCATGTCGTCGACGAGCTTGCGCGCCGCCTCCTCCTGGAAATCTTTCAACTCAAACTTCATCGGTCCTGTCCAATCTCGAAGGAGCGCAGGTAGGACTTATAAAGCTGTTTCACGTCCTTGCTCCTGAACTCGGCGCACATGTCTCGGTACTGGCGGTCGACGTCGGTCACAACAAAAATGTGGCTGACGTCTCGCTCATGGCATTCCTCGATAAACTCGGGGGCCCATGCATAGTCAAATAGCACGCCGTAGTTGTCCGTGACCTCGAAAGATGCATCCTCTGGGTCGCTGTCTTCAAGCGTTACCATAGGCCCAACCGAGTCTGCACGCATCCAGAGAAGCGGGGCTATCTCGTCGAAGGCCAGGTTAGCCGTGATTACGGAGGGCTCGAGATAGACAAGATCGTAGAAGACCGCATTCTCCTCGAAGCCGTCTGCCATGGGAAACTCATCGATGAACTTGTAATCACCCTTGATGGGTTCGCCCTCCGGCGTGATACCGGTGATGGCGGCCGTCACACGCGGTATGGTAACGTAGCGCGCGATGCCGTGAGCCTCCCACTCCTCATCTCCCTGACGAAGACCTCGCTTGATAAAGGCCTTGGCCTCCTCGAACGAAACCTCATTGTTGGTCACCGAGATGGAGCGGCGGCGACCGCCGTCTTGGTGATTGAGCCGCATCGTGGCATGTGCGGTCGTTCCCGACCCTGAGAAGAAGTCCAGAATAAGTGCCTCGTTATTGTCCTTAGTCGCGAAACGAAGGACGTCTTCAACCGAATACAGAGACTTAGGGAAGTCAAAAGGCCGTCCAGGAATGACTCGCTTTATCAGTTTGGAACCATGTTCAGTTGCGTTATGTCCGCTTCTGACCCATACCGTCTTCGCTGAGACGCTCTTCTCTACATGTCGATGCAAGACGAGCGCGCCTTGTTTGTCGCGACCAATCACTTCGACCTTACCGGAAGCTATTTCGCCGCGTAAATCCTTCGAGATGTACTGTACAGCCCACCAACCTGTCTTGCTGTTCTTTTTGCCGAGTTTAAATGGGGACTGCGGTGGGAATCTTGGACCGAGACGGGACCGGGAGGAAGACCACATGTACAGCCAGGAGAGGAGAAGGCTCGCGACAGGGACCTTCATCAAATTCGACCATAGCTATGCTGATACCATCGCCGAGCTCGGGTACCCGACGAGGTCCGCGCTGCGAGCATGGTGGAACGAGTACAAGAGGACCGGCGAGGTGCCCGCAAGCAGGTTTGCCACGAACCCGAAGTACACCGCCGAAATGAGGCGGCGAGCCGTCGAGCACTACCTCGAGCACGGCAAGAGCCTGGCAAGGACGATGAGGGCCCTTGGCTACCCCAAGAGCCGCGAGAAGCTCTGCGAATGGGTCGACGAGCTCGCGCCGGGACGGCGAAGGCACCGAGGTCCGAGGCCCAGGAGGGAGGCGATTTCCCTCGAGAGGAAGGTGCGGGTCGTCGCCGAGCTCGAGGCGAGGGACGGGTCCGCCGCGGAGATAGCCGAGCGACACGGCGTGTCGAGAACGGCACCCTACCTCTGGCGCAGGGAGATGATGGGCGATAATGGCGGGGAACCCGAGAGGAAGGGAGAGCCCGTGAGCAAGAGGTTCGACGACCTGCCCGATGACGTCGAGGTATTGCAGGACATGCTGCGCGAGGCGAAGACGCAGCTCAGGAGGGTGCAGCTGGAGCTGGACGTTCGCCAGGCGACCCTCGAGATAGTAAAAAAAGACCCGGGCGCCGACCCGGAGCTGCTGACCAACGCGGAGAAGGCGGCGATGGCGACGGCGCTGAGGGACAAGTATAAGCTCTGCGAGATCCTGCCTGCGGTGGGCATGGCCAAGAGCAGCTACGAGTACGCGAGGAACGCGCAGCTCAGGGGCGAGACAGAGGAGCATGCCGCTGCCAGGAAAGCCGTGGTGGAGGCATTCGAGGCCAGTGGCGGCACCTACGGCCACGGGCGCATCACGGCGCGGGTCAACGCAGGCAGCGAGCCGGGAGGGCGCGTCGGCGAGTGGACCGTCCGCAGCATCATGGGAGAGGAGGGCCTGGTCGCGAGGGTGGCGAGGAGAAGACGGCGCTACAGCTCCTATGGGGGCGGGGTCCCCGAGGCGCCCCCGAACCTGCTTCGCGACGAGCGGGGAAGGCACGACTTCGGGGCCGACGCCCCCAACGAGAAGTGGGTGACCGACGTGACCGAGTTCCGCATCCCGGCTGGCAAGGTCTATCTCTCGCCGATCGTGGACTGCTTCGACGGCATGCCGCTGAGCTGGTCGATCTCGACCTCGCCCGACGCGGAGATGGCAAACTCGTCGCTGCTCGGCGCGTGCGAGTGGCTGCGCGAGGGCGACCGTCCGACCGTGCACTCGGACAGGGGCAGCCACTATCGCTGGCCGGGGTGGATCGGGATTTGCGAGGCGGACGGCCTGGTCAGGTCGATGTCGAGGAAGGGGTGCAGCCCTGACAACGCGAGGTGCGAGGGCTTCTTCGGCCGCCTCAAGATAGAGTGCTTCTACGGGTGCGATTGGAGCGGGGTTACGATCGACGAGTTCATGAGAATGCTCGACGCGTACCTGAGGTGGTACAGGGACGTCAGGATCAAGAGCGACCTCGATTATAGGAGCCCGATGCAGTACAGGAGAGATTTGGGGTTGGCAGCATGAACGTGGGCCAGTTGATAGGGTACCTCAAGGACTACGACGAGGACGAGGAGGTCGAGGTCGAGGTGCGCTTCGGGGAGGCAGGCGAGTCGCGCGCGTCGACCTTCGACGTCACGTTGCTCTCGCGTGGGGAGGTCGGGGGAGGCGACGAGAGCCCCTGGCCGACGATCGGCGCGAACGTGGGGCTCGGGACGATGACAGAGGCGGGGCTCGACCTATTGATCGAGCATGTCAAGGGAATCGACCGGAGATTGGGCTATCATAGGGGTGGTGCCTGATCCGCACCACGTGTCCGGGACTTGGACCATACCCCTTACCATGCAGCTGGCTCAGCGATCGAGCGAGTCTCGGTCCAAGATTCCCACCGCAGTCCCTTCATATCCATTTTTATTACCATCTATCATTTGATATTGTGCTTGAAAGCATTTGTTGTCATAGGTATTGACGGAGTGAGCTATATAGATTATGCTATATATAGCATAAAGGAGAGGCGATTTGTTCAGTGTGGATTTTTATCGAGAAGAAGACGGAAGCAAACCGGTCGGTGATTTTATCCGAACACTGGATGTGAAGATGAAAGCAAAAGTAGTATCTGATCTGCATCGTTTGGAGATGCTCGGTAATGAAGCCAGGTCCCCGCTGAGCAAGTATCTTGAAGATGATATTTTTGAGCTCCGCACGATACTGGGAAATAATATCGTGAGAATTCTGTACTTCTTTGATGAAGGTGAGACTATTATTGCGACGAATGGTTTTATCAAGAAACAGCAGAAAACGCCACGGAGTGAGATCCTGCTGGCAAAGCAGAGGAGAACGATTTACTTGAAAAGGAAGGGGAGCAGGCGATGAGCGATTTACAGGAATTGACCAATGAACTCATGCAGGATGCTGCGTTCAGAAAGGAATATGAAGCGCTTCAACCGGAGCGGGATATTACAATGTCCTTGATTCGTGCGAGAAAGGAAGCAGGACTTACGCAGGCGGAGTTGTCTGAGAAAACCGGAATCAGTCAGGCAGATATCAGCAGACTGGAGAATGGCACAAGAAATCCCAGTTTGGCATTACTGAATCGCATCGCCGAAGCGGTAAATTCGACTCTCAGAATAGAGTTTGTCCCGAACAAGCGACTAGCAAAATAACGCGAAAGCGGTAGCGTTGATAACATCTCGTGATAACAATTTGATAACAGCAGTTCGTATACCCCGTAGAAATGGGATAACTGAGATTAACTTGAATTAAATCATATCAAGAAACAAAACTTAAATGGGTTAGAATCTATATTTCATTTTCGAGTCGGAATAGGTCCATCTAGTGCATTCTTTTGGCATCTAGTAGCAACTAGTCGCATCCTTTGGAGAACATCGTAACAGCTTCTGCTTTTGCTGTGGTTGCGTATGTCTGCTAAAAGCGTACAATTGCAACATGACTTATTCGAACCACATAGCAGCGCTCAACGAGCTCTCCGCCTCGGAGGGCGTCTTCACCACTGCCCAGGCCGCACGGCTCGGAATCACGCGCAACGCCCTGTCCCAAGCTGTTGCCTCCGGTCGAGCCGAGCGCATAGCGCACGGCGCATACAGGCTCGCCGGGTCGCAAAGCGATTTCACAGACGAGCTCGCGGCCCTCTGGAAGCTGACCGACCCGGCTGCATTCACCCACGAGCGCATGCAGGCCGGCGCCTGGGACGGGATCGTGATTGGCGGATCGACTGCGGCAAGCCTGCAGAACCTCGGCGACTTCTACCTATCGCCGTATCGCATCTACGCACTGCGGCGCATCAACTCCCGTGCAGAATCGGCGAGCTTCGCTATCAGAAGAGTCGACCCGGACGACGTGAGCTGGATCAAGGGGCTTCCCGTCACGCGGCCCGAGCGAACGCTCGTCGACCTCTGCCTGGACAACGAAGAATGGTCTTTGGTGGAAGACACCTTCAGCTCTGCAAGCAATCTCGACTACGACCGTCTGGTGAAGATAATCGCCGGCCAGCCGGAGAGTAAGAGCGTGCAGGAATCGCTGTCGGTGATTCGCGGACTCATGGAACGGCACCCCTACAAGGAGCGCGTTGGATGAGATACAAGACCCCGGCGGCACTCGAGATGGCCGCAAAGGCGGCAGCCAGGCGATCGGTGCTCGACACGGGCCGGGCAATGACCGGGTTCTATCTCCACAGGCTTCTTTGCCGTATTTTCAGTGACCCGCATCACGCCTTCGTGCTTAAGGGCGGCCAGGGCATGCTCGCCAGAACCGTGGACGCGCGAGCGACGAAGGATATCGACCTGCTCTGCAAGGAGCGTTCTCTTGAGCGTGCCCTCGAAGAGCTGGAGAGGCTTGCCTCTGCGGACCTTGGCGATCACATGCGGTTCACGCTTGCGTCCGCTGACCCGATAAAGGTGGAGGACGAATATCGGAGCGGACTGCGCGTTGTTTTCCAGCCCACGCTCGGCCCGAAGAGCCTGCAGCCCATCCCTATCGATCTCGTTGTCGACGAGGTTCCCCTCGAGCGTGCGGAGCTCGTCGCCCCTGCGGATAGGATGGATGTTGAAGGATTGCAGATATGCGATTATCTGGTCTATCCCGTCGAGAACGCGTTGGCGGATAAGCTCTGCGCACTGGTTGAAAGGCACGACGGGAGGGCTTCCTCACGTGTGAAGGACCTTGTTGATATCGCGATCTACGCGGCAACGTGCCCCATAGACGGAGGAAAGCTGCGGGAGCACGTGCTGTGGGAAGGTGCCGTGCGTGGCATCGTCCTGCCTGAGGCATTCAGCATCCCAGATGAATGGGGAGCGCCTCATGCACGGCAGTTTGAGAAGCTGTGTTCTCAGACGGGCCTGCCCCATTCGCTTCGGAGCATTGGCGCGTCAGTCGAACTCGCGAGCAGACTTTTCGATCCCGTGCTTACCGGTTTTGCAGATGGCATGACCTGGAATCCGGCAACGTGCGAATGGGGATAGATATCTACGTCCTCAATTGGGCGTTGCTTGACGTTCTGCCTGCCGTCGGGTAAAAAGAGGGCACATGAAAAACCTCCGGGTTTTGTAAGGGCGGGACCCACCGGGCCTCGCTCTAGTTTTATATAGTTTTATAAGAAAGAGATGCTCCCTGGCGGGTTCTTTCAGTCTGCAGTTCGGCACGCAAAAAGGGGCGTCGAGCCCTGGGGTTGTGGCGATGTGGCAAGTGTCTCTCGCAAGGGGGCGCGCGGCCATGGGAAGCCCGATCAGATGTCGTTGCCCATGGCACGGAGCGTCTCGTCCAGCTCGTCTTTCCTGACACGCAGCGGTCTCCCGATCCTTATGGCGGGGATCTGCTGTCGTTCGATGAGCTTGCAGACCGACGTCTTCGATACGCGCAGGTAGTCCGCGACCTGTGGCACGTCCATGAGGCCGTCGGGCAGGTCGCTCGCTTCTCCGATGTCGAGGAGGCAGCAGACCCCCGTTTCTCCGCCCCGGTATTCTCGCGGCTTTCCGCATCATTATCCGATATTGCATGGGGTGCCGGGTATGCGTCGCGTGGCATCTGGAGGATGTCGTCTTTCATGGGATGGCAAACCGCCTCTCGTCTCGCATCTCGTGCCCTCAGGTTGCAATAAGCCCCAAGGAGTCGCGTCTCTTGGGCGGGACAAGCGGAGAGATGCCTGCTGGGAGGCGTGCGAAGTCGCGCGAGGCGCTAGCTGTCATGTGCCATGACGTTACTTACGCCGGTGGCGCGTGACCTCGGCCGAGGGCCGCCGCAGGCGTTGTGGGGCCTGTCCCGCTTGTGGCGGTCAATGTAGGGGAGAGGTCCCGTGGAACCGGCCACAGCCAGACTATCCCAGACAAGGAGCTTACAGGACTCGCGAGGATCGACTAGCTCGGGGGGCGCCAGAGCCTGCTGCCCCCCTGTCCGCCATCCTCCCTATCGAGGTCATTGGACAGACGGGAGGTGTCATGGCAGTATGGCTTCAAGCTCCTTCCGCAGGGCCTGCTTCATTGCCTCGAGCTCCTTGCTGCTCGGCCTGTTGCAATCTGCGTACATCTCTTCCCTTGGGTACCACCAGACGGGGCCTCTGCCGTTGTTCCCGTGGTTCCCAAGGTCTCCTGTCGTCCTTGGGAACAGGTGCCAGTGCAGATGCGCGTCACCGTTCCCCAAGCACTCATAGTTCATCTTCTCTGCGCCAAAAGCCCTTGAAACCGCTTCTGCCACAATCGTCATCTCTTCAAGGAACCTTGCCCTCGTATTGTCTTCCAGCTCGAATAGTTCTGTCATGTGCTCTTTGAGCAAAAACAGCGTGTATCCCTTGAAGTGCTGATTGTCGCCGAGAACCACGTATCCCGTCGTGAGTTCTCTCACAAAGAAGGGGTTGTCGCCGCTTTTAATCATCTGTATTCGATCGCATATTTCGCACATCGAGCTCTCCGTAGACTCGCCCTGTTTAAAAAATATGAATATTTCTAGCCTTTCAGCCTCTGGCATGACAGGGTGACGAGGCCATCCTGCGCGCGACGCTCGGCCACACGGTGCCTCCTGCGCTCGATTCCGATTTGTTAATCGTAGCAGAAGTCAACTTCAACGTGCTTCCGAACCGATGGCGGGCTGAAGCGGAGGCCGGATAGTCGGGGCTTGCATTGCTCTTTGCCGACGGGGAGATGCACATGACATACCCTTCGGCCGCAAAAGTCGCCAGGCTCTGGGGCATCTCCGCCAGGAGCGTGCGCAACTGCTGCGCGCAAGGGCGCGTGCCGGGCGCCTTTCTCACGGGCAAGGCGCGGGGCGTCCCGGCCGACGCGGAGCGCCCGGTCGCCTGAACGGGCGGCGGGCGGCTCCTACCCCTGTGCTCGCGAGGCTCCGCGAGGAGATGTCCGCGCGGACTCCCGAGGCATCTACCACAAGGTGCAGGTCGAACTCACCTACAACTCCAGCCTCATGGAGGGCAGCGGGCTCACGCACGACCAGCCGCGCCTCATCTTCGAAGCCTCCACGATTGGTTCGGAGGGGGAGAGCGTGCGCGTAGATGACGTGATAGAGGCCTCCAACCACTTCCGTTGCGTCGATCACATCATCGGCCATGCGGGTGACGCCCTCTCCGAGGCGCTGCTAAAGGACCCGCACCGGATTCTTAAGGCCTCCACGAGCGACGCAGACAGGGACTGGTTTGCCGTGGGCGACTACAAGCTGCTGCCCAACGAGGCCGGTGGCCACGAGACGACCGCTCCGGAGGACGTCGCACGGGAGGTGCACGGCCTCATATCCTCCTACGAGGCGAACCGTGCCCCAACGCTCGAGGACATCGTGTCCTTCCACGTGTCGCTTGAGCGCATCCATCCCTTCCAGGACGGCAACGGCCGCGTCGGTCGGCTCGTCATGTTCAAGGAGTGCCTGCATCACGGCATAACGCCCGTTGTCATCACCGATGACACGAAGCTCTTCTACTATCGTGGACTGTCCCGGTGGGACAAGGAGAGGGGATGGCTTATGGACACCCGCCTCTCGACCCAAGACACTTTCAAGGGGTGGTTGGACTACCTTCGCATCCCATATGCCGACCGAGGCTGCTCAGAGCTTGTCGCTCGATCCGTCATCAGCGCCGCTCCTCCGCCAGCCTCACGGACAGTAGGCACGAAAGCGCCAACAGCGCGACGGCCGCGGCAAAGAAGGCCGCCGTACAGGCGTTGAAGTTGTCGACGACGAAGTGCATGACCGCGCTGTCCGTCAGGTTGGACCGGATGCCCAGGACGATAAGCAGGACGACGAGGGCTTGTCTGCCATGAAGCTCCTCCTTGTTTTGAAGACGAACGGTCCGAAGTGCCGTCTATCCGCCGGATGCCGCTTGCGACGGATGGCCAACACGATGGGCGCGATTCTGGGCGTCGAGCCGCATCGTTTGACATCCCGTGAAGCCTGAGTTTAAATTACACCTGTCTTTTGTATTGTTCAATTGGCAATTTGTCAGAAACTGTCACATACGTTGCATTTGATTGGCAACTGACCATCAGGAGACCGGGGGCCCATGTCGAAAGAAGACGACCTGCGATTCAAGCGCACCGAGGCGGCCATTCGTCGGGCGTTCCTCTCAATAGTGGGGGAGGGAGACCCCAGCCCGTCCGCCAGTGATATCTGCCGACGTGCCGGAATCAGCCGCAATGCGTTCTACCTGCACCACGCCGGCGTCCCCGCACTCTGCCAAACGCTCGTCGATGAGATCGTCTCCGACATTCGGACGGCGTCGATCGACTCTGTCGGGAGATTCGCGGAGAGCAGATCGTCCGATCCCCTGCTTGCCGGTGCCATAGCCGAAGCGCTTGCCCGGCACGAGGCGGTGCTCAGGACGCTCCTTCCCGCTGCGGACGGGACGATTGCCGCAAGCTTTGCGAAGGCGCTTGAGGACGTGTATATAGAGGCCGCCCGTCCATTGAAGGCCAAAGGCGACGGGCGTGGGCATCGGCTTTCCTGCGCATGGGGAGCATGGGCTGTTATCGGGTTCACCCTGCGCTGGTTCGAAGAGACCAGCCAGCCCCTTGCCGATGGCACGGCCGACTTCATCAGGCTTCAGCAGCCGCTTACGGACGCGACGTCGGCCTATCTCAGCGAATAGTGAGGAGTGGTCCCGCCTGCGTTTCCGCCTTAGCTTAGATGAAAGAGCAGATCTCGGTAGGCTGCTCCATTCCCATATGATGACTACATGACCTTGACGATGGAGAAGTGACAAAAACGCAGTTCAGGCATAGGTGCTGACTATATGAGACCTATCGTGCAACCATCGAGTGGGGGTAACGGGTTCCGATTCCACAGAGTGGCACTGGTCGCACTGATGAGCATGGATTAGCGCCCAGTAGACAAATGTCCACGATGTCTACTTCCTGGGAATAGCCTCGGCTACCGACATATAATACCATAGATGCTTGTATTGTAACACATTACTGTTACAATACAAGCATGAAAGCATTAGATGCACTTAACATAACCGATGACCTTGCCGCCTCCCAAAAGGGGCTGCTGACCTCCGCCCAGGCGCATGCAGCGGGCGTCGGGCGCATGGAGCTGTCCCGGCTCGCGGCGAGCGGACACCTGGAGCGCATCGCGCGCGGCGTGTACCGGGCATCGG
>ERZ773014.1903-NODE-1903-length-12664-cov-5.918312_pt1 | contig 12664 bp, 12 predicted proteins | sample MGYA00580841_ERZ773014 | MGnify/ENA primary metagenome ERZ773014 (study PRJEB29015, sample SAMEA2737989) | human oral metagenome | biome: human oral; feature: human-associated habitat; material: dental | place: China | collected 2067 ...
TTATAATTGTAATAATTGTAATATCATTAGGAGTATTATTATTTTACACAAATCGAGAGTTATTGATGTTATTGTTATTAAGTATACTTATATCTATACTTATATCTATACTTATTGTTGTATCTTATGATTTAAAAAATATAGAAAAAAGATTATTTGTTTTTTTTATTATATTTTTTGGATCAGTGATAACATTGATACTTAATTATATATCTGAAATTTCAATTTCAAATCCATTTTTATCGAATTTTTTCTATAAGTATGATTTTAATGTGTATAAATTTTTTATTAAATATATTTTTGTTTCAATTATAGAAATAATTAGTGAAATAGATGAGGATAAAGATGATGAAAAAAGTAGAAATCAAACAAACGGATAAGGAACTTAGAGATATCGAAAAATTATTTTTAAATTACAAAGGGGAATATGAAAAAAGAAATTTAGACTGGGATAATGAGGTTGGAAAAGAAATTTGGTACAATGATGAAAGTGAAAAATCAAAATAAATTAAAATAAAATCTTTAAAAAAGGATGTGTTAAAGATGGAAAGTACAATAAACATTTTAAAAAATGAGAATGTTGAAATTGCAGTTGCGGATAGAGGAGCGGAATTACGAAGTTATAAAGTAAATGGAGAAGAGTTTATGTGGGATAGAAATCCTGAAATCTGGGCTGCCAGCTCACCTGTGTTGTTTCCGTTTGTAGGTAGCATAAAAAATGGAGTATACAATTATAAAGGGAAAGACTATGAAATCACTACACGACATGGATTTGCAAGAACAGAAGATTTTGATTTTGTTGAAAAAACTGAAAATTCTTTGAAATTTAGATTTTCTTCAAATAGTGAAACTTTAAAAAAATATCCGTTTGAATTTGATTTGTTTTTAACTTATACAGTTAATGACGGTATCTTGGAAATTGGATATGATGTTGTAAATAAAAATAATTCTGAGATGTATTTTTCACTAGGAACACATCCTGCATTTGCACTTAATGTGAACGATGGTCTAAAATTAGATGACTATTACTTGGAATTTGAAAAAAATGAAACTTCGCAAAAATATAAACTTACTAATAATGGGCTAGTTTTTGATGAAAAAGTTGATTATTTGAATAATACTAACAAGATTCAAATTACTGAAAATGTATTTGATGATGATGCAATAGTATTTGAAGGTTTAAAATCAGAAAAAGTTACAATAAAAAATAATAAAAATTCTAAAGAATTAAGCGTTGAATATAAAGGATTCCCGTATATTGCATTTTGGAGTAAGCCAAAAGCTCCTTATGTGTGTATAGAACCTTGGTATGGAATTTCAGATTTTGAAAACTGTACAGGGAAATTGGAAGAAAAGACAGGGATTCTAAAATTGGAAAATGGTGAAAACTTTTTTGCAAAATTAATTGTAAAAGGTAAAAAATAACGAAAAATTGAAAAAACTCAAATTTAGTGTTGGCTTTATTGGGAAATTAGGTTATAATATGTTTACTTAGCTTTAAAACCAATTATTAAATGATTATAATTTTTAGTAGGTATTTAAAGTTTAATATAAACTTAAAAATTATAAATTCCTAATAATTAGAGAATATTTGTGGAATATTATAATAGAAGGACGTGAAAATGATAAATACATTTAAGGAAAGGATGAATAGAATTGCAAATTTAATAGGTTCCATTTCTTTTGGAATATTAGCTTATAGATATTCACGACTCATTCCAGAAATTCATATATTTATATTTGCTTATTTTTTAATTGTTTTGGGAGTATGTTTTCTTATATATAAATCAGTAAAGCCTGGATTTGAAAATGGGGTTGCAGATGCGGCAATTTTTACGATAATTCACTTGATAAGAATAGGGCCAGAATTAAAATTATTTTTATTTGGGGCTTACATTTTTATTTCAATAAGTTCAATTTTTCATAAAATTAAGCAAGATGAAAAAGGAAAGGATCCTTTGAGGGGAATTTTATACTTCTTTATTGTTATTGTTGTGGTAGTGTTATTTTTAGAACGTCCAACAATATGGTGGGAATTAACAAGTTTTGATGTTATTAACGACACTATGTGGTTATTCTTTGGATTAGTAAGTCTCGCGATAAGTATTTGACAGTTTATATTTTTGTATAATTTGAAATAAAAAATGATAGATAAAATAAAATTTGCAGAAGTGGAAAGGATAAAGGATAGAAAATGGCAAAAAAAGATTATTATGAAGTGCTTGGTATACCCAAAAACGCTTCGGAACAGGATATAAAAAAAGCGTATAGGAGTATGGCAAAAAAATATCATCCAGATAGAAACAAGGACAATCCTGAAGCTGAAGCCAAATTTAAGGAAGTACAAGAAGCAAATGAAGTATTAAGCGATCCACAAAAAAGGGCAGCTTATGATCAATATGGACATGCAGCATTTGAAAATGGGGGAGCTGGAGCAGGTGGCTTTGGTGGACAAGGTTTTGGAGGCTTTAGCGGTGCTGGAGGATTTGATTTTGAAGATTTAGGAGATATTTTTGGAAGTTTTTTTGGTGGAAGAAGTCGTAGTCAAGGACCAAGAGTGCATCAAGGATCTGATTTGAGATATAATCTAAAATTAACTCTTGAAGAAGTAGCTTTTGGTACAGAAAAAGAAATAAAATATAAAAGAGAAGGACAATGTAAAACTTGTCATGGAAGTGGTGCTGAACCAGGGCATCATATGAAAACCTGTGATAAATGTAATGGTTCAGGAAGTATAAGACTTCAACAAAGAACAATGTTCGGAGTGCAAAGTGTAATTCAAGAATGTGATAAATGTCATGGAACAGGAAAAATACCTGAAAAAGAATGTCACAGCTGTCACGGAACAGGTCTTGAAAAAGAAACATATACAAGAAAAGTAAGATTTCCATCAGGTATTGAAACTGGACAGAGATTAGTAGTAAGAGAAGGTGGAAATGCAGGGGCAAATGGTGGAATCTTTGGAGATTTATATGTATATGTAACTGTTGAGAAACATGATATTTTTGAAAGAATCAGTGAATATGACATTCATTGTGAAGTGCCGTTAAAAATGACAACAGCTATTTTAGGTGGAGAAGTGGAAGTTCCTACACTTAAAGGCAAGAAAAAAATAGTAATCCCTGAAGGAACTCAAAATGGAAAAATATTCAGATTGAGAAATGAAGGAATTAAGTACAGCCGAAGTGAAAACAGAGGAGATGAAATTGTCGAAATAAAAGTAGAAACTCCAACAAATCTTACTGAAAAACAAAAAGAAATTTTAAGGGAATTTGACGGAGCATTAGATAACAAGAAAAATTATAAAAAAGCACATTCTTTTAAAGATAAGATAAAAAGATTTTTTAGTAAATTTGAAAATTGAAAATTTTGGTAAATAATTAAAAAGAAAATAGAAATGTAATTTAAAAAAGTCGAAATAAATCTGTTTATTTAAAATTTCAGAAAAATTTCGACTTTTATTTTTTATTTGGATAAAATTAATTATTTAATGCTAAAAATATGTTTAACATAATTTTTTGTGCTTTTCAGAAACTTTTCTTCACTTAAGCTCTCTGTAGCATCAAAAAGAATATAATGTGAAAGCAAGTTTGCCTTGATGTATTCAACAGTAGCCTCAAATACAACTAAAATTTTATTTTTTTTCAGAAAACATAAAATCAAATTCGTCATAATATAAATTTTCTGATTTTCCATTTACTATTTGTTCATTAATATTTCCTAAGGAAATCTTATAATTAATTTTTCCTGCTGTTCCAATATATTCCAAATCTTTTTGTGAAACTACATATCCTACATCTTTCTTATCTTGTAATTTCGAAGTTCTTAATTTTGATACGATTTGCTTAATTGCATCTTCATAATTTATTTTGGCAAGTTCCATTCCATCTTTACTTTTTATTGTAATTATTTTATTTCTAATTGTAATTTTATATTTTTCAGATTCATTTTCTTGATCTATTGGTTCTATATTATCAATCTTTCTGTAAGATATAAAGTTGTCATAACCTGTTGTATCAGATATAACTTCAGCATTTTCAATATTTTTTATTTTATATGTAATAACTTCCTGCTTTTCAGGAATTTCTCTATCTTCACTTTCATACGCATAATAATCCTTCCAAGATTCCTTCACATCCAGTCCTTTTTCCAAATCTCCAAGAGTTGAATAAACCTCTCCTTTTTCATTTTTGAAATTTAATTTCGCAATAGTGCTGTTGTCAGATATATATTGAATTGTTGTATGAATCTGACTTCCCTGTCTGTTAGTCAATTTTTGTGTAATTTTAGAAATTTTTCCATCTTTTAAAGCTCCATATTTTACAAGCATTCTTTTCAATCTTTGACTTTGGCTAAAATTACTAACATTTTTGGCACTAAGTGGAGTGTAAACCGAAATTATAAAACAGATAATTAAACTTATGAAAACTCCTGTAATATTCATGTTTCTAATATATAAAATCATGCAGAAAAGCAGCCAAAATATTGAAATTAGTACGTAATACCGATTTTCTGTAATTCCGTATTGATATGTTCTTTGAAAAACTGCAAATAGTGAAGCAAAAATTAAAGGTATCGAAAAGTATGGAAAATATTTTTTAAAGTTCTCAAAAAATTTATCTTTCTGTGTAAATGGCGTTATTAAAATCATAATGAAGACACTAAATGCTGTATACCAAAGAACGAGATGAGAAATTAGTCCTTTTGGCAAATGCATTGATATAATAACCCTTGCCATATAAATATATAAAACACCTGTGTAAATAATAATTAATGGGATAATTGCAAATTTAATCAATAAATTGAAAATAAATGGAAATTCATAATTTTCAAGATTATCATCAGGCTTTTTCAATAAAGATAAAAACAATGATGCTCCAAATACTTCAGTTATAAACCAGAAAGAATACGTAGTCAGTCTAAAAAATAAACTGTCACCAGAATAAAAAAACAGATAATTCACTGTTGCCAGTATTATTTCAATACCAATCCAGAGAACTGCCGCAAAAATACCTGTTGTAACAAAGTTTGAAAATACTGACTGCAAATACTTTTCTCTACTCTCCTTTTTTCTCAAAATAGGAATTAATAAAAATAGAACTATTGAAATCGGAATCAATGTAAAAAAATAAACATTGTAATAATCATTAGTCCGTAAATACTCTACATAAAAAATAACTGATACAACAAATGTTAAAACTGAATAAGCACCTCTAACTAGCCATCTATTTTTTTTATAAAAATATTTTTCATAAAGCATTTCAAACATTGCCGTAATAAAAATGCTTCCAAACAAAAGAAGATTAACTTCAACAAATTCATCAGACTGAAAACTTCTAACCTCAGCTATGTATACACCTGTAATAAAATGCATAAAAGCTAGTATAATCGTTACTGGAAATCGCTCAAATCCACTTTTAAAATGCAAAAGCAGTTTTTTTACATTTTCTTTAATTTTTTTCATAAAAATCACCTCTTATCATATTTCAATTTCTTTCCCAAAATTAAATAAATAGAAAAAATTATTTATTTCACAATAATAATAACATATTTTCATTAAAAAAAAATGAGAAATTTATTTTAATTGCTTGTTTCTACCTCTAAAAATTTTATTTAATGATAAAATTTAAATTTTAATTTTTTTATCTTTCAAATAACAAATCAATATGATATAATTTATCATAAAATACAAGTTTCATTATTTAAGTGGCAGATTTTGAAAAAATCATTAAATAATATAATCAAAAGGGGGATTATTATGAAAATAAAATATGTCATTATTTTTGTAATGCTGTTAATTGCGGGGAATTTTTTAAGACTTTTAATCGAGGATAAAAATACTCCTGAAATTGAAATTAATAGGGAAAAAAATTATAAAAAGGATAAGGCTAAGAAAGATACTGATTTGACAAAAAGCAATGTGAAATTTGATATTAACAGTATTGAGTATAAAGATTTGCTAAAACTGGGGATTAATAAGAATAAGGCTGAAAAATTTGTGAAATATCGGGATGAAGTTGGGGTTATTAAAGATGTTAATGAAGTAAAGAATATTTCTGGATTTGGAAAGTCAGGGCTGGAAATTGCTCAGAAATTTTTGTTTGTAGACAATGAAAAGATACAAAATTCTAAACAGAATTATGGACATGAAATAACGAAATATAATATTAATAAATTAAATGAAAAGGAATTAAAAAAAATAGGATTTACAAATAAGGAAATAAAAAAATTACTTCCTGAAATTGAAAAAAATAACATAAGATCGAATGTCGATTTAGAAAAGATTATTGGAAAAGAGCGTTATGCAGAAATTGAAGATAAAATAAAATTTATAGAATAAAAAATAATATCATTTTATTTATTAGACTTGTTTTGAAATCATGCGCAATTTGGAATTTAATAAAACAAATGTTCTGAAATAAGAAGTTAAATAAAAAATTAAGTTATTGAACAGATCTATTTGATAATATAGCTTAATTCCTTCTTAAATCAAAACTTTTGTTTATTAAAAATCTTTTATAAAATCTGCCACTTAGAGAATTTTACTCGTATTATTCTATAAAATAATTAGAAATTTTAAATTGCATGTTTCTAAAAATTAAATGATAACAGTTTATGATAATCAAGGGAATGAAAACCTTTGTAAAAAAGCAGTAAAAAGAAAGGAGTTTGATTATTTTTTTAAAAATAAAATAAAAAAATGAGTTTATTATCAGATATTGCAGTGCCAATTGCAAAGTTGGTAAATATGAAAAAATATAAGGAAAAGGATTTTTTAAATCCGAGAAGAGATACAGATTTTTTGAATAAAAACAATTTTGACAAGTCACTTACCACTGATGAGCAGTTTATTGATGAATATCAAATTTTAACAGTTTCTAGTCAAGAAAGTTGTAACAGACATGTTATTTTCTTGCATGGCGGGGCTTATGTCATGCGTGCTGTTCGAGGGCATAAAAATATTATTGAAAAATTAGTGAAAAATTATCATTTGAAAGTTACATTTATTGATTATCCGCTTGCTCCTGAAAATACTGTGGAAAAGGCACATAAAGTTGTAATGGAGGCTTATAGAAAAGTAACAAAAAAATATAAAAATGATGAGTTTTATTTATTTGGAGATTCTTCTGGCGGGGGACTGGCACTTGCATTTTTGCAAAGGCTAAAGGAAGAAAAACAGCTGCCTTTTCCAAAAAAAACGGTATTAATGTCGCCTTGGGCTGATGTTTCAATGACAAATGAGGAAATAGAAGAGTTTGCAGAAAAAGATCCGCTTTTGCCTTTAAATGGGCTGATTATAACTGGAAAGCAGTTTGCCGGGGAACTGGATGTGAAAAATCCGCTGATTTCGCCAATTTATGGAAATATGAATAATCTTGGGGAAATATTTCTCATTTTTGGAACAAATGAAATTTTGTATCCAGATTGCTTAAAATTAAGTGATATGCTGGAAATTGCAGTTGGAACAAGCGTAGAAATAAAAATTGGGGAAAATTTGTGTCATGACTGGATTTTAGCACCTCTTAAAGAATCGGATGAAACTATTGATGAAATTGGGAAATTTTTTCTAAAATAATCAAAATTCTTCAAATTTAAATAAATTCTATAAAATCTCATTTCTATTTTTTTATAGAGTTTATTATTATCCAAAAAAATAAAAAAAGGAACTTTAATTATGTCTAAAACAATTGAGAAAAAAAGTGATGAATATAACAACATTAGTAAAAAAATTAATCAGGAAAAACACAAGGAAATCCTTAAAATTCACAAAGAAATAAAAACTGGAATCGAAAAGGCTATAAAAGGTTATAAAAAGGCTTGGAAAGGTACAGAGAAGGAAGTTTTTGCAGAAATGGCATTTTGTATTTTGACACCTCAGTCGAAGGCTAAGAATGCTTGGCTAGCTATTACAAATTTAGTGGAAAACGAGCTGCTGTATAATGGAAAGGCAGAAGAAATGGTTGAATTTTTAAATATTGTCAGATTTAAAAATAATAAGTCCAGATATTTGGTGGAATTGCGAGAATTAATGACAAGGAACGGAGAGTTACAACCAAAGAAGATTTTGTCCGAAATTGGAGATACTTTTGAAAAAAGAAAATGGATTTTGAAAAATGTTAAGGGAATGGGATTAAAGGAGGCAAATCACGTACTGCGAAATCTTGGATTTGGAGAAAATATTGCAATTTTAGATAGGCATATTCTGAGAAATCTAAAGGCCCTTAATGTAATTGAGGAAATTCCCAAGTCGATAACTGAAAAAAAATATTATGAAATAGAAGAAAAAATGAGAGAATATTCAGATTTTTCAAAAATAAAAATGGATGAACTAGACTTGGTTTTATGGTATAAGGAAGCTGGAGAGATTTTTAAATAATTCCCAAAGTTACGTAGTGTTTTTTTCAAAAAAATATGGTAAAATATTATAGAGAGTTCATTATAAATATTGAATATATAACTAAAAATCCAATTCTTTATTTTAAAATCAGATCAATATTAAAAACAGCGAAAGGAGAGCGATTACTATGACCTCTAACTTAAAACAATTAAAAGAAGATATTAAAAAGCATAACTTTGCTAAAAGTTCAATTATCCTCGGATTAGCAGCATTGCTAGTAAGCTGTGGCGGAGGTGGCGGAGGAGGTGGCGGAGCCGGAAATTCAGGCGGAACTTCAGCTGCAACTCCAACACCTGCTAATCCAGCGCCAGTAACAACAAAGCCTACTGTAACAACAGCAACTTCCGAAATAGGATGGAATTCTTCCACTGTTTCCTATGACAAAAACAACCCGCATAACAATTCAAATACAACACTTACAGGCAATGATGTAAAAATTGGAATCATTGATGTTGGATTTGAAAACTCATCATTTAATTCTGATCTTACAGAAAAATTTGGAAGCCGTTTAACAAAACTTACAGTCCCAGGATTTACATCAGAAGCTACTGCAAGTGATGATCATGGAATTGTTGTTGCTGATCTTGCGGCAGGATCTTCAAATGGAATTGCAAAAGGTGCCAGTGTCTATGTAATTGATGCAGCAAAAAGAAATACCGACAAGAATGCCACTTATCCAAGCGTGAAACTGGAAATGTATCAAAAATTAAGAGATAACGGCGTAACTATTTATAACCAGTCATTCGGAATTGACGGAGAAGTGACTGACTTTAATGCTGACAATACTTCAAGCCATTATTACGGATTTCAAATTGGAAGCTCTATGCTTGATTTTTATAGAAATGAAGTAAATAACGGCTCATTATTTGTATGGTCTGCCGGAAATGATTCTTCTGACAAGCAGCCTACACTTGAAGGAGGATTGCCACATTTTGAAAGCGGACTTCAAAAAGGATGGATAAATGTAGTTGCATTGACTTCAAAAGATGAATCTAAACTGGGAGATACAAGCTGGAGCAATTTAACTCCTCTATCACCTGCAGGAGTTGCTAAAAACTGGACTGTAACTGCTGTTGGAGACCAGATATTTACAATAAAAGGACAAAATTATATTGGTGGAGGTTCTTCCTTTGCAGCGCCAATTGTAACTGGAACAGCAGCTTTAATTAAGCAAAAGTATCCTTGGATGGATGCTGATTTAATTAGACAGACAATTTTATCAACTGCAACAGATATAGGAACTCCTGGGGTTGATGATGTTTATGGATGGGGACTTTTAAATATCGACAAGGCATTAAAAGGGCCTGCCTTATTTAGCAAGCAGCTTGCGCTTGCAGATAATGTAACCATTAATATTCCAAGCGGAAGTTATATTTTCTCAAATGACATTTCAGGAGATGCAGGGGTAATTAAAAACGGTTCTGGAGATTTAATCTTATCTGGAAATTCTACATTTACAGGGCCTACAACGGTAAATGGCGGAAGATTGCAAGTAAACGGCGTTTATTCTTCTTCAATTAACGTAAAAAAACAAGCCATTCTTTCTACAAATAATGCTGTAATTAAAAATGATGTTATAAATAACGGTACTGTAGAAAATACTGGTTCTACTGAAGTTACTGGAAATTATTCATCATTGGAAAACTCCAGGGTTGTAACAGATTTAAATTCTAACATACATGTAAAAGGGAAAGTTAGCCTGAACAACTCAAAACTTGAAGTAAAACCTGAAGAAAATGGAGAAAGAAAATATATAACATCTAATGGAACTGCACAAGATGTCATTACATCAGATGACAAGATTGAAGGAAACTTTAATAGCGTAAATACTGATGAAATGTTAAATGCTAAATTAAATCAGACTGAAAATTCTGTTTCTGCAAAAGTAAGCAGAAAAAACATACTGGATTATGTGGAAAAAATTTCAGAATCTGATGAAATGCAAAAAAATACTGCACAAAATCTGGAAACTGCCTTTCAAAAATTAGATCAGGATATTGAAAATGGAACAGCCGGAAATGTTGCACAGTTTGAAAAAAAAGCCGCTAAATTGCAAGCTCTTACTTCTTCAAACAGAGCAGCTGTTTTGGACAGTTTGTCTGGACAAATTTATGCTTCAGCACAAGCATTGACATTCCAGCATTCGCAAACTGTAAATAAGGATTTGTCTAACAGATTAGTTATGCTTGGAACTCTTGACAATGTTGGAGACAAATTTGGATTGTGGATTACTGGATTAGGCGCTAACGGTAAATTAAAACAAGATGGATATGGAAAGGGAGATACTAAAGTATACGGTGGACAAGTCGGAATTGATAAGCAATTTGGAGAAAACTTGATTTTAGGTACTGCTTTATCCTATTCAAAAGCTGATGTTAAATTTGACAGATATGGCGGAAAATCTGATGCTAACAACTTTGGAATTTCATTGTACGGAAGATTAGGAAATAAAGATGTTCCTGTTTATCTGCAAGGACGTCTGGGAGTCGGATTTGTTGACAGCGATGTCGAAAGAGACATTATTTTAAGCAGCAACGACTATACTAGAGCTAAAATTAATCATAATGACAAGGTTTATTCTGGATATTTAGAAACAGGATACGATGTTAAAAATGCTAACGGGGACTTTGTCGTGACACCGTTTGTGGGATTAACTCACGATACAGTCGTAAGAGGGTCATTCTCTGAAGAAAAAAGCCAATTTGGATTGACTGCTGATAAGAAGAATTATAATCAGACAGCCGCATTAGTTGGGCTTAGAGCTGGAAAAGCTGTAAACTGGAAAGGTGGAAGCAAGACCACATTCCAAGGTTACGTAACACATCAAAGAGCCTTTAATAAGCAGGATTTAAGTTTTGATGCAAGATATACTGGACTTCCAGGAGCAACATTCAAGGTAAAAGGTATTGGACTTGCTAAGAACAAGACTTGGGCTGGAGTTGGAGCATTAACAGAAGTAAATAAAGACTTTGGATGGTATGTAAATTATGATGGTTCTGTTGACGGTGGAAAAGGCAAAGGAAACAACAATGTATTTACAACAGGAGTCAGATTTAATTTTTAATCTAAATTTTAGATTTATTGACTTTTTAAATAACAAGTGTTATAATACTATAAAATAATAAAACTGGAGGTTTTTTTTATGAAACAAAATACATTGATTAGCAACATTGTAAAAATTGAAGCAAAAGAAAAGGAAACTTTTAAAAACATTCTTTTAGTGCTGGGCGGAGTGGCATTTTTATCAATAATGTCTCAAGTTTTAATTCCGCTTCCTTACACTCCTGTACCAATTTCACTTGGAACATTCGGAGTAACACTAATGGCACTATTATACGGAAGAAAATTGGGAACTGCAACTATACTTTCCTATGTTGCTGCAGGTAGCTTAGGTGCTCCTATTTTTGCTGGAGGTAAAGCTGGTTCATTATTCTCGCCAACTGGTGGATATATTTTAGGATATATTGTAGCTACAATAATTTTAGGATATTTAGCAGATAGAGGCGTTACAAAGTCTTATGTTAAAACTATTCTTTCACTAATGCTTTCAAGTGCCATTATTTTAACATTAGGTTCATTAGTATTGTCATTATTTGTACCTGGTAAAAATGCGTTTATGATTGGTGTATTGCCTTTCCTTCCTGGAGATGCATTAAAATCAACTACAACAACACTTTTACTTCCAACATTATGGAAATTTATTCCAAGAGATGATAAATAAGCAAATATTTAATTAATAGGAAGAATTAATTTATGAGACATCTAAAAAGAAAAAAAATAAATGAAAATATTGATCTTCAAGATATTCATTCAGAAAATGAAACATCAAAAAGTTTAAAGGTTATTTTGCTGCTTAGCTGGATATTTCCTTTTATTGCAATGTTTATCATACATCTGTCAAAAAAGAAACTATCAGAAAAAGTAAAGCAAATTGTCTATAAGATCCTTAATATGAACTTTACTGTGATTCTCACTCAATTTGTGATTGTTTCTGCCATACAGCCACTTGCTTATGCAAGAGTTCCAGATGTCATTATTTATGTTCTAATGGCAATTGTTGCTGGACTTGGGGCCTACTGGATTATTTCACATATTATTGGCACAGTAAGATTTTTAAGAAATGAAGACTATTCTTATAAATTTTCAATGGATATTTTGAAACCATAAAATAATAAATTAATTATTGTAACAAATTCCCGCTTTTAAAAAGATTTTTTGAGCGGGAGTTTTTTTATTATAGGTTATATTTATAATTTTTAATTTAAA
>ERZ773014.1904-NODE-1904-length-12664-cov-3.057737_pt1 | contig 12664 bp, 10 predicted proteins | sample MGYA00580841_ERZ773014 | MGnify/ENA primary metagenome ERZ773014 (study PRJEB29015, sample SAMEA2737989) | human oral metagenome | biome: human oral; feature: human-associated habitat; material: dental | place: China | collected 2067 ...
ATCATGCATATTATCTTTGACTATGAAAAGGAAATGAAGTTCCGTCCCCTTGTAGGAAACGGTGAACCTACTGCACTACTATCTCATAATCCACATTTTGACGACTTTTTAATTGAATGGGACGAAATGAGAAAGAAACACTATAACGGAGAAATATCCGATGAAGAATTTGAAGATTGGAAGTTGTCGTTCCCTAAGAAACCAAGATTTTTAAAAGGTAGGTAAAATTATGTCCAAATTTAAAATAATGGTTACATTAAACAAAAATTTATTCAAAACAGAATTAAAGAAAGAAATCATATATTACAACAGAAATCACTCCGATTACAAAGATAAAATATCTTTTGATAATGACACAATCACCTTATCAGGCTCACGAACAAAATATATTGATAATACATATATTTTAGAAACAGTTAATAGCTCTTTTTATAATTGCTTGACAAAATCACTACTTTTTGCATATTTTGATAAAGAGCCTTTTGAAATTAACTCCATAACTATTAATATAGATAATTCAAGGAAAAAAATATACAAGGAAGATGAAATAAACCAGGTCTTCAAAGAAAAACCTTTAATTAAAATTAATCCCATTAACCTATTTTCTAACAAAAATATTTCTGACACAATAATGAACTCCTTAATGTACCTAGTACTATCTTTCAACGACAACGGCCTCATATTTGACTATACATGGAAATGCTTTAATTCTCTAATAAGAGATATCTTTAAAAAGAAACAAGATTTCGAAATGTTAAAAGAACTTAGAAAAGATTTAGAAGTTAATCCAAGTGTTTATAAAAACATACTTTTATTTTCTAAAAAAATAAATTGTGACTACCTAGACCAGTGCTTTCTCAATGCAATGATTTGCAATAACTTTCCAAAAGGAACTACCAAAGGACTTGTTGCATTCTGTAAAGATTTTAGAGATACTCGAGTATTAACTACTTTAAAGAAAAAAATAAAATGCAAAAAAGATGATTTAAAATCAATTAAAGAATATGATAACATAAATGCATACTACAAAAGTGAGATTGAAAAAAACACCACCAAAGATACTGATATAGTTAGATTAATTATTTTAAAATATGCATATTATCTAAGATGTAAATATTTCCATGCAGAGAAATCACCCGCTAATTTCCTAATTAATAATATGAACTACAATGAACTTTCAAGAATTAGCATTCCACTTTCTATAATCTGTAAGGATTTAATAGAGAATAAATTTTAATTACACAAAAAAGACCGAAACACTCACGCTACGGTCTGATTTTTTTATTCAATTGTAAAGCCACTGGGAGCTATTACTCAATTTATTCTTTTTGAAATCTTTACCCAATTTTGTCCCAGTTGCTCATTCAAACGGGCTATAGCCCTTGAAAATAAGCCATTTTCAGTAAAATATTTTCTATTCCCACTCTATCGTTCCTGGTGGTTTGCTTGTCAAATCATAGAATACGCGGTTTACGTGTTCTACTTCGTTTACGATTCTATTCATTATCAGCTGCAGCGTTTCCCATGGGATTTCCGCTGCTTCTGCTGTCATAAAGTCTGATGTTGTAACTGCACGAAGTGCAATCGCATAGTCGTAGGTTCTGAAGTCGCCCATTACTCCGACCGAGCGCATGTTTGTGAGCGCTGCAAAGTACTGATTGACCTCTTTATCAAGGCCTGCCTTAGCAAATTCCTCTCTCATGATGCCATCTGCATCCTGGACGATTTTCACCTTCTCATCGTTTACTTCTCCTATGATTCTCACGCCTAGTCCCGGTCCCGGAAACGGTTGTCTGTAAACCAGCTGTTCCGGAAGTCCAAGCTCAAGACCTACTGCTCTTACTTCATCTTTAAAGAGCATGCGAAGTGGCTCAATGATTTCCTTAAAATCGACATAGTCAGGAAGTCCTCCCACATTGTGATGACTTTTGATTACCGCTGATTTTCCCAGTCCGCTCTCGATTATGTCGGGATAAATTGTTCCCTGAACGAGGTAATCAACTGCGCCTATCTTCTTAGCTTCTTCCTCGAAAACTCTAATGAACTCTTCTCCGATGATCTTACGTTTTGCTTCCGGCTCCGATACACCTGCAAGCTTTTCGTAGAATCTTTCACTTGCTTTTACATGCACAAAGTTAAGGTCGTACTCGCCCTCTTCGCCAAAGATTCTTTCAACCTCTTCAGCTTCGTTTTTACGGAGGAGTCCGTGGTCGACGAATACGCATGTTAAGTTCTTGCCTACTGCCTTTGATAAAAGAACGGCTGCAACAGATGAATCCACACCTCCTGAAAGCGCGCAGAGAACCTTGCCGTCGCCTACTCTTTCCTTTATCTCATCTATGGTGTTACGTGTAAAGTCAGTCATCTTCCAGTCACCCTTGCAGCCGCAAACCTCATAGACGAAGTTTGACAGCATCTGCTGACCTTTAACACTGTGCGTAACCTCCGGATGGTACTGGACTGCATATAGCTTTTTCTCTGCATTTTCCATAGCAGCAACCGGACATTTGTCGGTATGTGCGGTTACAACAAAGCCTGAACCTAGCTCTGTAATCATATCCGTGTGGCTCATCCAAACCACAGTTTCGTCTTCTACACCACCAAACAAAAGACTATTATTACATGCCACCTTTACATCCGTCTTGCCGTATTCGCTCGTTGTTGCAGTCTCTACCTTGCCTCCTGTCGAATAAGCCATGAGCTGAGCTCCGTAGCAGATTCCAAGAATTGGAATACCTGTATCAAACAAAGCCTTATCATAGTGCGGCGATGTCTCATCGTAAACACTGTTAGGACCTCCGGTTAGGATTATTCCCTTAGGCTCCTTTGCGATTAGTTTCTCTATCGGAGTTTGATAGGACAGAACCTCACAGTAAACTCCGCACTCTCTAACCCTACGTGCTATAAGCTGATTGTACTGACCTCCAAAATCGAGGACAATTATCATTTCTTGTTTCATCTATTTCTCCATTAATTTATAAAATAAAAGTCGGCAGTGCATATCTGCCCGCCGACCTTGCAATCTATCTCAAGACGTTCTGACTTGAATCTCTCAAAATTACGTCGTGTGCACCACCCTCGACGATGGATGTCGCAGAAACAAGTGTAATCTTTGCCTTTGACTGCAGCTCATGGATACTGAGCGAACCGCAGTTACACATTGTAGATTTCACCTTGTTTAGCGAAAGCATTACATTGTCGTGAAGTGATCCGGCGTATGGAACGTATGAATCAACGCCTTCCTCAAACTTCATCTTGTTGTCAGTGTTTTCGCTGCCCAAATCGTATCTCTGCCAGTTTCTTGCACGGTTTGAACCCTCACCCCAGTACTCTTTAACGTAGTTTCCGTTGATGTTGAGCACGCTTGTTGGTGATTCATCAAATCTTGCAAAGTATCTACCCAGCATTATGAAGTCAGCTCCCATTGCAAGTGCAAGTGTCATGTGGTAATCGTAAACGATTCCGCCGTCTGAACAAATTGGGATGTATATTCCTGTCTCCTTCATGTACTCGTCACGAGCTCTGGCAACCTCGATTACCGCTGAAGCCTGACCTCTACCGATACCCTTTTGCTCTCTTGTGATACAGATTGATCCGCCACCGATACCAATCTTAACAAAGTCAGCACCAGCATCTGCTAGATATCTGAAACCTTCTGCATCGACAACATTTCCGGCACCTACCTTAACTGTATCTCCGTAGTTCTCACGAATCCAGCCGATAGTGTCCTTCTGATATTCTGAATATCCCTCAGATGAGTCGATACAAAGAATATCTACACCGGCCTCTACTAGCTTAGGAACACGTTCTGCATAGTCACGGCTGTTAATACCCGCACCGACCAGATAACGCTTGTGATCGTCCAAAAGCTCGTTAGGATTGGATTTGTGGCTGTCGTAGTCCTTTCTGAACACGAAATGCGTAAGTCTCTGATTTTCGTCTATAATTGGAAGTGCATTTAGCTTGTTCTCCCACAAAATATCATTAGCTTCTGACAGAGTAACACCGTCCTTAGCATATATCAACTTCTCAAATGGAGTCATGAACTCACTTATCTTAGTGTTCTTGTCAAGTCTGCTAACTCTGTAATCACGGCTTGTAACAAGACCGATAATCTTACCTGAAGGAGTTCCATCCTCAGTTATAGCGATAGTTGAATGTCCTCTCTCCTGCTTAAGAGCAAGAACATCTGCAAGAGTCTGATCCGGACGAAGATTGCTGTCACTTCTTACAAATCCGGCCTTGTACGACTTAACCTTGCGTATCATCTCAGCTTGACTCTCGATTGACTGTGAGCCGAATATGAAAGAGATTCCACCTTCTTTAGCAAGCGCAACTGCCATAGTGTCATTTGATACAGCCTGCATTACCGCTGAAACTAGCGGAATATTTGCACGTATCGATGGCTTTTCCCCTACCTTATACTTAACTACTGGTGTTGATAAATCAACATTTTCTGGAGTACAATCCTTGCTTGTAAAGCCAGGGATCAAAAGGTACTCATTAAACGTCCTTGATGGTTCATCGATAAACTGTGCCATGCTGAAGCTCCTCTCTATTTATATAAATACTCTTGCCTAAAACTAACATAAATTTACTTTTGCAGACTATTTTATACCTTTTTGCATGCTCTTACAATGTTTTTTTACTCAAATCTAAGCGATTTTTTCATTATTTTTTGATGCCTGGTTTTATGTGTTCGCAAGCAACAAAGTGTATCAAATAATTTAGTAGTATTCAACAAATCTATGCCTCGAAGACTACCGTAAGTTTAAATGTATCAAAGCTGCAAAGTTTAAATGTATCAAAGCTACAGAGTTTAAATGTATCAAAGCGATTCAGCTATTTGATAGATGAAATAAATCCTTCAAGCCCTGCTTGACCCAAAACTCTTATTCTAGGAAGCGCTGTCTTATCGTCGCCCTTTTCTACCTTGCCGTACTGAGTTGTAAATGCACAGCTGATACCGCAGTTTTCTACAGCTTTCTTGCCGTCTTCCGTAACGTCCCCGTAAGGATAAGCAAAGGCATCCTTGTTTCCGACCATGGCTATGGCCATATTTAGATCCTCTTCTATCTCTCCAAGTGACATCGCACTGATTCTACCGCCATGACCTATGTTTCCTCCGGCTCTGTGCATATCATATGAGTGCGACTGGTAGCACACGTATTTACTACGGTCTGCTTTGACAATGTCAGGACCGTATCTCGTTCCGATAAGAAAGCCCGTAGCCGGAATCTTGTACTTGTTGAGTAGTGGAATACCGTAGTTCAGGAAACCGACCTGTCCGTCATCAAATGTCAAAATAACGCTCTTCTTAGGGAGCGAATGCTTTCCGTCTATATAAGCTGAAAGCTCTGCAAAGCTTGGATAGTAGTAGTTGTTATCCTTGAGCCATTTTAGCTGTTTTTCAAGCTCACTGTCTAATATGAAGTTTGAATCAAGTTTGCTGGGAGCATCGTTTCCTGAGAAAACGTAGTGGTACATCAAAACAGGAATACCTCTATCATTAGCATCAAACTTATCGGCCTTTACGACCTTGACCGTACGTATCGCCTTGCTTGCTGCTCTGTCTGACTTGGCAATATACTCAATCCTGTATTCTCTGGGTTTTGATGTATCAACGCTACCCTTGATTTTGATATTTGTTACAGCACCGGTCCTGTCATCAAGAGCATAGGCACCAGGTTCAACGTAGTCCTCACCTTCTTTTACAAGAGTTACTTTGCTTCCTTTTAGACCTATCAAAAGATGTGCAGACTCTGGGTACTTCTTCAGAAGTTTTTTATCGTTAAGTTTAAAATCGCTGTCATCTATGTTATTTGATGTTGCAAGGCTCTGCTTGTTATCATCAGTCTTTGCCTTATGTACACTCTTCTGAACTTTCGATAAAGCAAACACTAAAATGAACAGAATGGCAACTAAGGCCACAAGAAGTATCATGCGCTTTGCATACCTGGATTTCATTTTACATCTCCCTTAACATCATATCTTGAAAAAACCGGCATCAAGCGATGTCGGTTTGAAAAGCATTTTTACATTTTATTAGAACTCAGAGTATGTGAAATTAGGAGCCTTAGCCATGCCTGCAAATATCATGTACAGGTAAAGCCCCACCATGATTCCGAAGAAAATTCCTGCATACATCAGATAGTTCTTCGATGCTTTATTTTTTATTGCTACTGCTTTTCTCTGTAAAAAATTTGTAAGCCCTTTCATTGATCTCAGTCCATCCTTTCCCAGCAGGGTGGAACACGTCCTGTAAGAATCCTGCTGTGTAATCTTTGTTATAAAAACTATACCATTTTACGTCGTATTTGTCAGCAATTTCTTTGATTTGACCCGGAAGTACACTTCTTGCTTCCTTTCTGAAGCCCATATGATCATACCATTTGCCGTTAATTGGAAGTAGAACCAGCATTACATCTACATCCGATTCCTTGCAGACCTCGAGGAAAAGCTCAAGATCCTTATATTCAGGCGAGTCCTTGCGGAACTGCCTTTCCTTCATTTTGTTCTTATTTTTCTTGTCAACATGAGCAAACTTTCTATTGTATGTTCGATTAATTATTCCGTAAGGGTTATTTGTCGCCTTCTTAAAGTACTGTGCATCAGCCTGCTCCTTATACTCATCCCAGTTAGGAACCTTACCGTCAACATGCTTCTTAAACTGCTCATATTCTTTCTGTCCTTTGAGTCTCCACGTACTGTTGATGTTTATGCGTTCCCTTTCGTTCAGAACAGTTTCTCTCATTTTGATGTATGCTCTGTTTACCGGACTCAACTTTCCGTCTATGTAGTAGTTTGCGTACATCTCAACGTTTGCACGAGTACCCTTATCGTTTGCCAAAAGCTCTATCGTTCTGTTTGCAATCTTCCTCTTAAGGTTCTTGGAAAGCTTAGGGTTTTGCATCAAAGCGATAAACTGTGTCTCTGAGAACCTGACGGAGAAGGCGTCCTTCTTGACCCCCTGATTATCAAACCAGGCCGGTGATAGAAGTAGCACAACCTTATGTTTCTTCATCTTCTCTGATACGGAACCCAGCGTAATAGCATGGGATAAACTCTGATTATATGCAGCACCTATGCACATTACATCTACACCCATCCGTCTAAACAGCTTAGTCGGATGGTATTTGCTGTTTCTTCCGTGTTGGAATTCGGAGGATCCCATCATCATTACGGTATCCTTACCGATATTATCTGAAATTGCACTGTATGATAAATCCTTATACAAGTTAACCCATGTACCGAAGCCTTTATTGTTGCTTATACTTCTTGCCAGTGTAAAGTGCAATATCAGTACAACTACGGCAAAGCTTGCCAGTGCAATGAAAAACGCTTTAATTTTTTTCATTATTTAAGTCTCGCTCTAACCTGCTCAATAATCTTTGCCGGTGTGTCCATCTGCTCTCTTGTGAACTCTGACGGTGACATTACGATGCCAAACTCTTCCTCAATATTTACTAGGAGTTCAGTATAATCGAGTGAGTCGATGAGTTCCTCCTCAAGTAAATTTATATTCGGATTTTCTCTTACGATTTCATCTCCACAAAGATCAACCAGTAAATCTAAAACTTTCTCTTCCATTTTTTTCTCCTATCTCTCTATATCATATTAAATTAGAATTATATCTATTGCGGATTCGTAAACAGCTGATTCAGTCTTCCTGAGAAAATCAGGAAGCCGAACATTACCAGATTCAATGTTATGAACCAACTTACGAATTTATATAGCATTTCTTTCTTATGCTTCTTATGGAACTTGGATTTCTTTTGGTATACCTCAGTAATCGATAGAAGTATGCCGTGATAAAGGCCATAGGCGATATACTGAATATCGAGACCGTGCCAAACACCCATTATTCCCATATTGATTATAAAACCAATTGATGCACCTGTCAGCCTGCTCTTAAACCACTTGCCCTTGATAGCCTTCATCATGAATCTGGAGAAAAGAAAATCTCTAAACCAGTACGAAAGACTTATATGCCATCTATCCCAGAAGTCCTTCATATCCGTTGCCAGGAACGGTTTGCGAAAGTTATCCGGCAGTTTTACTCCAAATATGTAGCCTACACCTACAGCCATCAAACTGTAACCGGCAAAGTCGAAGAACAGATATCCACCATATGAATACATGTATACGATTAGATTAGGTATTCTATCTCCTCGACCGAGCCATATCAGAGACTGATACAATCCGGCTGCAAGTACGAATTTATATATCATTCCCAGACAGACCTTCATAAGTCCATCACCCAACATCTCGATGTAGGCGTCCCTTCCCGGAAGTTCTGTGAGATCTCTGTGGAAATCTCTGCTTCTCTCTATCGGTCCCGATAGCAAGCTTGGGAAAAATATCAAAAAGTATAGGAACTCAAATATGCTTATATCTTTAATCAGTCCATCGTGAATTTCAATTATCATCTGTATGGACTTGAAACTCATGTACGAGATTCCTATAAATGCGAATATGCCTTTGCCGACACCCGTAAATGATGTAATCTTCCAAATTACCAGTGGCATCAAAGAAAGCGTTATAAACAGATAGTATAACTTATTGTTCTTAATTCCACGTGTGCATATCATCTGATAGCCCTTGACTATGACAAGTTCCAACAAACAGTAGACTGCCATATAGGCTATAGCAGTCGGCGTTTCCCTCATCGTCAGGTACACCATCAGGATACTAACCAGAAAACCGTAATATTTCTGGGTTTTCCCCAGATATCCGAGCACTATCGTCGGTATTGCAAGCATTATAGTTATGTAGAAGAAGTACGATCCCCCAAATAATGTCATTAGCTTCTTCCCTCCATAAGCTCAGTAAGTTTCTTTCGATCTGCCTTTCCGTTTGCCGTAAGAGGTATATTGTCAACAAATACGATTCTCTTAGGGACCATGTATTCCGGTAGGAACTGTTTTAGAAAAGCCTTTATATTCTTAACCTGTGCATTCGACTTGTCATCAAAATGGCTCACTACAAAACCCTGTAAGTATTTTACCTTTCCATCCTGCATTCTTGGAACAACTACAGCAGATTCAATCTCCTCCATCTTAATAAGATTACTCTCTATATCTCCAAGCTCAATTCTGTATCCGTGTAGCTTGACTTGAAGGTCGATTCTTCCTCCATAATATAGAATGTCTCCCTCAAAATGTCCTGCATCCCCGGTCCTGTAGCAAGGCTTTCCATCTTCTGAAACAAAGAAAGCCTTAGCTGTCTTTTCAGCATCTCTGAAGTAACCCTTGCTGACTGTATCACCCTTAATTATTATTTCTCCGTTAGACTCATCTATGAGAATCTCCGTGCCGGGCTTGCATCTCCCTATCGGAAGATCTTTATCAGCCAAAACCATCTCTTTATCAATCTCTATATCTGTCACAGCTACTGTAGACTCCGTAGGCCCGTAAGTGTTTATAACCCTTGCCCTTGGGAATCTCTCAAGTAACTTCTCTGCAGTTCTGTTTGTCAGCTTTTCACCACAGAACAGGAAGTTCTCAAGCTCAGGCATTAGCTTTTCATCAAAGCTTCTGTCTGCTAGACACATGTCTGCAAATGAAGGTGTTGATATCCAATATTTAACCTTGCTCTTGCCCAGTTCTGCAAGCATATCAGCCATCGAAAGCTGTAATTTTTTATCAAGGCAGAATATACATCCACCTGTAGCAAGCGCAGTATATACATCCATAACCGAAAGGTCAAATGAGAAAGGTGCTTGATTTAGGAATCTTGCTCCCTGCTTATCCTCTACGCTTCCGCCTAGACCTTCTGACCAGTCTGTGAATCTGCTCAGCGCTCCGCAGGAAATCTCTACGCCCTTAGGCTTGCCTGTACTTCCGGATGTAAATATTATGTAATATGTATCATCTTCATCAAGTTCAAGCTCTACCGGAATATTTGTTTCTGCATTTGCATTGCTTACAAGTTTATTGAGTTCGCTTCTCTCTACTATCTTTGCCTTGCCCTCCAGACAGTGTCCCTGCTCTACAGCAAGCACAAGCGGATTCTCAATCACTTCGGCTATATCTGAAATTCTCTGCACCGGAGTCGAAACATCGACCGGACAGTATGCTCTTCCCGATCTCACACAAGCGATAAATGAAATTAGCATCAGAGGGTCCTTGTGACCAAAAACCATGACAGGCGACTTATCACTACCCTGTATCTTCTCTATCTCTACCGCTAGCCTGCCTGACCTTTCCCAAAGCTCAGCATAACTTATACTCTGCTCAGCTGATATCATCACCGGTGCATCAGGCGTATTATTTACATGTCTGCGTATTTTATCTAAAATCAGCATATTTTCTCCAAATATTTTATGATTCTTTCACTCTATATGTCAATCATAGTATATCATATAAAAACCTCGAAAAAACGCTTGTCATCAATGTTTAAAACTATGTTAAAACTATGTTAAAAATATCTTAAGATTTTTTACCTAAAGAACAATTTTCCTCTTGTCTTTTGACTTTGTCCTCCTGCTTGATCAATGATTAGTTTTGCTCATCAAAAATATAATAATCTTGCGTTTTACTAATGCTTATAATATTGTATACTATTTATAGAATGTTTCAAGTCTAAGTGACGAGTACACTCCTTAATAAATAATATAAGTCATACAAAGGTGATGTTGCAGAATAGGTGATTCTATTCTGCTCATCACTTTTTTCGTTGAATGTTTGAGTTTAGCCATTTATATCTCTTGATTAAAACAACTTGTTTAGGTAGATTTATCCAATTTCATTTAAAAATGGGTAAACTTAATAAAGCTATACTTTTGAACACTTTTCTCTTAAGCAGCTTTGTATTTTATGATTTTTAAATTCTTTTTTATTATTTTTGATTCTAATTTATTTAGGTTTAAGGCTATTGATAACAGATTTATTTCACTTATTGCATTCGCCTTTCCTTTATGATGAAATCTGTTATATGATAAACCATCTTTTAGTTTAGAAAATGCTCCTTCTGCTTGGATTGATCTGTTTATTCTTTCTTCTATTCCTTGCGGTGATTTTATATTTTTTAAGGATATTTCCCTATATTTTTGAAATGTTTCTGAAATGTAGATTCCTTTTGTTTTCTCTCCCTCCTTGTTCCAATCAAAACACCTATATACTTTAGTTATTGATACATATCCACTTTCTCTCTTTCTGTATTTATCTTTACATCTTGTAAATTCTTTCCCATCTAAAGATAGGTATTTATCCTGTTTTTCATCGTATATTAGGCTATTTCTAAATTCCATATCTTTTTTATATTTTCTTGTCTTTGACTTTTCGTAGTTTGAGGGTTTAATGTATGAGTTTAATCCTTTCTCCGCTAAGAATACATAGTTTTCTTCGCTCTCATATCCTGAATCTGCAACTATTTTTTCCAGTTTATTTGGATAGTTCTCTAAGAGTCCTCTTACAAATGGCTTTAATGTATACATGTCACTTGGATGATGCGATATGTTCTCTCCTATGATAAAACCTGATGCACTTGCCAGCTGTACGTTATATGCTGCTTTAAGCTGCCCGTTTTTCATATGATCTTCTTTCATTCGCATGAAAGTTGCCTCGTGGTCTGTTTTTGAGTATGAGTTCCTATGCTCTACCATTATTTCCAGATGTTCTTTGTATTTTTCGAGTTTTTCTTTCCAGTCTTTTAGTGTTTCATAGTCTCGTTGGAGCTTATGTTTTCTTTTCCCTTGTCCATATGCAAATTCTATATTTTTATCTGTACATTCTTTTGCAATTTGATTAAAAAACATTCTTACTACTTCAAGGACTTCTTCTGCTGTTGAATTTTCATTAAGCCCTAAGCATTCTATGACTTTTATTCTAAGTTTCTCTTGATATTTTTCAATACTTCCTCTCCATACAAAGCTGTATCTATTAGCATAGGCTTCTATCTTTGTTCCATCTATGTAAATACTTGACAGATCTATTTGATTTTCTTCTATTAACATTTGGACCATTTGATGGAGTATATCCGGTGTTAATTCTGTTATTTTTTGTCTAAATCTATTTATTGTACTATGGTCAGGTGCTTTTTCCGTATCAAGCAGATATTTAATTCTTAAATCATATTTACAAGCTTTTTCTATTTCTCTTGATGAAAATATTCCTTCTGAATAGCAAAATATTAGTATTTCTAGCATTGTTACAGGGTTTACTTTAGATTTTCTTCCAAAATGTGAGTAGACTTTTTTTAGTTCTGATAAATTCATCCTTTCAATTATATTTTTTACAAGCCTTAGTTTTACATCATCTTGGATATATATTTGTGTATTAAAGTTTAATTTTAATTGAATTGTATCATCAACAAGTGTAAAATTAGTTAATGACAATGTATGGGTTTTGTTTTTCATAAATACATTGTATCAAAAAAGACGAGGATTTTTTAACTTTCCTCGCCTTTTTATTTTAGGACTTTTGCAACAGCCCCAGTACAAACCACCGGCTAAGCCGGTGGTCATGATTACAGTAAATTATTTTCTTTCAGGTACTCAATTCTTTTTTTCAGAATCTCATCACGACTCAGTTCTTCAAATTCTTTCTGTGTTAGTGGTAATGAATAGTATTCGACAGATTTATTTTTCATAGAATCAAACTGTTCTTTTGTAATAGAGTAAGATTCCAAGTCAAACAGATTATCAGACAATTCTTTTAGGATA
>ERZ773014.1906-NODE-1906-length-12661-cov-2.393860_pt1 | contig 12661 bp, 7 predicted proteins | sample MGYA00580841_ERZ773014 | MGnify/ENA primary metagenome ERZ773014 (study PRJEB29015, sample SAMEA2737989) | human oral metagenome | biome: human oral; feature: human-associated habitat; material: dental | place: China | collected 2067 ...
GGTTGTTGGCTCGTCGCAGATAACCAGTGAAGGATCGCGGGTTAATGCCATAGCAATCAGAACACGCTGACGCTGACCACCGGAAAGCTCGTGTGGGTAGGACTCAAGCGTACGCTTTGGATCCAGACCAACAAGCTCCAGAAGCTCCTCAGCAGAACGAGTGCCTCCCCTGCTGGTAAGCTGCTTCATCTGAGAAGAGATAAGCATGGATGGGTTCAGCGAAGACAGAGCATCCTGATACACCATTGCAAGCTCGTGACCAAGCAGCTTGCGGTGCTCTTCTTTGGAGAGCTTCAGGAGGTCTTGGTCTTTGTAGAGAACCTGACCAGTAATGGTCTCTTTTGGATCAGTCAAGCCCATAATGACCTTGGTGGTAATAGACTTACCACAGCCAGATTCGCCGACCAGCGCCATGCACTGACCAGGACGGACATCAAAGCTTACGTGGTCAACAACCTTAACGTCTCCATGAGACTCAAAGCTGATGCAAAGATCTTTAACACTGAGCAATGGAGCAACATCAAAGTCTGGCTTACGTCTGTCTGTTCTGGACAGCTCAACCTCTTTGAGTGCATTAAGTCTGCGCTCAAGGGACTCTGCCTGCTCTGCGTAAGCGCGAACTGGATCAGATGCAAGAATGTCATCTGCACGCCTAGAGTCAGAGTTCTCTGTATCTACAGGAGCGCCAGGTGCTGCTGCCATAGCGTCAGTAAGACCCTCGGAGAGGATGTTCAGTGCCAGGCAGGTCATCATAATAGCCAGGCCTGGGAAGAATGCCTGCCACCAGCGACCAGCAAGAACGCCAGCACGAGCATCAGCCAGAATATTACCCCATGTTGGAGTTGGCTCTGCAATACCTGCACCAATGAAGGTCAGAGATGCCTCAAAGATAATTGCGTCTGCAACGAGCGTAACGGTAAAGACCATGATGGGAGCAATGCAGTTACGAAGAACGTGCTTCCACAAAATCCAAGGTGCACGAGCACCAGAAACAATGGTTGCCCTTACGTAATCCTCGCCATACTCGCTTACGATGTTTGCACGAACAATACGTGCAATCTGTGGCGTGTACATAAAGCCAATAGCAAAGATAATTGAAGGAACGCTGTTACCCAGAATAGAAACAAAGACTGCTGCAAGTGCAATGCCTGGGAACGACATGATGATGTCGAGCACACGCATGATGACCTCAGAGACAGCCTTCCTAGAAACAGCGGCAATAGCACCAATAATTGAGCCGCACAGCAGTGCCATGCCCGTAGCACCAAAACCAATGACCAGTGAATACTGACCACCATAGAGCATACGAGAAAGAATATCGCGGCCCTTATCGTCAGTACCAAAAATAAAGCCATTGCCTGGAGCCTGACGAGCGTTGAAGATCTCAAGTGGGTTATGTGGAGCAATAAAGTTTGCAAAGACAGAAGCAAGAACAACAAAGACAAGAATGACAAGAGCAATCTTGGAAGCTGTCTTCATCTTCTTAAAGCCACCAAAGGTTGAACCCTTTGCAGCAGCTTCTTCGAGCTTCTCGACTTGTTTTTTTCTAATTTGTACCATCGCACTACACCGTCCTAATGCGTGGGTTAATCAAGATATACAACATATCAACAACAATGTTGATGATGATGAAGGACAGTGCAACGACAACAACAACGCCCTGAACAAGCATTGCCTCGTTACCCTGGATGCCCTCAAGAATTGCGGTACCCATGCCAGGAAGGTTAAAAATAACCTCAATAACAACGGCGCCACCCATGAGGTAACCAATCTTCAGACCAAGCGTGGTTACAGGGGTAATAAGAGCGTTGCGAAGTACGTTTCTTGCGATGACGATTCGCTCTGGAATACCAGCGCCGCGAGCAGTACGAACGTAGTCCTTATCCAGCTCCTCGACCATTGCGGTACGAACAATACGAGTCATCTGACCAGACATTGGAACCGCAAGTGCAAATGCCGGCATAATCATACGAGCAAAGTAGCCGCCAAGATTTACCGTAGGATCTGGTAGTGCTCCAGAGGCTGGTAGCAGCTTAAGCGTAGACGCAAAGACCAGAATCAAAAGAACTGCCAACCAAAATGATGGCGTTGCAAGACCGGCAATTGAGAATACGCGGATGATTTGATCGGGCCATTGATCTCTATAGAGAGCCGCAATAACGCCCAACGTAAACGAAACTATTGCGCCAATAAAGAGACCCATAAAGGTCAACTGCATAGTTACTGGCAGAGCCTTTGAAATTCTTTCAGCAACTGAATAGTGAGAAGTGCCGTAGGTACCCAAGTTTCCATGTGCAACATCACCGATATAGCGCACATATCTCACAGGCCATGGGTCATCAAGGCCATTCTCAATGTGATACTGCTGGATAGCTTCTTCAGAAGCAGACTCTCCCAAGGCATTGTATGCAGGATCAACATGCGAGAAAGACATTAGGAAGAATACGAGAAAGGTGACGCCTAAAGCCATAATCGGCAGCGCAATAAGACGGCGTCCGATAAGACGTAATAGGTTGTTCACTATCTCCCCCTCTCTCTTTAAAACAAACCGTACAAATAAAATTTGATGAGACTTTGCACATCTCAGGACTGAATTTTGCGAACAAGAGCCCGAGCGTTATAAGTAAAACGCTCGGGCCCCAATGTATGAGATGCTAAGCGCGTGACGACAACAAATTAGCTAGCAGTAACTGTGTTGACATCAATGAAGGACATACCGGTAGTTCCGATGCCCTTGAAGCCCTTGAGAGCAACGCCGTTGCTGTTTGGCTTCTCGCTCCAAGAAGCGGTGAAAGTCTTAGCAAAGAGAACTGGGTACAGAGGTACGTTCTCAGCGATGATGTCGAAGCACTCGTTCCATGTGGACTGCTGATCAGCACCAGACTGGCCAAGAGCCTTGGTCATAAGATTGTGGAGCTTGGTCCACTCATCAGACTCCTTCCATGGGCAACGCTTGGTCATCCAGACGTTATCGCCATACCACCAGTTGAGCAGCAGGTCGACGTCTGCACCGAAGCAGGAAGGATCACCAGGGGCAAGCAGGATATCCCAAGAACCGTCAACTGCGTCGATTGCAGCATAGGTTGCAGGAGAAGTATCGGAAACGATGCTTACGTTAAATCCGAGTGCGTCAAGATCGTTCTTGACCTGAGTTGCCATGGACTTAACCTGCTCGTTATCGGTGGTGCGAAGAACAACATCACCAGGAGTAATGCCAGACTCAGCAATGAGCTTCTTAGCCTTATCTACATCGTGTGCATAGACAGTAGATGCCTTGTGATAGTTAGCAAAGGAAGAAGGAAGGTAGCTGGTAGCAACCTCTGCCTGACCAGAGAATGCGTTTGCAAGCATCTTGTCTGTATCAAGTGCATAGAGGCATGCCTGGCGAACCTTAACGTTGTCCCAAGGAGCCTTGCCAAGGTTGAACATTGCAAAGCGGACACCAAAGCCCTGAACAGCGTCAACGGTGCAGCCTGCGCCCTTGAGCTGGTCTACAGCGTCTGCAGGAACCATTTCCATAGCAAGGGTGGTTCCATCCTGCTGTGCAGTCAGACGAGCGGTTGGATCCTTAAGGACGTCATAGTGGAGCTTATTGTCCTTAGCAGGAGTTGCGCCGTTGTAGTTTTTGTTAGGAACAAGGTCAAGAGTATTGTCAGAGATGGACTCAAACTGCCATGGACCAGAACCAACTGGCTGCTTCTTCATCTCATCCTGGGAGCTACTTGCTGGAACAACGCGAACAATGGACAGGCGCTCCTTGAGGAGGGAGAAGTTAGCAATAGTGGTCTTAACGGTGACAGTCTTGTCATCCTTCTTCTCTACGGAAGCAATTGGGGAAAGCATTGGGACGTAAACGCTACCCTTAGCAGCGGAACGGTTAAAGGACTCAACAACGTCATCTGCCTTTACCTCGTTACCATCAGAGAACTTTGCGCCGTCACGGAGGGTAATCTCAAAGGTGTAATCGTCTACCTTCTTTGGATCAGCAGTAGCAAGCTCATTGAATGTAGAGTAGTCATGGAAGTTAAGACCGTAGAGGCCCTCAACTACCTGCCAGTTAACACCAAGAGCAAGTGCTGATGAAGTAGTAGATGGATCATAGTTCTGGGTTGAATAAGCGGTACCAGCAGTAATTGTGCCGCCGCCTTCCTTTCCAGATGGAGCTTCAGCTGCCTTCTGCTGTCCGCCACCGCAAGCGGTGAGACCAAGGCCAGCTGCAACAGTTGCTCCACCAAGGAAGCCGCGACGCGAAAGTGGACGGTTAATAAACTCGCTCATTTCTGCCTCTTTCTAAAAACTCTCCTTGCCACAACGTGGCACCAATGCCACTTGTGTGGCTTACATCTACATAACTATATGAAGAAAAGATATTTCCTCTGAACACAGTTCGCCCAACGGTATTAATTTCTCGCTCATTGGCTGCTCAAAATATGAAAACGTGTTTTGTTGTATTATTTACTGCATATAAATCTTAATAGCAGCTAAGAAGGCCCGCAGTTAGCGGGCTTTACTATTATTTTACCTTGTATAATATATAAATTATTTAACTAACTACACAAGTAGTAAGCAAAGTCAACTACCGTTTACCGATGTTTTACTACCGTTTGCCTTTAGAAATTACGGATATGTTGTGAAGATTAAACAAGAGTCAGCCCAAAATGAACTGACTCTTGTTTTAGAAAAGCGAAAACACACCAAGATTACTTAACTAAATCTACAACACGCTCAGGATTTGCCATAAAGTCCAAGTGTTCTTCCCCTAATCGGAAGCTAATAATTTCCGATACGTGATATGCATCTTCTTTTATAACTTCGAAATCTCCGTCAGCTGGACTATAGCGGCCATAATAACCATCTGATCGGTAGCTTGGAGGCCATCCATTTGTTCCTGCAACTGTCCAAACCAAGCACGGTAGTTTTTGCTTATGCATTTCTTGTAACAGCCCAGCGTTCCTTGTTTGAATCCACATTTTTGGAGTTCCAAAATAAGACCCAATGGCAAATAGCCCCAAATCTTGCTCAACAGTTCCAATAAGAACTCCATGGGAACTTATTGTCCAATAGAGCGTTATGTTCATTACTACTGGACCAGCTTTGCTAACGCCCAAAAACGGACCAGAGATAGTAGCGGTCTCTAAGTCAATATTTTCTGCGGATCCAAAATCAGACTTAAGACCATTTCTCTTATTCTCATATTGTTGCACAACATACTGAGCTGCCTGCTTTTTTAACTCTGGCAGTCTCATAGTATTCAGTTTAAAAAACCAGTTATTTATCAGCAAACCACAAATAACAAGAACTACCAATAATGACAGACCTTTTATAAACCTTTTTCTACGCTGCATCTTCTGTCACCTCATTAGAGCTGCATGTAGCAATTGACGTAAGAGTAATGACTGGGCAGCTCTAATGATATTCCGAGAGAGTGTGCTTGAACAGTTCATCCGCCGGTTAATGGTCATATTTCAGCGTTGAATGAAAAAAAATAAGAATGGCATCCTAATACGACATAGCTGCCATTCTTAAAGCAAATAAATCTATTGCATAATTGGGCTTTAGAGATTATGTTTCTTCATCCTTTGCTCAAAGAGCTCGTTGATAATCTTTGTCATCTCTTCAACTTGTTGAGCACTAGGTTCATCCTCAAATGCAGTGTAAAGCTCTGGGTACTCCCGAGCAATTAACTCACAAGACTTACCCGTTGCATGACCACGAACAAAGAACGGAATACGCTTAATGTACTCAGGATTTACCAGTGCCAAGATCTTCTCGTCTGCTGTTTTACTCATGAGTTCCTCCCCTTGCATCTAACTTCTCATGTACAGTCGTGGAAGATTCTTCCCAAGCTTTGAGCTCTTCATAAATAGTTTCTGCCAAGTTCACAGAAACACCTTTTACCTGAGAGATGTCCTCAACACTTGCAGCCTTCAGACGCTTAAAAGAGCCAAAATGGCGCATGATATCTTTTTTGCGTTTAGACCCTACACCAGGTATTTCATCCAGAATAGAGACGGTCATTGCCTTATCTCTAAGCTCACGATGGAAGGTAATCGCAAAACGGTGAGATTCGTCACGAACTTGCTTGATAAGGTACAAAGATGCTGAACCTGTAGGCAACACGATTGGCGTATCGTCCCAAGGTACAAAGACTTCCTCATCAGACTTAGCAAGACCGCAGACAGGAATATCCAACCCCAACTCATTGAGCTGATTGATTGCGGCGGTCAGCTGAGGTTTGCCGCCATCAACTACCAGCAAATCAGGTCGTGAGCCAAAGCGTTCGTCTGCCATGCGCTCCGGACTATACCTTCTGCCTAGGACCTCTGTCATTGAGACAAAGTCGTTAGCTTCATCAAGCTCAGCACGGATCTTAAAGCGTCGATACTGGCTTTTATCAGCCTTTCCATTAGTAAAGACCACCATAGACGCAACGGTAAAGTTTCCATGAAGCGTAGAGATATCAAAGCACTCAATGCGCAGTGGCGGCGCGTCAAGCGCAAGTGCGCTTTCAAGCTGAAGAAGTGCCTGGTTAGTGCGGTCATCAGCATAGCCCGTGCGAATCATGTGGCGCATCAGCGCATGACGAGCGTTAGCGGAAGCCATCTGAAGAAGACGGAACTTCTCGCCACGTTGTGGGTGATGAAGCACGCAGTTGTGTCCTCGTTTTTGCGTCAGCCACTCAGACAAAACCTCTGCGTCGAGAAGATCGATGGGCAGGTTAACCTCTGCGGGAATGTCAGCGGTTTCGTCGTAGTAGCGCTTCAAGAAGCCCGAAACCAGCTCTTCCTCGGAAACGTCCAAGCCTTTGTCCAGGATAAACTCAACTGAGCGGATGGTACGACCTTCTCGCACAACAAACACGCAGGCAGCGGAGATAGTTTCTTCTCGATAAATGCCAATGAGGTCAATGTTGACTGAGGTAGGAAACGTGACTTGCTGGCGGTCATCGAGATCAGAGAGTGAAGTCAGACGGGACTTGAGCCTAGCTGCCTTCTCAAAATCCAGGTCAGCGGCAGCTTCTTGCATCTGGTCTTTGAGCTCAGAAACAATCTCGGAACGATTTCCGCGGAGGAAGTTTTCTACCTGCCTGACGTTCTTTGCATAGGAAACGGTATCAATGGCTCCCACGCACACACCAGGACCCTTGCCTACGTGGTAGTCAAAACAGGGACGCCCTTTCTTTGCAAGCAGCAAGTTAGCAACGGCTGCGCCATCAGGGTCTTTTTCTAGCAGACGTTTAGCACGCTTCCACTCTACGCACGTAGCGGAGCAGATAGGTACTACTTTTCTGAGCGTCTCGATAGTTTGGCGCGCAGCGTATGAATCAGTGTAGGGACCAAAATAACGTGTCCCCTTCTTGTGTTTCTCGCGCGTGTATTTTATTGCTGGGAAGGTATCTGACTCGGTAATGGCAATGTAGGGATAGCTCTTATCGTCTTTAAAGTCTACGTTGAAGTACGGGCGATACTGAGCAATAAGATTGCGCTCCAGTACCAGTGCCTCGTGCTCATTTTCTACCACGATGTAGTCAAAACTGCGCACGACCTGCATCATCAGAGGAATCTTGGCACGGTCATCTTGAAGCGTAACGTACTGCCTCATGCGAGCACGCAGGTTTTTAGCCTTGCCTACATAGATAACCTTGCCAGAACCATCTTTCCAGAGATAACATCCTGGATTAGTAGGAACCTGATCAACCTGTTCTCTAATGGATACCAGGTCATCTGAAGGTTCGGAAGAAAATGATGGCGCAAGTCCTGGTGCCCCCGAAGGTACGTAGTTGGGGTCAAGATTGTTCTGAGAGTTATCTTTGCCGCCTCTGGCACCGCTTTTGGCCATGCTATGACCTTACGCGAGAAACCAGTGCACGAAGCATGGCAGACTCTGGTGATTTGAAGAGGATTGCCAAGCCATAGGTAACCAAAACAGCTGGGATACCTGCAAAGATGCAATACAGCACGCCGTAAAGTGCTCGTCCATCTGGTGCGCCAATAACAGCGCGCAGACCCACCATAATAAGAAGTGCTGCCGCTGATCCTGCAAGGCCAAAAACAACCGAGCGTACAAACGCAAACACCATTGATTTGAGCCCGATCTGACCAAGGTGCTTACGCAGGCTAATCAACATAATGGTGTCAATGACCACATAGAAGATGGCCGAGGTAGTTGCTACAAACATCATGCCAAAGTGAGAAGTACCCACCAGCAGCACCAAAACCTGAACGACAGATCCGAGGGTTGCCGAAACAGCATAAAGCGTCATGCGACGCATAGCAGAACAGACTTTTTGCAGGTACATACCAATGCCATACAGAGGCAAAGCAAGCGACTGACCAATCAAGAATTGCTGGGTTAACAGCAGCTGATCTTCAGTGAACTTGCTGGCTCCAATAATAGAAACAAGAGGCATCGAGAAGATCATGAGGTACATCATGAACGGTACGGTAAAGAAAAGGATCTGGTTGATACCGTGCTTGAAGTCCTTCTTGAACTGATCCATATTCTCTTTTGCCCAACTATCGGACAGCTCGGTAAAGAGGGCTGTGGTAATAGGCACCGTCAAAATGGAATATGGCAGCGTATACCAAAGGCGAGCGTACGCCGCAATGGATGCACCAGACGCGGAAACGCTGAGCTGCGAACTTGTCTGAACCGACATAGTTACAAACGTGGCAACCACAACAATCAAAGCAGGTGCACCAATCTTAAGTGTCTCTTTAAGTGCAGGATCTTTGAGGTTAATTCTCCACGAGAGCTTAATCCCCTTGCGCTTAAGTGATGGAACCTGAATCAAAACCTGAATTAAGACGCCCAGGGGATTTCCCAGTGCAAGAATAAGAAGACCCAGCTCAGGGTTTGTGTTAACCAAGAAAGCATACGCAAAGAACGATGCCGTAGTCACAAAGTTATTAAAAATAGGAGCCGCAGCTGGCCAGAGGTAGTCTCGCTCTGCATTCAAAACACCAGAGAAAATGGTGGAGAAACAATACAGCATAACCTCAATAACAAAGAACCTAAAGAAGTACACTGCCAGCGTTGGGTCAAAATCAGCACCTGCCGAGAAGGACTGTGTATACACCACTTCTGCAGCAAAGAAGAAACCTAGAACAGCAACAAGTCCAGTTGCGACAACAACAATGGAAAGCAGGTTGGATGTGTAGGCGTTTGCCTCATCCTGTCCAACTTTTTTCTTGATAGAGAGATATACCGGCAAGAAAGCTGTGGTGAGCATTCCCGCACCAACAAGCTCATAGAGCTGGTCAGGAAGGGTATTTGCAATGGAGTAGCAACTAGCAAGAACGGTAGCACCCATAGCAAATGCCTGAGCCCAGGTTCTTAAAAAGCCCGTAATACGGCTAATCAGAACAAGCACGCTCATCATAGAAGTGGAGCGGCTCAAGTCTTTCTGCTTAGAAGCGTCCTCTTTATCAGAAGACTCTGCTGAAAGTCGCATATGTTTGGGCTGATATGCCACTAGTGCACCTCGCGAACAATATCTGCAAACGTAGCCGATACAAATGAAGCTAAATCTTCTGGAGAAAGCGTTAAACTGAGTCCGCGTTTTCCACCAGAGATATGGATGAGCTCAAAAAGCTGAGCGGTCTCGTCAATTATAGTGGGAAACTGCTTCTTCATACCAACGGGAGTACAACCACCACGCACATAGCCTGTTAAACCCTCAAGCTCTTTAACAGGCAGCATGGAAAGATTCTTTTGACCGGATGCGACTGCTGCCTTCTTAAGATCAAGCTCTTGATCTACAGGAATGCAGCACACCACATGCTCTCCGCTTGAAGACACGCAGACAAGCGTTTTGAACGCAGCGTCTGGATCTTCTCCAAGCATCTCTGCAATATGAGTTCCCAACTCACCAGAAGGAACGTCTTCGTCCACCTCGTAAGATTGGAACTCGTAAGCAATACCGGCAGCATCAAGCTCCCTCATGGCATTTGTCTTTTGAACCTTTACCGTTTTTCTCGCCATGTTATGCGCGCTTCTTCTGAGCTTTTTTCTCTGCAGCTAGACGTGCATTATCACGGTCTAGAATCTCTTTGAGGAACTTGCCGGTATGACTTTCTGGAGTTGCCGCAACCTTTTCTGGCGTACCGGAAACAACTACCGTTCCTCCGCCGTCGCCACCCTCTGGACCCATATCAATAATACGATCAGCCATCTTAATAACATCCAGGTTGTGCTCAATAACAAGAACGGTGTTACCCGCATCAACAAGACGCTCAAGAACAACAATAAGCTGTCTGACATCCTCAAAATGAAGGCCAGTTGTTGGCTCGTCCAGAATATAAAGAGTTTTACCAGTCTGCTGACGGTGAAGCTCTTTTGCAAGCTTAACGCGCTGCGCCTCGCCACCAGAAAGCGTAGTTGCTGGCTGGCCAAGATGAATATAGCCAAGGCCCACATCGTGAAGAGTCTGCAGCTTGTTCTTAATGCGAGGAATATTTGCAAAAAACGCTAGTGCCTCATGAACCGTCATGTCAAGCACGTCAGAGACGGACTTGCCGTGGTAGAGAATCTCGAGCGTCTCACGGTTGTAGCGCTTACCGTGGCAGACCTCACAAGGAACATAGACGTCAGGCAGGAAGTTCATCTCAATTTTAATCTGACCGTCGCCCTTACAAGCCTCGCAGCGGCCTCCTTGGACGTTAAACGAGAAACGTCCAGCTGAGTAGCCGCGTGCACGAGACTCTGGAACGGAAGCGTACAGTGCGCGCAGGTCATCCCAAAGGCCAATATAGGTTGCTGGATTAGAACGAGGCGTTCTTCCAATAGGACTCTGGTCAATATCAATGACCTTATCGATAAGATCGACGCCTTCAAGCTTTTTATACTCTCCCACCACACGCTTTGAATGCTGAACTGCGTTGGTAAGCGCGGGGGCAAGGGTATCGGTAACCAAAGAAGACTTACCAGAGCCAGAAACACCTGTGACTACTGTCAATGTGCCCAGCTCGATAGCGGCGGAAACGTTCTTAAGGTTGTTAGCGCTAGCTCCTGTAATCTTAATTTTGCCGCGACCAGGCTTACGACGAGCCTCTGGCAGCCTAATCTGCTTCTTTCCCGTGAGATACGCACCTGTGATGGAATCAGGGTTTTCAACAATCTCTTCTGGAGTGCCAGCAGCAACAACGTGACCACCAAGCTCACCGGCGCCGGGACCCATGTCAATAACGTAGTCAGCTGCACGAATGGTATCTTCATCGTGCTCGACAACAAGTACGGTATTACCGCGGTCTCTGAGCTGCTTGAGGGTCTCAATAAGACGGTTGTTGTCTCTTTGATGCAGGCCAATAGAAGGCTCGTCCAGAATGTAAAGGACGCCCATAAGACCAGCGCCAATCTGAGTTGCCAAGCGAATACGCTGGGCCTCTCCACCAGAAAGCGATGCTGCTGCACGAGAAAGCGTGAGATAGTCCAAGCCAACGTTTACCAAGAACTGCAGCCTTGCCACAATCTCTTTGACAATAGGACCTGCAATAACCTTCTGACGATCAGTAATAGTCAGCTGCTTGAAGAACTGGAGCGACTCTTTACAGGAAAGTTCACAGACCTCCCAGATGTTTTTCTCGCCAACCGTAACGGAGAGAATTTCTGGCTTTAAGCGAGCTCCGTGACAGGTTGTACAAGGCATCTCGCGAATATACTTCTCAAGATGCGTCTTCATATTTTCTGACGTGGTCTCTTGGTACTTGTCAAAAAGAATCTTTCTGACGCCAGAGAAGGTGGTAAACCAGTGCGTATTGCGACCGTCGCGCGTCTTGTAGTCAACGCGAATCTTAGTAGAACCAAGACCGCCGAGAAGGGCATCTTGCACCTTCTTGGGCAGCTTGTTCCAAGGTGTTGTATCAGATACGTCAAAATGCTTGCAGACTGCAGACAAAATCTGAGGATAGTAATTGGAGTGGCCAAAGAGGCTTCCAAAAACGCCCTCTGATACGGACAGTTTTGGATCAGCAATCAGTGCCGCAGCATCAATAATTTTACGAGTTCCCAGACCATCGCAGTCAGGACAGGCACCGTAAGGAGCATTGAAGGAGAAATCGCGAGGCTGCAGATCATCCATAGAGTGACCGTGAATTGGACAAGCAAGCGCCAGTGAATACTGCAGGAGTTCTTCTGGCATAGTCTCTGGATTGGATTTATCAGCCAGAAGCAATATGCCTACCTTGCCCTGGGCAAGCTTAGTTGCCTGCTCAACGCCTTCAACAATGCGGCCCAAAGAATCAGGACGGATGACAATACGGTCGACAACCACCTCAATATCGTGCTTGAGCGTTTTACCCAGCGTGATTTCTTCATCAAGTTCACGCACGACGCCATCAACACGAACGCGAGAAAAACCTTCTTTTCGCAGATCTTCAAAGAGCTTGACGTACTCGCCCTTGCGACCCAAAACAACAGGAGCCAGGACATAGGCTCTGCGTCCCTGACCAGCCTCGAGGATTTTATCGGCAACTTGATCTGTTGTCTGGCGCTCAATAACGCGACCGCACTCAGGGCAGTGAGGAGTGCCCATGCGAGCGTACAGAAGACGCAGATAGTCGTAGATTTCTGTAACGGTACCCACGGTAGAGCGAGGGTTTCTAGAAGTTGTTTTCTGATCAATAGAAACAGCCGGAGAAAGACCGTCAATAGAGTCAAGGTC
>ERZ773014.1909-NODE-1909-length-12654-cov-4.184380_pt1 | contig 12654 bp, 11 predicted proteins | sample MGYA00580841_ERZ773014 | MGnify/ENA primary metagenome ERZ773014 (study PRJEB29015, sample SAMEA2737989) | human oral metagenome | biome: human oral; feature: human-associated habitat; material: dental | place: China | collected 2067 ...
ATGAAGCCCCGATGGCATACAAGTCGCTCGCTGACATCATCGACGTGATCCGCGATTCCGTCGACGTCATCGAGGTTCTGAAGCCCGTCTACAACTTCAAGGCAGGAGGCCCGAAGGGGGCGGTGGAGGAGAATGAATAAAGATGTTTATGATTCCCGAGAGAATACGGCTGAATAATAGGGCTGATGAAGGCAATAAGGAAAAGGAGCGGGAGTTCGGCGCTAATATCATCGGTGTTGGAGATAACGGACGGGAAGCTGTTCACTGCCTGCTGCGAGAAGGTTTCAAAGGCATCAGATGGCTGGGATTGCATCGGAATCCGCAAAATTGCTACCCGATAGGCGTCGATGTGATTGCGACGTATGGATCATGGGCGGGCATCGAAAATGTCGTGCTTCCGTTCGGCGGCGGGATGCCAAAAAGCGTACTGCAATTTTATAGGTATCGCAAACGCTTTTTTCGGACAGGGAAGCCGTCGTTCGTGCTGGCTGATTTTGCGGAATCGGTTGGCAGAGATGCTGCGCCCGTTGCAGCTGCGGATTCGTATGCAATCGCTGTGGTCGCGATACCCTTCATTGAGAAAATCATAGCCCCGAATGCGCTGGACTTTATAGAAGCGAAACTGTATTGGCGATTTCAAAGCCTGTGCCAACATACGAGTGTCGTCATAGCGATGGACGACGACGTTCCGTCTCGTATAGGAGAAGCAAGAAACAAGGCGATGGCGAAGCGGCAAAGCGATTTCGTCGGCGATCTGCTACACAGCATACAAGGCGGGGCGAACGCCGCGCTGCATTGGCAGGAAGTTGAGAAATTTTTTTCCGAGCCTCGGAGATGGGGACGGTGCAACCTGTGGCGAGCATGGAGCAGCGTAACCGGAGACGTGCGCTCTGCGATGGCGGACGTGCGGCGCGTGCTCTCATGCGGCGGCGCATTGGAGGAGGCAAAGCGCGTGTTCGTCATGGTCACGGGGAAAGATGGGGAATTTTCCCTGACAGATGTGCAGGACGTGGTAGATGCGTTGGCAGCGACGCTGGATGCGGAAGCAGAGGTGATGCTGCACGTCAATTGTGAGAAGGAATTTGCTGACGGTGTGCGTGTCAATATGGCGGTGCGGCTGGATGCGGGGTGAGCGGCGTCCGGCTGCTCGTGTGATTACAGGACATCGGAGCTGGGATCAACCTGACCAACGGCGTCGTATATGATATCGCAGGTGTCGTGAGGGGTACCGGCAAGAAGAAGTTCAAGGGCGGTACGATGGTCGTCAATTTCTATGCCGGATCGCACAAGACAGGCGATGTATATGTGTCGATTTCCACACCGCTCAATCCGGGAGAGCCTTTCTATTTCAGAGAATCGACGGGTTCGATTGAAGCGGAGCGTTGTGAAGTGGATCATATTACAGAATCTTTTTTCTGAATGTGATAGATGTGAAAAGATTTTCAGGGAGGGATTATTCATGTTTTGTCAGAATTGCGGAAAAGAAAGAGCCGGAGATGGGGCGTTTTGCCCGCAGTGCGGCAGCCGGTACAACGTGCCGCAGGAAGAGGCGGCAGGAAGTGTGCAGCAGGAAGGGGCGGCAAGTGTGGCAAGTGTGACGAATCCTGCCGTGCGCCCCGCACCTGCGGCACCTGCAGTGGTGAAGGGAACGGACACAGCGCAGCGCGAAAAGATTATGCGCTTGTGCATAGGCACGAGTACGGATTATTATTCCAAGGCGTTTGCAAAAATCGATCGCGGAGAATCGAGCTTCAATCTCACGGCGTTTTTCATCGCACCGTTGTTCTTGCTGTATCGCCGGCAGTTTGATGAATGGAAGAAGATGTGCCTGCCATGGGTAGTCCTCTACCTGCTGAATAATACGATGGCACAAATCAGCCTCTTGATGCTGAACTTCTCCCTGATAAGTTTCTTCCAGACTGTAGGATCCTGGCTGATTCCTGCGGGTCTCGCAATGGCCTTCTTCGTGGCGAAGAACTTCAATCGGAAGTATAAGGAAAGCCTGGAGAATTTCATTGCTGAAAAAGGGGAGAGTGCAGACGAAAGCGTATGGAAAGCACGTCAGCCTTCGATGAAGTACCCGCTGATCTTCTTGGTGGTCGTCGTGGTGTATAACTCTGTGCTGGCATGGCTCGTCAGTACATTGCTCCTGCGTGGCCTGTAAGCGGTGCGCTGGTGCTTATGAGTTTGGAAAAACGGTAAGAGCTTTGGAAGACTGAGGTCTTGAACGGCTGCAGTTTTTGCATGGGAACATCTTGCGGCGTGGGCAAATATTGTCCATGCCGCAAGATGCTATGGGAGAAAGAAGATGTCGCAAGGCGGGTGACATCGGGGAAAGGCAGAAGGGGTATGATAGGTGTACGGAACAGATATTGAGAAATATTCGCCGGGAATGAGCAATAGGTCTTGTGGTTTTACTATGCATAGGTATTGCGGGATAGAGATGTTCATGATAGAATTTTAAAAATAGGAAAAATTTTTGATTTTTAGGTTAGAAGAATGAGGGGGCATAAAACGTGGCGGACAAGGATTTAGCTTTTTTGTATGAATGCTCGAATGATGAATTGGGTGTTTTAGTGGAGATTATTAAAAGTCGTGGTACAGAAATGCTGACAGTGACGGAAAAATACGAAAAATATGCGCCGGATCATCAGAAATATGTCGCTGAAATCTAACAGGAACTTATCGATTTTGGGACTACTGGGGGCGGCTTGCGCAATACTTTCTTTGGCAATAAACCCTACAATGAGATATTACGCGATGTTTGCAAAGAATTGGAAGTGACAGCTGCCTCAAAGGCGGCAACGTCCACGTTGGAGGATGCGCTTTTAGAGACGGTGTTATTCCAAATGTGGGATGAGCTGGCGAACGAGAATAAGCGTACTTTGGCAGAGAATTTGGGCAGAATGGCGCAAATGATTTTCGAGGAAAAAGGTCTTTCATATGATTCGCTGCAAGAGATTTTCCGCGCAAGGCGACGCGCTTCGTATAATCTCTCTGTACTTTTGGCAGATTCTATGGCGCAAAAATACTCCAAGAGGGATTTAAAAATTGCAAAAAATCTGGGACAGACCCTGGCGATAGGTTTGTTTTCCGGGCCTTTGGCGATGATCTTTGCTATATGGAAGGTTGCAGGTTCTGCATTTCAAGTCACGGTTCCAGCAGCCATCTATATTGCCGCTTTGCGTCGCATGAAGGAATATGATGACTTCGCTAGGGCGTTCGATGTAATGCAGTTTGGCGAGGTGGATGCTCGGGAGGACGAAGAAGGCGACGATGATGAGGATGTAGCGAAACGACGGAAGGAAATAGAGGATATGTTCTCGTCTAAGACAGAATCATAAGAGCGGTGCTGTTTGCCGTAAGGCAGTTTTATGGCATGAGGGAAATGTTAGGAGGAAGAGTCATGCGCAAAGTTTATATCGAACACAATCCGTATCGATCGACGACGAAAGTTCTCATTGATCGGGAACAGCCGGAGCAGAACAGTTGGTTTAACGGCTTAGAGGAAAAGCGTCTGCAGGATTGGGTGGAGGAACTGCCGCAAAGGCTTGAGGAGGAGTGCAATGATGATGTAGAAGTCACCTTTCATGGGATCGCTATGGATTATGCCGATGTGGTAGAAGTTTGCAAGAGAGCAGTAGAGAATGATTGCAGGATTAAGATTACGACAAAGTTCAGACCAGGAAAAGAGACGCAGGATAAAGAGGCTGAATTGCGAATGCTATATCAAGAAATACAAGGAGGACCCAATGAGGCATTGCGAAAGTATGAACAGATAGAAGGAGCCTTTGTCAAGGCTCGTGACAATATTTGTGAGGTTGCGGTGATTGCTCCTATGAGTTCGGGGAAATCGACCTTGATTAATGCTTTATTGGGGGAAGATTTACTTCCTGTCAGTGGAGATGCCTGTACGGCTATTCTTACGGAGATTTATGATGAAGCAGGAAAACAGGGATGGACGCTCTCAGCGTATGATAAAGATAAAGAAATTCTTATCGAAAATCAAGAAAATGCTACAGCGGCAGATGTAAAAAAACATAATGGTGAATCAATGGAAACCTCTGGAATTGTGCTTAGAGGGAAGATACCGTTCGTTTCCTCGGGTGAGATTCGTTTAAAACTAGTGGATACTCCTGGCCCGGACAGTTCTACACATCCGGAGCATAGGCGTGTCCAAAAAGAGTATCTTAATGATACAGACTCTTTGATTCTCTTTGTGCTTAGTCCAGATTATCGTAGTGATGGAAAAAGTAATGTTTTAAAGGAGGCTTTAGAGATTGTTGTCGGCAAGATAAATGATAGAAACGGTGGTAAAAAATCGAGCGATCGATTTATCTTTGTACTTACTTGTATGGATGAAATTAAGAAAAAGAATGATGGTGAACTTGCGAAGATATTGCAAAAAGCAAAGGATTATTTAGAAAGTGAAGGAATCAGTCATCCGAAAATCTTTCCGGTTTCTGCAAAAGCAGCTCTTGATATTCGCCGATGGCAGGCGGGTAAAGCAGATCCTGAAGAAGAGTCCGATGCGAAAAATGCAGTCGATAAATTCAATCGGCTGGAAAATGGTAAATATCTTGAGGAAGGTGCACCTCTGCCACAGAATCTTCTTGATGAAATCTCAAATCGTTTAAAACAAGCAAGACAAGCGGGGGATGAATGGGAAGAAGCATTGATTCATACAGGAATTCCTCCTTTGGAATTAGCCATTGAACAGTATGTACGTAAGTACGCAAAGGTGGAAAATATAAAAAGAATAGTAGAAAGGATGAAAAATACTTTGGCGGATGGTGAGGCTGAAGATAAGCTTAATCAAATGGTTTTAGAAAATAAAAAGGAATTTGAAAAACATCTTTCTATCTATCAGAAATTAGAGAATGAGTTGCAAGATGAGAAAGCTGCCAAGGCGTTTACGGGATGTATTGAGGATTTATATACGCCTGTTAAAGAGGACATGGACAGAGATATCCAATCAATGTTTAGAGATTATCAAGGACAATTGACAAAGGAATTTGAGAAATATCGGCTTTTAAAAGAACTTCCTTATGATGAAGCAAAGAAGAGTGTAGACAATATGAAGGCATTTGCAGAAAAAATGGAGGATAAGTATATTCCTCAAATTCAAGAACGTACGAAAAAAAAATTACAGGAACATGCGCAGGAAATTTATGCAAAATATAGGAAGTATCTGAATCATTTGGCAGAAATAGTGACGAATATTCCCGTGAAGGAGAATATGAATCCTCTGAACTTGGTTCGAGGGCGTATGAGTGAAATGGGAGGGCTACTGGAAGAGGCTGCTTATAAGAAGAACGTTCCCGCTGATGGATATTACGGGAGCAATTCTAAATTTACCATCAAGAATTTGATCGATCCTAGGTGGTGGTTGGAGACCATAAAGAGAGTTTTTTCAAAGACTCCGCCTGTGAAGAAAAAATTCGTTAAGATGGACGAACTGGAACAAAATTTTCTTGTTGAAATTGAAAAAAATTTGCGTGCAAATGGAGATCTTATAAAAAAATATGTCGATCAACAGGGAAGACATATTTTTGAAGTGTTTCAGAAGGAAGCAGAAAGTTTGGAAGGGGTTTTGAGCAGACAGCGAGAGAAAATGGAGCATTGTCAAAGGGATAAAGTATACGCTGAGAAACAGTTGGAAGTGGCAAAATGTAATCTGCAATGGCTCAAAGAAATCAAGACGAAAATGGATGCTATTTTAGATATATAGGGGGCTGATAAAATGATTACGGAAAACTTTCGGGCAGCTGTCAAGAAAAATGATTTACTGGGAGTACATATCATGATGAAAGACAGCTTGTTTACAGATCCGAGTTTTCAGACCTTTCGGGAGATGGAAAATGAGGCATGTGGCATGGAAAATCTGTATGTTCCGCATGATGGCATAGCTTTTTTGCTAGATGAAGCGGCATGGACACAAGATTATATGAGCACTCTTTTGGCTGATGTAGTGAATAATTTTTCAAGGGAACGCATCGAGCATTTGAAAAAGGTCATACAGAAGCTCCACCCTATGCAAGCCGGTCGGAAGGTGGTGGTAGAACAGTCTATCGGAGTGGACAGAGGAAAAAAGTTCCGCCCGAAACGACACAGAGCGCCGGGCGAATATCTGGTACTGCCGCTGCAACTTATAGTGAAGGGGGTCGCGGTGGGCGGGTTGCTTCTCGGATTGATAATAATCCTCATAAAGTCAATAGGGATTTTCAGCGGAGTCTTGGCGGGGGCACTTGTCGGGGGGAGCTTTGCCTATGTGATACACATGAAATGGAGACAGATTTGATGAAACAAGCGGAGCAAAAGGTTGTTTCTGTGCAGGAAGAGCAAAAAAAGCTGACACAAGGATTTCTGGAAGCGAAGACGCAGCTGGAGGATATTGTACGTAAGCAGTATCTCTATCGGTTGCAAGATATGAAAATCCAAACTCTGCCGCAGGATATGGCACAGATCAATGATTTGCGGCTGTTCAAGGTTACGGAAATGGTGTACCAGAAAGGGGAATTTTCACCCCATAAGTTTGCGACGTCTTCGCTGCTGTGCAAAGTCTGGAAGCGAGCGTTGCACTTGTTATCCAAGGTGTACGGGGAAGAACGGAGCTTTATTTCGGTGTACGCAGACATAATAAGAGATACACGGTGAGCTCCATCGAGAAAACTTTGAAAAATGCCTTAAGGGGGAATTTCCCGGGACTCCGCCTAAATGCCTCGCTTACGAATCCGAAAACGCAGAATTTTTTTGATTCGATGCCGCAGAAGAATATGGCAGCTGTTTCTTGTGTAGCGAATGCAAGGGATGTGGCGTTGAAGGACGATGAGAGCTTTGTGCAGGGGATGGAGAAGTTTGCGCGAGCCATGCAGGGGCAGGATTATGTGGCAGTGATTCTTGCCAGGAGTGTAGCTTCGGCGCAGTTGGAACAGCAGCGTCTTGCCTACCAGGACATGTATACCAGCTTGTCGCCCATGGCAAATCTCCAACTGACGGAGGGCGATAATTCATCCGTGAATATTTCCCATGCTTTTACGCACGGAACGAGTGAAACGACGAATTACACCGTCAGTAAAGGGTTCCAAAAGGGATGGAGCTATGGTACAAGCACGAGTGTGAGCAAAGCGGACACGCTGCAAGTAGCTGCAAAAATGATCGGCGCGGCGGCACTGGGGTTAGCTGCTGTCGCAGCTGCACCGGCCGTAGCCGCAGGAGCTGCAGGGGCAGCAGGGGCGGCGGCCGCCGCCAGTCCGGCTGTCATGGGATCTTTGATGGCGGGGCAATTCGCTTTGGGTTCGTTTGTACCGAAGACGACGACCAAGGGAGAAAACCAAGGGGTCAATATGGGGGTGAATGAAAGTGAATCGCACTCTTTAGGTCAGACGGTGAACGAAGGCGTCACCTATACGCAGGGCGCAAGTGAGGGGGCATCGCGAACTCAGCAGCTGACCGTGCAGAATAAAGCGATACAGGATATGCTGGAACGGATCGACCTCCAGCTGCGGCGGCTTGCGGAGTGTGAGAGCTTGGGCATGTGGGAATGTGCCGCATATTTCATGGCAGAGCAGCGAGAAGTTGTGGAAATGGCGGCAGGTACATATAAGGCGCTGATGCGTGGAGAACATTCCGGCGTAGAGACATCGGTAGTTCATGTATGGGGCGGTGAGCGTGATCCGAAGAAAAAAGAGATTTTCAACTATGTGAAGAACTTGCTCCATCCGAAGTTCCTTTATAGGGTGCAGGAGCACGAGACCGTCGTCACACCCGCGTCGCTGATCAGCAGCAATGAACTGGCACTTCATATGGGACTGCCTCGAAAATCCCTTTGTGGCTTTCCCGTTACGGAACATGCGGAATTTGCGCAGGAGGTTGTACCGCATTCGGAAGGAGATACGATTCCTTTCGGAAAGGTATTTCACATGGGAGCAGAAACGACAGAGAAAGTGCAACTGGCGCAAGATTCTTTGACCATGCACACATTCATTACGGGGTCTACCGGAGCAGGCAAGACGAATGCCGTATGCCGCTTGCTGGATAGATTGCCGAGCCGGGTGCCCTTCCTCGTCATAGAGCCGGCGAAGGGGGAATATAAGGAGGTTTTCGGCGGCAGGAGTGATGTGAGGGTCTATGGAACGAATCCCTATAAAGTTCCGCATTTGCTGCAGATCAATCCGTTCTGCTTCCCAGATGATATTCATGTCATGGAGCATATCGACTGCTTGGTTGAAATCTTTAACGCCTGCTGGCCTATGTATGCAGCGATGCCTGCCATCCTTCGGGAAGGCTTGGAGGAGGCGTATAGGAAGGTTGGCTGGAATCTGAAGTCTTCGAAAAGGCAGGGGGCGTATCCCACCTTTGATACGCTGTTGGCGGTGCTGCCCGAAGTGATTGCTTCTTCGGAGTATTCTGCGGAGACGAGCAGCGACTATAAAGGTGCGTTGCTCACGCGCGTGCGCTCCCTTACGAGAGGGATTCACGGGCAGATTTTCCGGCAGGATATGGATGGAAAGGCATTGTTTGAAGAGAATGCGATTGTCGATCTCAGCCGGGTTGGCTCCACGGAGACGAAAGCATTGCTCATGGGGCTCTTGATCTTGCGCCTGCAGGAATATCGCATGTCGGAAAGCTTTGCAGGGCGAGGCTTACGTCACATTACGGTGCTGGAGGAGGCGCACCACCTTTTGCGCAGGACTTCCAGCGAGCAGTCGCAGGAGAGCTCGAATCTGCAAGGCAAGGCGGTCGAGATGATCAGCAATGCCATTGCCGAGATGCGTGCTTATGGGGAAGGCTTCGTCATTGCAGATCAATCCCCCGGTTTGATGGATATGTCGGTCATTCGCAATACGAATACGAAGATCATTTTGCGCTTGCCGGATGAAGGGGATCGCCTGCTCGTGGGCAAGGCGGCGGGCTTGTCAGAGGCGCAGATCATGGAGTTGGCACGTCTGGAATGCGGCGTGGCGGCGATTTCGCAAAGCGGCTGGCTGGAGCCTGTTCTTTGCAAGATTGATAAGTTTACAGATGCAAGGGGAATGGCGTCGGCTTCGTTCGAGTGGGAAGATAAGGAAGGCGTTGCCGTGCGGCACTTTTGGGATGCGGCATTGAACGGCAGGAAATTTGAGCTGTCGAAAGAAGGGGCGGATGCGGTTCGCCGATGGTTTGCTGCAAGATCCTTGGAAGTAAAGGAGAGGCAAGCGGTGGACGCTGTCCTGCAAGGGAAGCGGCTGTTTTTGAAGCAGCAGCTCAATCTGCTGGGTAAGGCAGCTGTCGGAAACCTTGCGCTGTCCGAGGCGGAAAGGAAAGAGCGAATTGAAAATTTCCTATGGACCGAGTGCGGGATGGAGAGAACGGATGAGGTGATGTGCCGATATCAAGAATTGCTGGATAAGGTCGGTTTCAATAGTAGAGGTTCCGATGGCGCAGCATTGCGGAAACATGTAGAGTGAGGTGCGACGATGGAAAATCGCATGGGAAACGCCGGGAAGATTCAAGAGAACAAACCGCCGGAAAAGGCCATAGAGAATCCGGAAAAAAAGGTGCAGCAGGAAGGCGCATCTATGGACGAGCTTACGGATGATCTGGACGATAACTTGGAGAAGTACAAGGAGGGGGATGCGCTCCTGCCGAACACTATATATGTTTTGAACGAAAATCGATATGAAACAGATGAACAGGGGCGTCCCATACATGTTGAGGCTAAAGTCGAGCGAACGCCGGAAAATCCTCGCGACAATGAAGTGCAGGGGCAGGTGGGAGGAAAAGACAGGAGAGAAGGGGATCAAGGCGGACATATCATAGGACGTGATTTATCAGGCGATGGCGGTGTGGGAAATCTCGTACCCATGGATGCGCGCATCAATCAAAGTGACTACAAGCGCATGGAGAATGATATCAAACGCGCCTTGGATGAAGGTCACGAAGTCAAAGTGACTGTTGACTTCGAGTATTCGGGAGATTCCAAACGACCGGATAAGATCAAGTCGACTGTTGAGATTGACGGAAAGAAAACGGAGTATGCTTTCGATAATAATATGGATGGTTCGTTGGAAGGGGAGATTCAAGAGCGTTATTCGGGAAGTGACCTTGAGGTTGTGCAAGGCAGCCTTGAGGAGACCGGCGGGGTGATCTCGTCCATCAAGGATGAGTATGATGCTGCGGGGAATTTGCAAGAGACGACGGTGACGATTACCTATGTGGATGCGGAAACGGGAAAGACGATGAGAGTACCCGTTTCTATAAGTGCAGGAGGAGCGACATGACGAATTTAGAGGAAAAGGCTCTGGCTATGGTGAAAGGATTGCTTCCGGAGCAGCCGTTTGAAAAGATGAAGTTCTCGGCTCGCGTCGGAGCAAAAAGTTTTTCTATTGAATTTTTTGTCTGGCTTGATGGCGAAAAATATCAATGCTATGAATTGGCTGATGACGGCGAGATCGATGAAGTGCAGATGATGAAGTCTTTCAAGGCGTATGCAGAGGAAGTTCGTAAATCGGAACTTCATAACGATGGAGAAGTGAAAAAGGTTTCCTTTGAGGCAAAGTTGGCTTGATGGCAGGAATGGGAAAAACGCTGTTTCGGCAAGGAGGGCAGCACCATGCAAAACGATACGCACCCCCCGACAATCGCAGCTATCGTCTGCTCGATCTCTACAAGCGGCTGCAGCAGGGGGAGGTGCTGTCGAAGCGGGAGCTTGCCGATAAGTATCGCGTGAGCGAGAAGACGGTGCAGCGTGATATCGAGGGGCTGCGCGAGTATCTTGCGGGGGAGCAGTCGTATTTGGAGGTCGTCTATGACAAGGAGGCGGGCGGCTATCGCATCTCGCGCGAGAGTGCCGAGGGGCTGCAGCCGGAGGAAGTGTTTGCGGTCTGCAAGATTCTTTTGGAGAGCCGCCCGTTTCCCAAGACGGTGATGCAACAGCTTTTGAGGAAGTTCTTGTCGCAGGTGTCGCGGGAGAAGCGCGATGTCGTGGAGAAGCTGATTGCGCAGGAGACGCACCACTATACGGAGCCGCAGCATGGCAGGGATGTGATTCCTGAGCTATGGCGGCTTGCCGCCGCCATACGCGAGCAGCGCATCACTTCGTTCAGCTATACGCGACTCGACGGCGTTTGCCATGAGCGCGTGGTCAAGCCCGTGGCGATTCTTTTTTCGGAGTTTTACTTCTATCTGATTGCTTATTATGAGGACGACTCGGCGGACTATCCGATCGTTTTCCGCATTGACCGCATGGAGAAAATCTGTGTGAAGAAAGAGCATTTTTCCGTGCCGTACCGCGACCGATTCAAGGAGGGCGAGTTCCGTAAGCGCATCCAGTTCATGTACGCGGGCGAGCTTCGGCGCATCACGTTCACTTACAGCGGCTGCTCCTTGGAGGCGATCCGCGACCGCCTGCCGACGCTTCGCGTGCTCAAGGAGGAGGCGGGCGTCTATACGCTGTCGGCGGAGAGCTACGGAAAGGGCATCGAGATGTGGCTCAGGACGCAGGGGGAGGAAGTGCAGGTGCTGGAGGTGTGCAAGGGATAAGAATTGCATAGAATTTTCCGGCATGGACAAAATTTGTCCATGCCGTTTGCTAGTATTGGAGATGTAAGATGTCGCACGGCGGGCGACCATGGAAAGAAGGCGCGTTGTTAGAATGATGGTGCAAGCAGTCAAGTCCGAAAGGTGTAGACGGAGCTGATTTCTGTACGGGCGGCGCACAATGTCTACAAAGTGGAATTTGTGCGTGTAGTTTGCAATGAAGATGTGAGAAACAAAGGGGATGAGAGAAGTGTCGGTTATCATGGGGTCTGAGCTGATTGAGACGTTTAAGATAATGCGGCGTTTGGGGATGCCGCCGATGCGATCTTTTCATATTCGCAACAGGATGGATGTTGCGGATATTGTCGGCATTGGTGATAACGGAGTGGAGGCTGTTCGTCGATTGATGGAGTCAGGCTGCGAGAATGCGGCATATCTCGTGCTGCATCGCGATGAGAAAAAGCTCCGGCAGACGAAGGCGGATACGATCGCGATGAAAGATGATTCGTGGAAAGTCGTGGAGAATGTGATGACGGCGCCGTTCGAAAGTTTGCCGATCAGTTATCAGAAGTTCTGTTTTTATTATCGGCAGACATGGCGTTTTTTATATCCGGCTCTTGTGTTGGCAGATTTTTCGGAGGCGATTGGAAGGGAGACTGCGCCTGCTGCAGCGAAGGACTCAGTGTATGGCTCTACGCAAAAAATCGCCGTGGTGCATGTCCCGCTGATCGAAAAACTCATGGACAAGAATGAAACGGAGATGCGGGAGACGGAGTTGTACCAGCGCTTTCAAAGCCTTTGCGAACATGCGGAAGTTGTCATCGCGATGGGCGATGAGGCTTCGGCAGCGTTGGGAACGGTAGCGGAAAATGCGGTGGCGAAGCGGCAGAGCGATTTCGTCGGTGATTTGCTGCTCGCTTTGCACGGGGATGAGGAAATGCGGCTCTCATGGCAGGAGGTTCGTGCGTTCCTGTCTGCAGGCAGGCTGTCGAGGTGGGGAAATCTATGGCAGGCATGGAGCAGCGAAGCGGCAGACGTGCGCTCGGCGATGGCAGACGAGCAGCGCGTGCTCTCGTGCGGCGGCGCGCTGCAGGCGGCAAAGCGCGTGTTCGTCATGGTCACGGGGAAGGAAGG
>ERZ773014.1911-NODE-1911-length-12643-cov-31.198761_pt1 | contig 12643 bp, 12 predicted proteins | sample MGYA00580841_ERZ773014 | MGnify/ENA primary metagenome ERZ773014 (study PRJEB29015, sample SAMEA2737989) | human oral metagenome | biome: human oral; feature: human-associated habitat; material: dental | place: China | collected 2067 ...
ATTGGGATAATTTTATACAAGAACTAAAAAAATTTCAAAAAGGAATAGAAAATATAGAGGGCTATATTAGAGAAACTAAAATTGAAATTCCAGTAAAGGAAGAAGAAATTTTAGACGTTGAACAAAAATTAGGTTATAGAATACCAGAAGATTTTAGAGATATACTTTTAAATTATTCATCACATTTTGAATATTTTTGGTCTACTTATAAAGATGAAGAAGAACAACAAATAGAATTTCCAGAAAATTTTAGAGCTATATTTTCTGGATATTTACATTGGGGATTAGATTTTTTATTAAATTTTGAAGAGAGTAGACAGGGTTGGGTAGATATTTGCTACCCTGATTATAATGATGAATATGATAAAGTTTGGCATAATAAATTAGCTTTTTATGAAGTTGGGAATGGAGATTATTTTGCTATTGAATTAGAAAAAGAAAATTATGGAAAAATAGTCTATTTAAGCCATGATGGTGGAGATGGGCATGGTCATTATTTAGCAAATAATTTTAAAGATTTATTAAATAATTGGTCAAAAGTTGACTGTGTTGGTGGAGAGGACTGGCAATGGGAACCATTCTATATAGAAGGAAAGGGTATAGATTCTGAGTGTGAAAATGCTAAATTATGGAGAGAATATATTTTTAGTAAGATATGAAAGAGAGGGAATATGTCAAAAATTAATAATGATTGGAAAGAGATTTTAGAAGAAGAATTTAAAAAAGAATATTTTTTGAAATTAAAAGAAATTCTTGAAGAAGAATACAAAAATTATACAGTATATCCACCTAAAAAGGATATATTAAATGCTTTTTTACTTACTCCTTATTCAGAAGTAAAAGTTGTCCTTTTAGGACAAGATCCTTATCATCAAAGAGGACAAGCACATGGATTAGCATTTTCTGTAAATTATGGAATAAAAACTCCACCTTCACTTGTAAATATGTATAAAGAATTACAAGATGATTTAGGACTATATATTCCAAATAATGGCTTTCTTGAAAAATGGGCAAAGCAAGGTGTGTTACTTTTAAATACTACTCTAACAGTTAGAGATAGTGAAGCTAATTCTCATTCTAAAATTGGTTGGCAAACTTTTACAGATAATATAATAAAGAAATTAAATGAAAGAGAAAAACCTGTAATATTTATATTATGGGGAAATAATGCTAAAGCTAAAGAAAAATTTATAGATACTAATAAACACTATATTCTAAAAGGAGTTCATCCTAGTCCTCTTTCAGCAAATAAAGGCTTTTTTGGTTGCAAGCATTTTAGTGAAGTAAATAGAATATTAAAAGATTTAAATCAAAAAGAAATTGACTGGCAAATAGAAAACAAGGAGATATAATGAATATTTTTTCAGGTATAGAATATAAAGTTTTAAAGGATGTAAATCTAGATAGAAAATATGATGGTATTGAATATGATTCGAGAAAAATAAAAGAAAATTATATATTTATTGCATTTGAAGGAGCCAATGTTGATGGACATAACTATATAGATAGTGCAGTAAAAAATGGAGCAACTTGTATTATTGTTAGTAAAAAAGTTGAGATGAAACATAATGTTAGTTATGTTTTGATAGAGGATATAAGACATAAACTTGGGTATATTGCTTCAAATTTTTATGAATGGCCTCAAAGAAAGTTAAAAATTATTGGTGTTACAGGAACAAATGGTAAGACTTCATCAACTTATATGATAGAAAAATTAATGGGAGATATCCCAATAACTCGTATAGGTACAATAGAGTACAAAATAGGAGATGAAGTATTTGAAGCAGTTAATACTACTCCCGAATCTCTTGATTTAATAAAAATTTTTGATAAAACTCTAAAGAAAAAAATTGAATATGTTGTAATGGAAGTAAGTTCACACTCTCTTGAAATAGGAAGAGTAGAAGTAGTGGATTTTGACTATGCACTATTTACTAATCTAACTCAAGATCATTTAGATTATCATATAACTATGGAAAATTACTTTCAAGCTAAAAGAAAGTTGTTTTTGAAACTGAAAGATATAAATAATTCTGTAATCAATATTGATGATAAATATGGGAAAAGATTATATGATGAGTTTATAGTTGATAATCCTGAAATAATCTCTTATGGAATAGATGGAGGAGATTTAGAAGGTGATTATTTAGATGATGGTTATATTGATATAAAATATAAAAATCAAATAGAAAAAGTTAAATTTGCATTGCTAGGTGATTTTAATTTATATAATACCTTAGGGGCTATTGGAATTGCTTTGAAAATTGGTATCAGTATGGAAGAAATTTTAAAAAGAGTTTCAACTATAAAAGCAGCACCTGGAAGATTTGAAGCCTTAGACTGTGGACAAGATTATAAAGTAATAGTAGACTATGCACATACACCTGATGCTTTAGTAAATGTGATAGTAGCAGCTAGAAATATTAAAAATGGTAATAGAATAATAACAATCTTTGGTTGTGGAGGAGATAGGGATAGAACTAAAAGACCTATAATGGCAAAGGCAGCAGAAGACCTATCAGATATTGTAATACTTACTTCTGATAATCCAAGAACAGAATCTCCTGATCAAATATTTGATGATGTAAAAAAAGGTTTTATAAAATCAGATGATTATTTCTTTGAACCTGATAGAGAAAAAGCAATAAAACTAGCTATTAACATGGCAGAAAAAAATGATATAATACTGATTACAGGTAAGGGACATGAAACTTATCATATAATTGGAACTAAAAAATGGCACTTTGATGATAAAGAAATTGCAAGAAGAGAAATTGTTAGAAGAAAGATGGTGGAAAATGTTAATTAATGATGTAAACAAAGTAAAGGTTGGAAATATTATATTTGGTGGAAAGAAAAGATTTGTTTTAATTGCAGGACCTTGTGTTATGGAATCTCAAGAACTGATGGATGAGGTTGCAGGTGGAATAAAAGAAATCTGTGATAGATTAGGAATTGAATATATCTTTAAAGCTTCTTTTGATAAAGCTAATCGTTCATCTATTCATTCATATAGAGGACCAGGAATAGAAGAAGGAATGAAAATGCTTGCTAAAACAAAAGAAAAATTTAATGTTCCTGTTATTACAGATGTACATGAAGCTTGGCAATGTAAAGAAGTAGCAAAGGTAGCAGATATTTTACAAATACCAGCATTTTTATGTAGACAAACAGATTTATTAATAGCTGCTGCTGAAACAGGTAAAGCAGTAAATATTAAAAAAGGACAATTTTTAGCTCCTTGGGATATGAAAAATATAGTTGTTAAAATGGAGGAATCTGGAAATAAAAATATAATGTTATGTGAAAGAGGAAGTACATTTGGTTACAATAATATGGTAGTGGATATGAGAAGCTTGCTTGAAATGAGAAAGTTTAACTATCCAGTTGTCTTTGATGTAACACATTCAGTTCAAAAACCGGGTGGACTTGGAACAGCTACATCAGGAGATAGAGAATATGTATATCCACTATTAAGAGCAGGGCTTGCTATTGGTGTTGATGCAATATTTGCAGAAGTTCATCCAAATCCAGCAGAAGCAAAATCTGATGGACCAAATATGTTATATTTAAAAGACTTAGAAGAAATTTTAAAAACTGCAATAGAAATGGATAAGATAGTAAAAGGTGTATAAAATTTTATAAAATTAAATTTGAGAATAGAGATTATTGATTTTTTAAATATCTCTATTTTTTTTATATAAATTTGGTGTATAATATATTAAATCAAGCAAAAAATCTTGATTTATTATTGATTTTAAAAATAAATTTTAGGAGGAAAACATGGCAAAAAAATCTTATGAAGTATTAAACGACCCATTTTTAAACAAAGGAACAGCTTTTACAAAGGAAGAAAGAAAAGAATTGGAATTAATTGGTTTACTACCACCTCAAATTCAAACTATTGATGAACAAGCAGAGCAAGTATATGCACAATATAAAAGTAAAGAACCTTTAATTAACAAAAGAAGATTCTTAATGGAAATTTTTGATACAAATAGAACTTTATTTTATTATCTATTTAGCAAACATATAGTTGAATTTATGCCAATAGTATATGACCCAGTTATAGCAGAAAATATTGAAAATTATAGTGAGTTATTTGTAAATCCACAAAATGCTGTTTATTTGTCAATAGACTCTCCTGAAATGATAGAAGAATCTTTAAAAAATGCAACAAAAGATAGAGAAATAAGACTTATAGTTGCAACTGATGCAGAAGGTATTTTAGGAATTGGAGATTGGGGAACAAATGGAGTTGATATCTCAGTTGGAAAGCTAATGGTTTATACAGCTGCTGCTGGAATAGATCCTAAATCAGTTTTACCAGTTGTATTAGATGCAGGAACAAACCGTGAAACTTTACTTGAAGATAAATTATATTTAGGAAATCGTCATAAGAGAGTTTATGGAGATAAATACTATGATTTTGTAGATAAATTTGTTCAAACTGCTGAAAAGTTATTCCCAAAATTATATTTACACTTTGAAGACTTTGGTCGTTCAAATGCGGCAAATGTTTTACATAAATATTGGAAAACTTATCCTGTATTTAATGATGATATACAAGGAACAGGAATCATCACTTTAGCAGGAATTTTAGGTGCATTAAAAATTTCTGGTGAAAAATTAACTGATCAAAAATATATGTGTTTTGGAGCTGGTACAGCAGGAGCGGGAATAGCAGATAGAATATATCAAGAAATGTTACAACAAGGTTTATCAGAAGATGAAGCTCGTAAAAGATTTTATCTAGTTGATAGACAAGGACTTTTATTTGATGATATGGATGATTTAACTCCTGAACAAAAACCATTTGCTCGTAAAAGAGATGAATTTAGTAATGCAAATGAATTAACAAATTTAGAAGCAGCAGTTAAAGCAGTTAAACCAACTATTTTAGTTGGAACTTCTACTCAACCAAATACTTTTACTGAAACAATAGTAAAAGAAATGGCATCATATACAGCAAGACCTATTATATTTCCATTAAGTAACCCAACAAAATTAGCAGAAGCAACTGCTGAAAATTTAATTAAATGGACAGATGGAAAAGCATTGGTTGCAACAGGTATTCCTGCAGACCCAGTTGAATATAAGGGAGTAACTTATGAAATAGGACAAGCTAATAATGCTTTAATATATCCAGCACTTGGTTTAGGAGCAATCGCCTCAACAGCTAAATTAGTTACAAATGAAATGATATCAAAAGCTGCTCACTCATTAGGAGGGATTGTTGATACAACAAAACCTGGAGCTGCTACATTACCACCAGTATCAAAATTAACAGAATTTTCTCAAAGAGTTGCTGAAGCAGTTGGTCAATGTGCATTGGATCAAAAATTAAATAGAGAAGATATAACTGATATAAAAGCAGCTATTGAAAAAATTAAGTGGATACCAAAATATTAAATTTTAAAGAGAGGTGCTTAGAAAATGGAAGCATTTATAACATCAATAGGAAGTATATTATCCATAGTTTTACTGATAGCATTAGGATATATATTAAAAGAAAAAAATTGGTTTAGTGATAGTTTTAGTGGAAATATATCTAAGTTGATTATGAATATTGCTTTACCAGCCTCTATTTTTGTATCTGTTTTGAAGTATTTGACATTAAAATCTTTATTATCTTTAACAGGAGCTTTAGTTTATACATTTTTATCTGTAATAATTGGATATATTTTTGCATATATACTTGTAAAAATTTTAAATGTTCCAGTTGGAAGAAGAGGGACTTTCATAAATACTGTTGTCAATGCAAATACAATTTTTATTGGACTGCCATTAAATATTGCCTTATTTGGAAATGAAAGTTTACCATATTTTTTAGTTTATTATGTTACAAATACAGTTTCGACTTGGGCATTTGGAGCGATATTAATTGGCAATGATACAAATGATAAAGATAAAAAAGGGACAACTTTTAATTGGAAAAAATTATTTCCACCTCCATTATTAGGATTTATAGTTGCTCTTATATTTTTATTTTTAAGTATACCTGTTCCAACTTTTATCAACTCAACATTAGGATATTTAGGAGGAATAGTTACACCACTATCTTTAATATATATAGGTATAGTTTTACATAATGCTGGATTAAAAAGTATAAAATTTGATAGAGATACCATATTCGCACTTATAGGAAGATTCATATTCTCACCAATTGTTATGCTTATTTTAATAAAATTTGGTTCAGACATTTTAGGATTAAAAGACTTATCAATCATAGAAATAAAAACATTTATAGTACAGTCAGCTGCTCCAGCACTTGCAGTATTACCAATTTTGGTTAATGAAGCAAAGGGAGATGTAGAGTATGCAACAAATGTAGTAACAACAAGTACATTATTATTTGTTATTGTGATACCAATTATTACTACATTACTTGGCGGAATATAAAAACTATTTTTATGAAACATCAAAAATGAATATTAAATAGAGGCTGTTACAAATTAATAAAAAGTAAAAAATAGTTCATTAGTGAGTAGTGCTTAGAAAATTTTACTTTGCAACAGCCTTATTTTTTTAAATCACTTAAATATGGTATTTTAGCTCTTACTTCAAAAACTTTTTCTAAATCTATTGTAGCCATTAATAATTCTTCATTTGTGCCACTTGCTTCAATCAAAGTGCTTCCATCAGGCTCCACAATTTTTGATTTACCACAACAACTATCCCCAACTGCATTACAACCTGCTATGAAAAGTAAATTAAATAAGGAATTAGCAGCTAAATCTATATGCCATCTATTTTCAGCATTAAAACTCCATAAGGAAGGTACAAAAATTATTTCTGCTCCTTTCAGACATTCTATTCTTGCAGGTTCAGGAAACTCTAAATCATAACAAAGTAATATACCTATTTTTCCAAATTTAGTATTCTTTACTACAAATTTATTTCCAGCTTTAAATTTAGTTTTTTCCTTTTTCCAAAGATAAACTTTTCTTGTATTAGCAAGTATTTTACCATCATCATCAATAAAAATACAAGAGTTATAGAAATCTCTTGATTTTTTAGTTGTTTTACTTTCTAGATAACCAACTAAGATATGTATTTTAAAAAGTCTTGCCTTCTCTTGTAATTCTTCAATAAAAGTATTGTTAAAATCTTCTGGTAGCTTTTTTAGTTCATCGGCAGTAATAGTATAACCTATAGTAGCTAGTTCAGGAAAACATATGATATCTACATTTTCTTTAGCTGCCTCTTCTATTTTTTCAAAAATCTTTTTACAATTTTCCTCTATATTTTTTTGTTCAATTTTTATTTGTGCTAAAGCAATTTTAATTTTTTTCTTTTTCATATACTCCATATCCTCAAAATTAGAAATTTTCTATATTTTAATATTTATTACTAAAAAAGTCAAAATTTTTACCTAATTTTAATCTTTATATGCTATAATAAAATATATTAATCATGGAGAGGGTTAATAGTGAAAACTCACACTGTAATAAAAATCTAAATAATTATAGGGAGGAAAGAATGATAAAAAAAATATTTATGTGTCTAATGCTTGTACTTGCTTTTACAGCTTGTCAGTCATTAAACTATGTTAAGGAAAAAAATGAAACAATTCAATTAGTAGTAAAAGGCAATGATAATAATATCTATATGTTAGGAAATAATTATGATTATCAATTTTCTGGGAAAGATGCAGATAGATTATTAAGATTAAGTAACTTTCCAAAAGAATTAAACTTTTCAAGAGAACAATTAAAAAATGCTTCAGTAAATATTCATGTTGATGCAAGAAATGGAAGTGTTGGGCTTGATTTCGGAAGTAGAATTACAATTAACAAAAAATCTGGGAATAATGCTAACTATGAAAAAGAACAAAAAGTTTTTTATGAAAATTTGAAAAATGAACTTAATAGAAGAAAAGTTAGATATAAAATTGAAGAAAATTCTGGAGAATGGGTAATTGTTCTTTTAGATGTTCCTTACTTTGAAGGAAAAGTTGTAAAATTACAAAATCGTAATGAATTTTTAGAAAAAGGGAAAGGACAATATATAAATGTCCCATCTAAGTTATATTTAACTGATCCACCTAGTCAAGCAACAGAAGGTGCAGTTGGTGGACTTATGGGAGCAGTAGCAGTACCAGTTATGGCAGTATTAGCTATACCAGCACTTGTTGTAGTACCATTTCTTGTACCTTTCATGAAAATTGGAAATACACCATAATAATATTAAAAGAGTTATTCACAAAAAATTTATTAGAAAAAGCCATTGTAGTTCAAAATTGCATTGGCTTTTTTATATTTTAGGTGTATAATAGTCAAAATTAGAAAGATTGGAGGTAAAAAATGAATGAAGTTTTAAAAGCAATTAAAGAAAGAAGAAGTATCAGAAAATATAAAAGTGATATGTTACCAAAAGAAATTATTGACCAAGTTATTGAAAGTGGACTTTTTGCAGCAAGTGGGAAAGGGCAACAATCTCCTATTATCATTTCAGTAACAAATAAAGAACTTCGTGATAAATTATCAAGAATGAATTGTGAAATTGGAGGATGGAAAGAAGGTTTTGATCCATTTTTTAATGCACCTGTTGTACTGATAGTTTTAGCTCCAAAAGATTGGGCAAATAAGACATATGATGGAAGTCTTGTTATGGGAAATATGATGTTAGCTGCTCATGCTTTAAATATAGGAAGCTGTTGGATAAATAGAGCAAGACAAGAATTTGAAACTGAAGAAGGGAAAGAGATTCTAAAATCTCTTGGAATTGAAGGAGAGTATGAAGGAATAGGACATTGTATTTTAGGTTATGTAGATGGAGAATATCCAAGTGTTCCTGCAAGAAAACCAAATCGTGTTTACTATGTTGAATAAGGAGAAAAGAAATTATGAATAATCAATTAGAACAAAATAAGTTAAATGCTATAGCATTCTATAAAACTATGTTTGATGGGAATCCTGAAAAAGTAATAGAATTATATGTTAGAGATGAAATATAGACAACATAATCCCATGGTTGCAGATGGAAAAGCAGGTATAATTGAATATTTTACTAGAATGAAAAAAGAATATTCTATAAAAGAAGTGAGGTTTGTTCGTGCAATAGCCCAAGGAGATTTAGTTGCTCTACACACTCATCAAATTTGGGGAGAACCAGATAATAAAGAATATGTTACAATGGATTTTTTCCGCTTTGATGAAAACAATAAAATTGTTGAGCATTGGGATTCTATATAAGAAGTGGTAAAAGAAACAAAATCTGGAAGAACAATGTATTAAATAAACTTAATAACATTGTAAAATGAGCCAAATATTTTCAAAGTTCTTATTTGCTAAACCTTCTTTTTTAATCCAAAAATAAATATGTCCAGAATCTCCAAACATCAATTCATAATCATCAGATTCAATAGTATCCATTTGAAAAAGCAGTATCCAATCTTTACTAGCACTTCTTATTTCTTTTTGATACTGTTTAGGATAAGATTCTATTCCACCCATATCAAAACCTCTAGTTACAGCTTCACATTCTTCCTCCATTGAATTTTGGATAACATCTGGGTAACCAAGTAATTTTGTATAGCTTTCAAGTGATTCTATATGTTCATTATAAAAATTAGAGTATTCATCAAATAAGTTATTTTTAAAGTCTTTTAAATTTCCAGACATTCTATATTTTTCTAATATTTTTTCCTCTTCATTAAGAATATCAAAATCTTCATAAGAAGGTAAACTAATATTTGATTTAAAATTAATTTTAAATTCAGGAATTTTATAATCATCTTCCATATTTTTTGGAAAGTCAATTAGCTCAAAGTTAGAACTATCTTCAAAATAAAAAACTTTAGCACAATCTTTACTTTCAGGATGATATCCCCACTCTTCTGTTTCTAATTCATAGAAAAAATATAACATTCCTGTACTTGGAAGTAATTTATCTTTATCAAAAGAATTTACTTCTTCTAAATTGATTTGAGCTAAAAAAGATAAAGGAAGTTCCTGATAATAAGGCCAAATAAAATCTTTTGGAAGATAAGGTTTACCTCCAATTTTACTTTTGTCTATTATTTCAGAATTATTATTAAATTCAGTAGAAATAGTAATTTCATTCTTTTTAAGGCTATCTAATATTTCTGATACAAATTTTTTTAAATCCATAGTAAATCCTCCTACTAAATACAATCTTTTAATCTCAGTATACACCTCTGTTTGATTTTTTTCAAACATGTAAATATTGTAATTCAAAGAAAAATATAATACAATAAAAAAATGATAATTATATTATAAAAGGATATGAGAAAAATGAAAGAATACAATTTTAAGGCAAGTGATAATAATGGAGAAATGTTAATGGGCTTAGGATTTTCTTTTTCATTTATGGGAATATCAGCTTTAATTTTAATATTAACATTATTTTTATTTCCTAAAATAAGATTCTTAGATTATGCAAATAACTCTTTTTTAGAAATGCTGATAATAATTTTCCCAACATTAGCAATAACTATTTATATGATGAAATTAATAAAAAAATATGCAATAAAAAACTATCATATATATGAAGAACAAGAAATTTTAAAAATAGAAAATGATAGTAAAATAATAGAATTAGCTTACAATGCTATAAAAGATGTAATATTTTATAAAAAAAGAAATGGAATTACTAAGTGCTATAAACTTATTATAAAAACAAATAGAAAAAATTTAAAGTTTTTCGTGAGATCAAAAGAAAATTATTTTTTTGGTGAAAGTGATGAAAATGATTTTTATATTTTAGAAAATTTTTATTTTTTTCTTAAAGACAAAATAGAAAAATAAAAAGGAGTTACCATAAATTATAGTAACTTCTTGGAATATTTTTTATAAGCCATGAGAGCTAGATAGATATTTTTCTCCTGAGTCAGTAGAAAGAACAACTATTCTCAAACCTTTATTAGCATTTTCTTTTGAATAATCAAGAGCAGCTTTAAAAGTAGCACCAGTAGAAATTCCACCTAAAATACCTTCTTTAAAACTTAGTTCTCTCATCATTTTAAAAGCTTCATCATCTTCACAAACTAAAATACCATCTGCTAAACTTCCATCATAGACAACAGGTATACCACCTATACTCATTCCCATACCTTGTATTTTGTGTGGACCTATATATCCCTTAGAAAGTAATGGTGATGATGAAGGTTCAACAGGATAAGTTTTTATATTAGGCAATTTTTCTTTTAATTTTTTAGCAGTTCCAGAAAAACTTCCACCTGTTCCTGTTCCACAAATGTATACATCAACTTTATTATCCATATCTCTTAAAATTTCCTCAGCAGTAGTTTCATAGTGAGCTTTTGGATTATTCATATTAGTAAATTGATTAGGAATAAAATATTTTTTTTCTTGTTTTTTAAGTTCTTCTAATTTTTCTAAACAGGCTTTCATTCCAAAAGAACCATCAGTTAATATAACCTCAGTTCCATAAGCTCTCATAAGTTGAATTCTTTCAACACTCATAGTATCAGGCATAACAATTTTTAATTTATAGTTTTTAACTGCACATATCATAGCAAGCCCAATTCCTGTATTTCCACTTGTAGCTTCTATAATAACAGTATCTTTATCAATTAAACCTTCTTTTTCAGCTTCTTCAATCATTTTTAAAGCAATTCTGTCTTTTGTACTTCTACCAGGATTTGAACCTTCTAATTTCACATAAATTTCATTTCCAAAAGTATTAATATTATTAATTTTAACTAATGGGGTGTTCCCAATTAAATCAATTACAGAATTTGCTAACATAAAAATCCTCCATTCAAACTTTATTTTTCAACTTATTGTATAACTAAAAGAAAAAAAATAAAAGAACTCATAAAAAAAAATATGGAGTTCTTATTTTTTAAAAAATAATATTGAAATATAATAAATTAAATTTTAAATAAGTACATAAAATTAGAATCTAAAAATAATATTAATAAATTTTTTTCTAAGAAACAGAAAAGATATTATACAATTTTAGTAATCTAATATATTCTTTTAATAATATCTAGCAAGAAGTCTCCCACTTCTATAAGTGGGAGATGAATTGCCTTTTTCTTGTTTTTTATTAGATATTATGGTATACTAAAAATGATAAAAGATAAAAATAAGGGAGTGGATATAATGAAGACCAAAATAATTAAAAGAGCATATAAATTCAGAATATACCCTACCTTAGAACAAATTAGCTTTTTTGCTAAGTCTTTTGGTTGTGTTAGAAAAGTTCATAACCTTATGTTAGATGATAGAAAGAAAGCTTATGAAGAATATAAATCAACAGGAATTAAAACTAAATATCCTACTCCTGCTAAATATAAAGAAGAATATCCTTATCTAAAAGAAGTAGATAGTTTAGCTCTTGCTAATGCACAATTAAATTTAGAAAAAGCTTATAAAAATTTTCTTAAGAATAAAGATTTTGGTTTTCCAAAATATAAATGTAAATCTAATCCAGTACAAAGTTATACTACAAATAATCAAAACACAATATATATTAAAGATGGATATATAAAACTTCCTAAACTAAAATCACTAGTCAAAATCAAATTACATAGAAAAATAAAAGGTATAATCAAATCAGTAACAATAAGTAAAAATAGTATTAACCATTATTTTGCTTCAATATTATGTGAAGAAGAAATAGAAGAATTAGCAAAGACTAATAAAAATAT